>Ga0075012_10006028_pt1 | contig 11027 bp, 8 predicted proteins | sample All_14_2_FD_71474 | JGI IMG/M metagenome (GOLD analysis project Ga0075012, IMG submission 71474) | Freshwater microbial communities in response to fracking from Pennsylvania, USA - Allegheny Zone_MetaG_DW_15 | ecosystem: Environmental > Aquatic > Deep subsurface > Groundwater > Drilled...
ATTTGAACTTCTATGAATAACGATGAGTTTGGTAAATATTCTAAAGAGTTCATTAGTGATATTACTGCTGATTTAAGTAGTAAACAGGCCAATTTTTACAAAAATGTTATTTTTAAATATCCACTTGAAGGAGTTTACATATACAGTTTTGAAGAAGGTCGGATGATTTATGCTGATGGATGGGAAGATGTAGTTGGTATTCCAAGTAGTGAAATATCGATGTTAGGCATTGTAAATATGACTTGTCCAAGATTCGCCCCTTTTGTTCATGACATTAATGATAAAGCACTGAAATTTCTACATTCCAACAAAACCAATCTAACGCAGTATTCCTTCACGATTGAAACTAAAATAATGCATCAAAATGGCAGCGAAATCCCAGTGGTTGCCAAAGTAAAAGTGCATGAAACCTTTTTGGATGGCAGTTTAAAATCAATTATGGGTCGTTTTCAAGTGGATTTCGGGCTTAAGTTTGGTAAAATCATGCGATATGCCGCATATGGTCCCGAAAAAGAAAAGTTTGAAATGGATTTGAATACTAACTTATTTTACCCCTACCAAATTTCTCAGCAAGAAGCTGATATTATATCACTTTTATCTAGCGGCCAAAGTTATGATGAAATTAGTACTGAAATTAATCAAGATTCAGCACACATTGAAAAACGCGTAAAAGATTTAATTAGACGCTTTGAAGTGAAAAACGAAACGCATCTAATAACTTTTGCAATTGAAAATAACTTAATTGATAGCCGCATTTAAATCAATCATCTTTATTCGAGCTTTATCAATACCAATCGATTCAATAAAGTCCTTCCAAGCATCAACTGTATCACCATCAGCTAAGGCGCCAATAACCCATGCAACACTCGTGTTTTTGAGAACGTCGTAATTTCTTACGGATTGTGATAATTCAAGGAATTTTCTCACATCTTTAACTGAAATCTGATTGGCCTCCTTTGGCTGACCCGGATTAATATCGTCACACAGCAAAAAATCTGACTCTGTCCAAGTCCACAAAGAAAAATTATTCCTTTGGGTAGTTTCCTCATCATCCTGGAATAAACTACATAATTTGGAAAAGGTAGTATATGTGCTCAGGCGGTGACGAATGGCTAATTCGTTTGCGATACCGACGCTCAATCGGGTTTTACCTGATCCATTCGCACCAATCACTATGAAATGGGTCGTCAATTCTGGTTTCTCTAAATAGTATTTAATTGCTTCGCTCGATTTCGAATCGATTGGCGCATCCCATTGACTAAGTCTGAATTGATAAGGCAAGATAGCATTTTGCTGATGCAACTTTGTTAGAAACCAATAGCGAATGGAAAACAACAACGAACCTCCAGCGAATAAATAAATAGCTAAAAGTAAAAGGCTTAATTCCATTAAAAGGTAAAATGAAAAACAACCCATCCAGAAAAAACACAAATCTGTGAAAGTGTCAAAAAGCAAGTTTTTCCATGGAATACGAAAAGTGCCATTCCCTTTGTATTCTTTTTTATATATGGGCGAGAGGGCGTTATAAATTTCAAAAGCCAGCCAAAAAAGCGCAACAGAAATGACAGATTTGAGTAAGTTATCACTTAACTTGAACACAATAAATGTTGGAATAAACCCTAAGGCAAAATGCCCCACTTGATTCGCCATCCAACCATAAGTTAATGTTATCCCACGATGAGAATCCTTCCCAATCAAATCGGCATGTAAAACATGGAGAATATCTTTAAATGTGATTTTTTTCTTCTTCCGTGACATGGTTTTTTTGAAGAAATATACAAAACAAATTTGTTTTTGCTTAACTCAGAATTAAATAAGTCCTTTTCAACGTTTAAACGCTGCGAAGCGAATTTCCTGTTTCAAATTTGCTTGTGCATCGGCTAATTTCATAATAGGAACCAATCTACCACCGCCAACTTCCGCTGCTTCAGTCATTTTCACTTGGTCAACATCCTTGATTTTAATCCCCACTACAGACATGTTGATTCCTTTCTTCTTGTACTTTTTGACATATTTCTTATAATCGTCAGAGTTTCGATTAAAAGCACCATCCGTAATTACAATAATTTGATTTGTACCGCCAGGAATGAAACCTTTCAACGCTTGCTTATATCCCAACTTGATTCCTTCACCGCCTGCAGTCAAACCTGAGGCCTTTAGATTTTCAATCTCTTTTTGTATCGCTTCTTTATTATCGCAATTGGTTGGTGCAAGTACCACTCTTGAATCAGAAGAGAAGGTAACGATGCCTATTTTATCTGTTGGACGCAACATCTCCATTAATTGAAACAATGAATATTTCATCAATTCAATTCGATCTCCTTGTTGCATAGATGAGGAAACATCTAAAACAAATACCACATTAATTGGGTTAAAATTCTCCGCTGAAAAATCATCTGGAGCGAGACTGGAAAACTCCACTGGCGCTTCTTCTATGAAGGCAGTTGTTTCTTCATTCAACAATTCCTCTTCGATTACGATTTCAACAACTGGAGGTGTAGGTTCGATAATAATCGGTTGAATTGGTGGTGTTGTTGCTGGAGGCGGTGGACAATAGGAAGGATCCTTCGCTAATTCGAGTACAATCACATTGCGCTGAAAATTAACATACGCACCCAATTCAGCTGGTTTGTATGCCTCATGAGATGCATAGAAATAAGAAAAACCAAGATTCGCCTCTTCTTTTATCTTGCCGTTTTTATCGGTTTGCTTAGTCCAAACAGGTATGCCATTTTGAATGAAACTCACTTTAGAATTGGAAAGTTCCGCTTTCGTTTCACTATCTATCGTAATAACTGTCAATTGAAAGTTGTTTGCATTTTTACCTCCTGGTCGAGAGGAGAAATCTGGGCAGGCTGTAAAACCACTTAAGTCGTCGCTTGCTACATCTTTGAGATTTCCTGTAATCTTAATTTTAACAGCTTCAGCGCGGTCGCTCACAAACACATCAATGTCATACGAAAAACGACCTTTCACTTTTGGATTCACCTGAAAACGCAAAACAACTGAACTATCATGATCCATGAACTTACCGTTCACAATGTAATTCACTTCGTAGGGTTTTTTAACGCTCAGAACGTATTCTTTCTTCTGTCCCTTATTGGTCAATACAAAATCAACGAAACGCTCGTCATAAGACTCTAAATCGCCAAAATCATGCTTTAACTTGTCAAATGTAACTTGACCAAAAGCGACGGGTTGAAGAAATACCAAGAAAAGGAGAATGATTGCGCGCATAAAACCAAATATACAAAAAACGGACCTTTTTAGATTTTGTTACGAAAACAAAAAAGGGAAGCCTTTCGACTTCCCTTCATCATCAGTTAAACTGATTTATTTTTTACAAGTTTCCTTGCAGTTTGATTTGTCTTTACATTTTGACTTGTCCTTACATTCAGACTTGTCTGCACAACATGAAGCTTTCTTTGTGCACTCGTTTGCTGCACCCATGAATTTTCCATCTGCACCATAATGTGCCATACACATTGCTTTTTCTTCAGGAGAACATTTCAATGAATCACACATTGCAGCGCACTCGTCTTTTGACATTTTTGCACATTCATTCATGTCACATTTACCAATCATGTGCTTTCCTTCCATGTGAGGACCGCATGCGTTCATTTCACCGTGACAAGCTTTCATTTCTTGGCAACATTCAGATTTAGTAGCGCATTCACCTTGACCATCATTACCAGCTTCGTGACCATTCCCCAAGATTGGAGCGATAACCAAACCAATTAAACATGTCAATTTGATTAAGATGTTCATTGAAGGACCTGAAGTATCTTTGAATGGATCTCCAACTGTATCTCCAGTAACCGCTGCTTTATGCGCATCAGAACCTTTGTATGTCATTTCACCGTTAATCTCAACACCTGCTTCGAATGATTTCTTAGCGTTATCCCAAGCACCACCAGCGTTGTTTTGGAACACAGCCCAAAGTACACCAGATACTGTTACACCAGCCATATATCCACCTAACATTTCAGCGATTAACTGATTGTCAGAACCATAAACTAATTTACCTAACAACACGATTGCAATAGGGAAACCGATTGTTAAAATTCCTGGTAACATCATTTCACGTAAGGCAGCTTTCGTAGAAATCTCCACACACTTACCATATTCTGGCTTACCAGTTCCTTCCATAATTCCTGGAATTTCTTTGAACTGACGACGTACTTCGTACACCATGTCCATTGCAGCTTTACCAACTGAATTCATTGCCAACGCAGAGAATACAACTGGAATCATACCACCAACAAACAACATCGCAAGAACTGGTGCCTTAAAGATGTTAATTCCATCAATACCTGTAAATGTTACATAAGCTGCAAATAATGCTAATGAGGTCAAGGCTGCAGAAGCAATCGCAAATCCTTTTCCTGTTGCAGCAGTTGTATTACCAACTGAATCCAAAATATCTGTACGCATACGTACTTCTTTCGGCAATTCACTCATTTCTGCGATACCACCAGCGTTATCTGAAATTGGTCCGAAAGCATCGATTGCCAATTGCATTGCTGTTGTAGCCATCATTGCTGATGCAGCTAAAGCAACACCATAGAATCCAGCTAATGCGTAAGAACCCCAGATTGCACCTGCAAACAAAAGAACTGTAGGGAATGTAGAAATCATACCTGTTGCTAAACCAGCGATAACGTTTGTTCCTGCTCCAGTAGATGATTTTTGAACGATTTTCAAAACTGGTTTTGTACCCAATCCTGTGTAGTATTCAGTAACCGATGAAATTGCTCCACCTACGACCAAACCAATAATTGTTGCATAGAAAACACGCATTGAAGAAATATCTTTCGCTCCTTCACCGAAGAAGTCCATACTCATTGTTTCTGGCAACATATATTTAACCAAAACGAAACAAGCAACCGCTGTTAAAGCGATAGAAACCCAGTTTCCAATATTCAAAGCTGTTTGAACTTGCTTTTCTTTCGCATCGTTACTTGTAATTTTCACCAACATTGTTCCAATGATCGAGAATAAGATACCAAATCCAGCAATCGCCATTGGTAATAAGATTGGACCGATTCCACCGAATGCATCTTGAATAGCACCACCCATGTCCTTGATCACATAGTTACCTAAAACCATTGCAGCCAATACTGTTGCTACGTATGAACCAAATAAATCGGCACCCATACCTGCAACGTCACCAACGTTATCACCAACGTTATCTGCAATTGTCGCAGGATTACGAGGATCATCTTCTGGAATTCCAGCTTCTACTTTACCTACTAAGTCAGCACCAACGTCAGCAGCTTTCGTATAAATACCACCACCTACACGTGCAAACAATGCAATTGATTCAGCTCCCAAAGAGAAACCAGCCAATGTTTCCAAAACAATTGTCATGTCTTCTGTTGAAGTCCATTGACCTTTCATGAAAAATTGGAAGAAAAGAATAAAGAAAGCTGTTAGACCAAGAACTGCTAAACCTGCAACTCCTAATCCCATTACTGTACCACCACCGAAAGAAACTTTCAATGCTTGTGGTAAACTAGTACGAGCAGCTTGTGTTGTACGAACGTTTGTTTTCGTAGCGATTTTCATCCCCATATTTCCAGCTAAGGCTGAGAAAAATGCTCCAAAAATGAAGGCAACAACAATAAGAATGTGTGTTGTTGGAACAATAAATGAAATTCCAGCTAATACAATACTTGCTGCAACTACGAAAATTGCTAATAATCTGTATTCTGCTTTTAAGAATGCCAATGCACCTTCATAAATGTAATCTGAAATTTCTTTCATCTTACCATCTCCAGCGTCTTGTTTTAAAACCCAAGCTCTTTTGATCCACATAAAAAGTAGACCGATAATTGCCATAGCTATTGGCACATAAATCATAAATGACCCCATAAAGTAGTTTTTAGTGTTAATTTTTGTCGGGCGCAAAAGTAGAGGTTTCAAAGAACTTCTGCAAGTTTGCCCACCTTTTATTAAAGTAGGCGCTTACGCACTCATGACAACAAGGTTACAATAATTACAATATGGTCAGTACTAAACGGTTTAAATGAAAAACCGGAAAGCAAACAAGCGGATTAAATTGCTGCTTTAATTTTAGATTTTAAGGTGTTGATATCCATTCCACCACTCTGTCTCCAAAGTATTTCACCATTCTTGAACAGTACGAAAGTCGGAACTCCACGTACTTTGAATTTATTCGCTACGTCGGGATTCTTGTCCACATCTATTTTTAAAATGCGTACTTGACTTCCCATTTCATTCTTCAAACGATCCATTACCGGATGCATCGCCTGGCAAGGTCCACACCATGTTGCGTGAAAATCAACCAATGTTGGCGTTGATGATTTTACGATGTCATTGAATTTTCCCATTCTATTAATTTTTCACAAAGATAAATGATTTCGAAAGGACTTTCAGTGACAATTGTTACGCACGGCGAGAATTTGGGATTTGGGGTTCGGGGTTCGGGATTCATATTTTAACCACGGAGACACTTAGTACACGGAGTTTTTTAACACAACTTGTCCCGATTTTCGGGAGAGGAACATAGAGTAGATGTGAAGTCCAAGATTAGAAGAGTTCACAGAGACACCTGCGGTGTGGCAATTCCGAATTCCGAATTCCGAATTCCGAATTTTCTTAAGTATCTTTGTCACATGCAATTATTGAAATCAAGTGTTATTAACCTATTGAAGCTCCTTTTGTTTTGGTTGCTTGTGTTTGATTTGCAACGGATTCTCTTCTCTATACACAACTGGGATAAATTCAAGGATATCTCTTGGGGCGATTGGTTCTTGGCTTTCGTTTATTCTTTCCGCTTGGACATGGCAACAGCAGCTCTTTTGAGTTTTTTGCCCTTAGTTATGTTGACCGTTTACTTTGTTTCACCAGGTAAGTGGACAGCACGTTTTTTCAAAATTATCCTATTTATTGAGGTAATTATTGCCGCTTGTATTCACGGTGGAGAGATCAATGCGTACACTGAATGGAACCATAAATTAACCACACGCGTTTTCACGCATTTGTTGAATCCTGATGAAGTGGTGCGAACTGCAGATTATGGAATGATGGTGTGGTTTGCCATCTACGCATTCATAGAAATTTTTATCGGCTATTTTCTTCAACGAAAGTTCTTCCCTTTAAAAGTTGAAAAACAAAGCATGAATTGGTTCATTCGGATTCCAGTTGCTATGTTGATACTAGGAGTTTTCGGAAGTGGATTCTTACTTCTTGCCAGAGGGGGAACACAACAAATTCCAATCAATATCGATTCGGCGTATTATTCGAAAGATTATGCTGCAAATGATTTATCAGTGAATTCTGTTTATTTCTTTTCAAAAAGTTTCATGCTTTACAATCGAAGTGAAATTGGCGCACAGTTTCCTATTATTGCGGAAGCTGAAGCGAAAAAAACCTTGAATGATTTCTATACTTATCCGCTGGAACACGACAGTTTATTTCTTACGAATCAGCGACCAAATATCGTTGTTATTGTACTAGAAAGTTGGACCGCAAATGCCATTGGAAGTATTTCTGGAAAAGAAGGAGCAACACCCTATTTTGATAAATTAACGAAAGAAGGATTGCTGTTCACCAATCTATATGCAACTGGTGGAACATCAGAAATTGGTAATTCGAGCATTTTTGGTGGCTACCCTGCCCTACCAGAGATTTCCATTTCAATGCAACCCGATAAACACCGTAAGCTACCGTCATTCAATCAAGATTTAAAAAAATGGGGTTATACATCACATTATATCTTTAGTGGCGATTTGAAGTATGGAAACATAGGTGGATATTTTATGGATCACGGATTTGACGTAGTTGAAGATGAAAATGATTTTCCAAAGAATCTTCCGAAAGGAAAACTGAACTATTACGATGAAGATTTATACAAATTACTCATCAAAAAAATCAATGCAACGGAAGGTCCATTTATGCACTGTGCATTTACGGGAAGTACACACTCACCTTACGATTATCCAGATCGAGGAACAAAAAAATGGAAAGGTACCGAAGCTGACTTCATGAGCTCTATGTATTATGGAGACAAGTGCTTGAATGATTTTATCAATAATTGTAAGAAAGAAGACTGGTACAAAAACACCATTTTTGTGATGGTTGCCGATCATGGACATGCTTCTTCTTATCTTCAAAATCCGAATTTAGCGGGCTATTTCCATGTTCCTTTGCTCATTTTCGGTGAACCAATCAAAAAAGAGTTCCGAGGGAAACGCAATGCAACCTTAGGTTCTCAAGCAGATATTGTTCGTACACTTCTTTATCAAATGGGAGGTGATTACAAACGCTATACATGGAGTAAAGACTTAATGAATCCCGCTTGTCCGCAATTTGCTTTACACACGATAAATCGTGGATATGGCTGGATCACGCCTGAGGGTAATTTTAGTTATCACATGGATGGAAAAAATTATCCAGATTTGAGTTACTCGCCAGAACAGTTGAAAATTGAACGGATACGATGTCATTCATACATGTCCTTGCTTTACCAAGAATATAAGTCACTATAATTATGTTGAAGTTCTCTACCAGCTCATACAAAACCATTTTATACTGTGCGATTTTCGTGCGATTAATTGCTGTTTTGTTTTCGCCAGGATATGGAATGCACGATGATCACTTTTTGATTATTGAGGCTTCCGCTTCGTGGGTGGATGGTTATGATTACAACCATTGGTTGCCTTGGACCGAAGGCAATACGGGAATGCCAGAAGGCCATAGTTTTACCTATGTAGGACTCAATTACTTGTATTTCGCTTCCATGAAACTAATTGGCATTGTTGATCCGCAAATTTTGATGTTGGGCAATCGTTTCTTGCATGCGTTGGCTTCCTTGGTTGTTGTTTGGTACGGAATGAAAATCACAGAAAAACTTTCTTCCAAAGAAAATGCGGTTAAAGTTGGTTGGATTTTAGCACTTCTTTGGATTTTACCTTTTGTTTCTGTGCGCAATCTAGTGGAAGTAGCTGCCTTACCTTTTTTGGTTGCAGGCGTTTGGATCTTACTCAAAAATGCTAGCCTTAAGAATTTCTTAATAGGAGGATTACTCATTGGTATGGCTGTTTCTTTCCGCTATCAAATTGGTGTTTTTGCCATCGGTATAGCCGCCTACTATTTCTTTAAGGGACAATTTAAACTGTGTTTTACTTTTTCAGCAGGAATCTTAATTGTTTTCGGCATCACACAAGGACTTGTCGATTACCTCATCTGGGGTTATCCTTTTGCAGAATTGCACAGTTATGTTACCTACAACATGAAGGAAGGAACGACCTATCTTCCCAACCAGAATTATTTCATGTATTTCATTGTATTGACTGGAAGTCTCTTTGTTCCGCTTGGCTTGGTCATGTTAGTTGGCTTCTTTAAATCATACAAACAATACGCTGTCTTATTTATTCCAACGCTTGTTTTTATCTTATTCCATACACTTTACCCGAACCGACAAGAGCGTTTCATCTTATCTGTACTGCCCTTTTTCATCATTCTTGGTGTCATAGGCTTTCAACTATTTAAAGATTCTCAATTCAAAGCCCGACTTTGGAAGGTGTCTATGATCATATTTTGGGTAATTAATATTCCTTTCCTCTTTTTTGCATCTACCATGTATTCAAAAAAATCGCGTGTGGAGGCCATGAGTCATTTGTACAACAACCAAATGGAAAACGAGCGAATACTGTTGGAAGGTTCAGCTGCGAATAGAGTTTCCATGATGCCTAAGTTCTATGCGAAAAGTTGGTACTGTACTTTTGTAGAGCGAACGGACACAACGATGGATTTAAAAGTTAATCCAGTAATGGATTACGACTACATATTCTTTTTCGATGAGAAAGATTTAACGAAGCGCATCCAGCAATACAAACAACTCTATCCAAACATGAAATTGGAAAAGAAGAGTTATCCTAGTTCGTTGGATGTCTTGTTACGTGAACTCAATCCACGCAATGCCAATGAGTATATTGAAGTGTGGAAGACGAATTTTGGCAAGGCAAATTAAATAGTCTATGAAGGTCTTAGTTGTTCGCTTTAGTTCTATTGGTGATGTTGTGTTAACAACGCCGATTGTGCGTGCCTTAAAGACACAAATTACCGCTTGCGAAGTTCACTTCATAACCAAAAAAGCATTTACTGGAATTCTCGAACACAACCCAAACATTGATCGCTTATATACTATTGATAAATCAATTTCAGAGGTGCTTAATTCACTGAAGGCTGAAAAGTACGATTACGTTATTGACCTGCACAGAAACGCACGTACACTTTCATTGAAACTGAAACTGGGTAGACCTTTCTTTTCTTTTCCAAAATTGAATCTTTCGAAGTGGTTGTTGGTAAATTTCAAATACCAATCGATGCCGCAACTTCATGTGGTTGATCGCTATTTCAAGGCAGTAGAGAAATTAGGTGTGAAAAATGATCTAAAACCCTGCGACTTCTTTATTCAAACTGCCGATAAAGTAAATGTGGAAAACAGTATCGGTTTAGTGCCAAAATCTTACATTTCCATTGCTATTGGAGCACAATTTGCCACGAAGCGAATGCCCTTCAATAAGTTGGAAGAAATAATTCAAGCAATAGATTTTCCTGTTGTGCTAATTGGTGGACCAACGGATCTAAAATTAGCTGAATTGTTGGTGGAGCGTTTTCCGCTGAAAAAATTAATCAACGCGTGTGGCTCTTATAATTTGGCGCAGTCAGCAAGTATCGTTCAACAATCAGCTGTGTTGCTTTCGAACGACACGGGGATGATGCACATTGCTTCTTGTTTTGAAATTCCAACGGTCAGCGTTTGGGGAAATACTGTTCCTGAATTGGGTATGTATCCTTATTTCCCAACAAATAAAAATGCCTATTCTATTCACCAAGTCAACGATTTAACATGTCGTCCTTGTTCAAAAATTGGCTTTAAAGAATGTCCTAAAAAACATTTTAATTGCATGCAAGAGCAAAAGAGTGATCAGATTATTGACGATTTACATGAGCGATTTAGAGCTTCTAAATAAATTACTTGAATCATTTTTCATCCC
>Ga0075012_10006030_pt1 | contig 11026 bp, 11 predicted proteins | sample All_14_2_FD_71474 | JGI IMG/M metagenome (GOLD analysis project Ga0075012, IMG submission 71474) | Freshwater microbial communities in response to fracking from Pennsylvania, USA - Allegheny Zone_MetaG_DW_15 | ecosystem: Environmental > Aquatic > Deep subsurface > Groundwater > Drilled...
CTACAGAAGAACCAAATTTCATCAAAGAACCCGCTACTCCTCTTTCAATCATCAACTTGGGGCGCCATGAAACAACAACCCAAGCCAAGATTACGGAAGCAAGCGATCCAAGAATTTGCCCAAAAACTAGTGCCCAAACTCCAAAACCTGCTACAGCAAGTCCAATGGAGGCAATACTCTTGACTAACGTATTTCCCATATCAGGAATAAATTTTCGACGATAGTCCAATTCGCGCATAAGCCAAATCACATGAACGGCTCCAAAGGCATTAATAGCAAACGATAAACCTAACCAACGCAAAACCGGCTTCACCAAAGGATCATTAAAGTATTGAGCCACCCAGGGAGCACACAAATAGGTAATTATCGAAAGAAAAAAACCAAGAATAATATTAATTGTGAAAACGGTATTTGCAGCCCGATCAACGTCATCTCTTCGCTGAATCAATGCAACCCCTAGCCCAAGATCCTTAAACACGGAAAGATAATTAATCGCAATGACAGCAACTGACACCAGACCAAAATCATCCTTGGTCAGCAATCGTGCAAGAATAGCCGTGGTGATTAGTGTTCCACCCTTACCCAATCCATAGGTTAGAAAATTCCAAACAATCCCACGACCAGCCTTGCGTGTAATACTTTCCCCGTCGCTTTCGGAAATAGTATCGGTCAGATTAGTACTCAAGCTGATAACTCCTGACGTGTGGAATAATTTGGATTATCAAGATGTTCATACAAAATTTGTATAAGCGCCAACGCCATGGCAGTTAACATCCACAGAAAACGAATATAAGCTCCATGCAAAAAAATAGCAGCAAAAAGATAACCAATCAATGAGACTTGCATGGCAGAAATATAAGAGACCCATTCGTCGAAATATTTTGTTTTGCTTAATTCTGTTTTCATGCGTGCTAGCGACAAGAAGAGAAAAAGCACAATTCCCATAAATGTCGAGAAGCCAATAATCCCAGTCTCAGCTAGAATCTCAACATACAAAGAGTGGGCTTCACGTTGTTCTGTTCGAACCTCAAGACCAATGATCTGTGCATATTTCTGGTAATTAACAGGATAATTTGCGGCACCAACACCCAAAAGAGGATGATCCGCAAACATGGTAAGCCCTGTCAGTATCTCGCTAGTCCTTCCCCGAAACGATGCTTCTTCATAAACAGCACTCTGATTTTCAGATGAAAGTGCAGTAATCGTTTGAAAACGCTCAACATATTGCGGCGGCAATAATGGCAAAGCCAATACACCTACCGCAACAGCAGAAAAAACAACCAAAAAATTAAATCTTGTAAAAAAGAATATGATTAAAAACAACACCACCAAAAAAGCCAGATACCCCCCTCTGCTATACGTATTGAGCAGCTCTACCAAAAGAATAACTAGCGAGCCAATATAAAATAACTTCATCTTTGATGATTCGCGCAAAATCCCAAAAATCACAAAAGGTATAACCGCTATTAGAACCTGCCCCCACATATTAGGCTCATTGATAGGGCCTGCCAAACGATTATCAGTATCAACTCTCGCAAAGTCCATAAATGTCTGGCTGTAATTTCCACTGGCAACCTGAAAGAGACCAAGCAAACTTAAAGCGGTCACTACTATGACAACAATTAATGCTGCATTTTTCCAATCCTGAGGCCGTCTAAGACAAAATAAAATACAATAGATTATGACAATATCTTTAGCAAGATCAATAATACGCTCTATAGCAAGGTCACGTTCTGAAGCAACTAGGATACTTGCTACTACCGCAAACAAGTAGGCGATTAGAAAAATTTCAACGCGCATGGTTTTTGGACGATGTAACGGAATTTGTCCGACATAGTAATTTCTAACCAAAATTGCAACGAAAACAACGGCAACAAGTGGTTTAATAACTCCAGGAAGTCCGTTATCTGTTAATGAACGTGAAACATTTGAAAACACTGCAATAAGCAGGATATTTGCACCCAGACTAGGATTAATGAGAATAGCCATCACCAAGGCAACACCCATTAACCCTAACAAAGCAAATGTCCCTATCGATTCGCCGGGGTCAGCAACTGCTGTTGCTGCAAGAGCAGAAAGTAAAGTTGCAAGTAGAATATAGGGATAATCTCTTCGTAAAACCATATTTATTCCTCGTAAATGATTAATAAATCTATTTTGAAGTTACATCTTAGGGCGCAAAAACTATAGGATAATTCCAATCAAGTACTACATACCAGTCCGTGGGAATATATTTCAGCATATTCTTAGACCAAATAGAATTATCCCAATTTGCAGTTATATCACCTTCGGCGTACGTTTTGGGGTGTCCACTATTATCCACAATAAAACCGCCATACTCCTGCATATTTAATGCCCAAACAATACAACCTTTTACATTCCTACAAGCAGTACTAATCTCTTCAGTGGATACCTCTGGCCGTATGGCTAGTCGTGCACCCTCAGGTATATCAAATTGAGAAAGTCCCTCACCATCTGTCTTGCTGAAAGGAGAAATTACATCTGGCCAGCCATTGGCACTACAGATTTCTGGAGCACAAGGGGAATCATAAGCAATTGTTACAGCATGACCAATCTTCCCTCGTTCTATCTCACAAGGTCGGATAATACCTGCCAGTGAACCAATACCTGCGCCACGATGGGCAAATCCTGATGGCGGAATACCAGAATTATTGACATGATAACGATACACGCCGCCCACAGACCATAGTCCTTGAGCATCTATCTTTCCGTTTACCATCCCCCACTCTTCTCCGGTATCCAAATTGACTACAACCAATTCCCCATCTGTACCTGGTGCTGGTTGGGCATTTGCAGGTAGAGGAAGAAGAACTGTTCCACCCTGCTCACCATACTGTATTGCAACATCCGAAATTGCATCCCGAAAACTTCGATTCTCCCAAAGCTTAACTTCCCTCAATGGAGTGCTGTTATCAACAAAATATATATTAGGCGAGAATTGGCTTGTATCCGAACCAATCCATGAATCGCCTTCAAAAAAAGCTTCCATCATTTGTTTATTTGATGGGTGTATACGTGCTAAGTTCCAATTAATCGGAAGGTTCCAAATTGAATTAGATCTATATGGCAAAGCACAATTAAGAAGATCTGTTGGAACACGCAATGAAATCACTGGAACACTAGGCGTGGACGTCAATGACGGAAGCGCTTCAGGTAAAACATCCCTAGGGCCACAAGCAGTCAATAACATAATAACAAACAATAAAATCTGTAACTGTTTACTCAAAACCAACACCGTTTTCAGGATGAAAATCATTACGACGCAATAAAGCTTTCAATTTCCTTAACCATGTTGCAATACTTGGCACAGATTTTAAGCCCGCTTTGACACGCCGCAACCCAAGCGCAAAGTAATACCTTAGCGGACTACGGAATAACCGCAGCCAGTATACCGGTTGCGAATCTGTGGAAAGGCTAATTTTATAAGCAGCATCACCAGCCAAAAAATCATAATATACCAATCCAACTCTGGCATTATGAAGAATAGCATAATAATGGGCCACCATGCCAGGCCGATAAATATTTCCAGGGAGGTAGTTCAATCCACTTTGATAAAAATACGCTCTGTCAGAGTAAATAAAGTTATATAAAATTCCAATCACCATAGAAGCGTTGAAAATTTTCAATATCTGAATCTCTCCATATTCAAAACGTGAGGATATCAAATCCTTATGAAATTGAAAAAGGTACTCATTTGAAAATGCGCCAGGTCTTCCCCGACTTTTCCACTCCTTTTGGTGTAAAGTAACCATTTCCTCAAACCACATTAGCGCTTGCTGCCTGTCTTTCGCCTCAGATATCTCAAGTTTTCCATTTTTTTCATATTCCTTAATGGAACGTCGAATCTGACTTCGCTTATTGGAGCTAATCAAATTCAAATAATCTAAATTAGCCCCTCTAACTTGATCCAAATCGACATAACAAGCAGGCGATTCATCATTAACCAACACTAGCGCCAAATTTTCTGCAGAAGCAGTCAACACCCCAGTCTCTTTAACAAAATCAAAGGATAATCCCGGTAAAAAGAATTCATCCCAGGGGATATCCTTGACCGCACCAAGCAAATCATCTATGGAAAAATGAATGGAGGGATCTTTTAGAATCCCATTGTATTCCAAATACAATTCGTCAAAATACGAGGATCCTGTTGTGTTTAATGACAAGCTACGTGAAGGAAATATTCCAAATCTTTTCTTCTTATCTACTCCAACAAAAAAAGCTACCATTGGCTCATCATGCTGTAAGCCAACTACAAGCTGGATATCGGCTATATCTTTAAGACTTGCGAGCCACGTTGAAATCCATCCCCATGAAAGAAAATAATGTTGATTAGATTTTTTGAGCATCAACTGCCAATACTTCTCCACGAGGGAAGCATCTTGGAAGGGATTGAAATAAACAAATTTAATTTGATTAGAAAGATTCAAGTATCCGCCAGTAAAAAAAGGTTGAGATTATTGATTATCAGAATCAGCAGAAAACAGGCTAAATACTGAAAAAAGAGCAGCAAAGGCAAAGAGAAGACTATAATTACTTTCCTTAATCTCTTGTACTGCCTGAACAAAAGGTAGTGACACTAAATCAAAAACAAATTTATCAACATATAATAACTTGGCAACCTTGGCCCAAAGATAATTTAGTACAAAAAGCATGCCAATTCCCCAGTGCGTAATCGGTAAAAACTGACTGAGTAATTGCCGAATTGGCTTATACATTGAAGAAAACGGCACAACAACGGCAAAAAGAAGCCAAAGCAAATCAAACATCGTCTCGAAAGGGATTTCCCGTCCAGCAACAGGAATATTATGTACCGTAATTTCTCCCTGATTGTTAATCTCATTCAATGCCGCAGGAGTCTGAACATTAAAGATTCTTTGTCCCCAACTGATCTCCTCCCCTGCCGCAAAGAAAAATAAAAATGCCAATGCAAGGAACGCAAGCTTCTTTATAAAAAATATTTTGTCGTCAGGCCTTACTGTGCGAATCTTCCAAAATCCATAAAAAAATATTAAAGAGGCAATAAAAAAAGAAAATGCTCCAACATTTTCAAAATAATGATCTTCAGAAAGAAAAAAGGCCCCTGCACTATTATTAAAAGCAAGCACTTGATAGCTTGCAACGATGTACAATGCAATACAAATATAAAATAGTTTGGATGTAGTTATTTTTTTTATCATCTATCCTCTAATAAATAGGAATAATAGGTTTAATGCGCTCCACGCTGTTTGAAAACTGCAAAGACAGTCTTAAATAAAATACAGAAATCGAACCACAACCCTGCTCGTTCGATATAAGTAATGTCAAGTCTTAAACGGTCATCAAATTCCAGCTGGGCACGTCCAATGATCTGCCACAATCCTGTCAAACCAGGTGTAACATCTAGACGTTCTGTGTGCCATAGTTTATAGGTTTCAGAACCAAAAGATGTTGGGCGCGGACCAACCAAGCTCATTTCGCCTTTAAGAACATTGATCAATTGGGGTATTTCATCAAGGCTGGTTTTCCTCAATATCTTCCCAACCTTTGTGATCCGTGGATCATTTGTAATCTTAAAGTCAGGCCACTGCAATTCGTTCAAGTGCATATAGACCTTCTTCAACTCTTCGGCATTCGGCACCATTGAACGGAATTTATACATCCGAAAACGTTTTCCACCTCTCCCAGTACGCATCTGAGTAAATATGGCAGGGGCACCTGGAGATGTTATTTGAATAATCAAAGCAATTATCACCATCAATGGAAGCCATAGTGGTAAAGATAATATTGTCAAAGTAAGGTCAAAAAAACGTTTGGCAAACAGATAAGACTTGCCGGTAAGCACTCTTTTCTCTGGGGCAAACCTTCTGATCCAATCTTCTGTTGCATTTCGGCCCGGATTAATACTAGTTGTCATCTCAACCTTAACTACTCATTCTCAAGTGTTATCTTTTTTGAACTAGACTGGACCAGACGCTTCCGTGCTGTTTGAAGCAAATCATCAAACGTAAGTGCTTCATCTGGGAATGCAGCACTCCCCCAATCGATATCGGTATTGAGGCTTTCATCCACAGCAGCAGCGATTCGTTCGGCAAGGACGGATATATTATTGGCATCCGTTTCAGGACACAATATTACAAATTGTCCATTTTTATCGCGGAGGACCAAGTCAGTATTCCTAGCAAGATCGCTCAATATGTGGCTGATTTTTGCAACAGCAAATCTCTCAAGCATGTCATTTTCAAGGGCCTTATAATCCTTCAATCCTTCTTTGTTCTTATGTTTATCCAAGCGAATAGTTAAAATTGACAATGGATGATGATATCGACGACTTCGTGTTATTTCAGCGGAAATTAAGTCACGAGCATCTTGAAGGTCCCGCGCACGATTGGGGTAAGCGCTGGAAGATAATCCATCTAAAGTTTTATCCAACTGGCCTATTCTCTTTCCAACGTCATAAGCAAGACCAGCAGAGATTGCAACCAATAAAAGTTGGATGGCTTGTACCTGAATAGGCCTAGTATCCCTCGAATAAAACATCCAAACAACGTACACAATCAACCAAAAGAGGATCACGGTGTAATAGGAAATCCTTACACCTTGTCGAATGAGGTTGCCAGTAATCATAAGTTCAGAAAATACGATTATGGCGATCAGAATAAAAAATGCTGGATTAAAATCTATGACACTTGACTGAAAGGAATCGATATTTGCAATTCCCAAAACAACAATAACATAAGATACTAATATCGTAATTGATAATTTTAGATCACCCATGAAGAACACCGCCTAGGAAACTAAGTTAAAAAATGAATACGGCCTGAGCAGTTATAGACAATACAACTTACTATATCTGCGTCAAATATACACCCAGATGGGATTTTTTTTCAACAAGTTGCCAATTTTAACATGAAAGCGACAGATTCTCTCTACTTAATACTTAATGAGATTGAGTTTCAAAATTAGTCGCTAAAATGTGCAAAAAAGGTTCAAGGTTCCGAGTAAGAACGCCAGTCAGTATTACATCCGAAACATGAGGAGACTAAAAATGAATGAAAAAACTGAATCCTTCAACTTAACACCTCCTACAATTACAGTCTACGGTACAACCTGGTGCCCTGACTGCAAGCGAGCAAAAAAATTCCTTGGTGAGCATCGGATTCAATATCAAAATATTGATATTGACGGGCTACCTGAGAGCATTGCATTTGTGGAAAGCATCAACAATGGAATGCGGCGCATTCCCACAATCATCTTTCCCGATGGTGGGATTCTGATTGAACCTTCAGACTCACAACTGGCAGAGAAACTTGGTTTAAGGACTAAGGCAAATCGTGAATACTATGATGTGATTATTATTGGCGGTGGGCCAGCCGGGTTGACAGCATCGCTTTACCTAGCACGTGAAGGTCTTGATACATTGGTTATAGAGAAGTCCGGGCTAGGCGGGCAAGCAGGAATCACCCAAACTTTGGATAACTTTCCAGGTTTTGATGAGGGGATTTCAGGAGCTGACTTCTCGGATAGGTTGAGCAGACAAGCACGAAAATTTGGAGTGGAAATTCTACAGGCACAAGAAGTTATCGAGATCGAACAAGCTGGACAATATCATGTAGTCCACACTGGCTCGGGTGATCACTATCACAGTAAAGTGGTTCTGATAGCAACGGGTGCAAAATATCGCCGCCTGGATATCCCAGGAGAAGATGAACTTATTGGCATCAATGTCCACTTTTGTGCTACCTGTGATGGAGCATTTTATAAAGGCAAAAAGGTTCTAGTGGTGGGAGGCGGCAACAGTGGATTTGAAGAGGGCCTCTTCCTTACAAAATTTGCCACAAAAGTAGATATCCTGGTCAATTCAAAGGAACCGAAAGCCAGCAGAATATTGCAAAACAAAGTGGCTGAAAAGAAAAATATGAACGTTTTGCTCAATCACAATATCCTTGAGTTGAAAGGCGGCAACAAACTTGAGGCCGTACTTGTGCAGGATAAATCGACCAATGAAACCAAAGAATTAGAATATGACGGTGTTTTCGTTTTCATTGGACTAACACCGAACAATGCCTTGCTAAAAGAAAAAGTTGAATTAGATAATTGGGGCTTTCTAAAAGCTACCCAACTAATGACAAACATTCCTGGGATTTTTGTCGCAGGAGATGTACGTTCTGGCGCCACCAAGCAGGCGGCATCTGCTGCAGGGGAAGGGGCTTCAGCGGCAATTGCCATTCGTGAATACTTAAAGGCTATAGGCGGATAAAAAATCCGTTCGCAGCAAAATATTTTCACATTTAGGAGAACAACCTTGAACGACCTGTACAACATGCTTCCATCGCAGATCGTAATGTACGCAACCGAATACTGTCCGGATTGTCATCGGGCAAAGGCCTTCTTTGAAGCCAACAACATTAAATATGTGCGAGTTGGGCTCGAAGGCAATGAAGAAGCTACTGAATTTGTTATGAACATCAACAAAGGAAATCGCAGTGTCCCTACAATAATTTTCCCCAACGGCTCCGTGCTTGTAGAGCCTAGTTGGTCCGAGTTGCGAGAGGTAACAGAAGCACTCAAAATTCCAAAGTAAATACTCGACACACATCCACGAAAGCGCTGACACAAATTGAAAGTTTGTGTCAGCGCTTTCGTGTTATATATGATTTTCTCAAAGTAGATCGACCGTTTTTCAGATTTACAGCAAAGGGTTAATGCGAATTATGCTAAATAGGTGAACTTCGCGCTCTTCGCGCTCTTCGCGCTCTTCGCTTTCTTCGCACCATTCGCGTTAAATATTTTTCAACTTTGAGAAAGCCCTATAATGTCAAATCAACTGCTTTTTTGGGACAATTCACAGGTGTATAATATAAAAATGAAGAAAATTGTTCTTTTTCTTTTTTTAGTTATGGCAACCACCTCGTGTGATGTTTGGGGTGTTGCACCTCAACCATTCCCAGTTTGGACCCCTGTCCCCACCCAAACTCCAGGCATCTTAACTCCTACACCTTTTATTATCCCCCCACCCATTTTTGTAAGCACAAATACGCCAGCATCAAATGTGACCGTAATATCCCCCGTTACTCCAGAAAACACAATCACGTCATCACCAACGCCAACTAGTACCCTCGCCATGCCAACAGAGACCTTTACAGCTGTGCCTGTACAATCCATCGCTTTGGACATATTAGGTTGCAACACAAGCCTTGATATTACGCATGGCATGGGAGAAGTAACAAATGCTTTCGTAACTGTAAAAAACATAGGCACAGTAGATCTGCCTAATACCTGCGCCATCCTCCGTGCTATTGACGAGGACCGCGAACACCCTGATAAAAGGATCTGCGTTGCCAATCTTCCTGCTCAAAATCAGGTAACCTTGAAATTAACGGTCGACTCGCAATACCAAGTGAATACCATCATCCAAGTGGATGTAACCTCCAACGAGGTCACATTGCTCCGATTGGATAAACAATCCTGCAAAGACATCCGCATTTTTGGCGGCACCCCCTCTGATGTTGGCGAAATAAAGCGAATCCCATAAATGGCATGATCCACTAAGCTCAATTTCATAACTTTTCCATACTTTTCCTTTATAATAAAAATATGGCACTCCCACAACCTGAACAACAAGCTCCATCTACCCCACCACTCACGCCTGAGCAACTTGCTGAATTGCGCGAGCAGGAACGCCGTCAGAAAACCCTTGTCGCGAGTATTATCGCAGGCGTTGTATTGATCCTCGTCCTCCTTGGCGTGGCAATTTACTTCTTAATGCAGCCAACTGCCCCAACAGATAAGATTCGTGACGTTTTCATCATTGTCGTTGCACTTGAATCGCTGGTGATCGGAGTTGCGCTGATCGTGCTCATCGTACAGCTTGCGAGCCTGATCAACCTGCTGCAAAATGAAGTGCGCCCCATCCTGAATGCCACAAATGAAACAGTCAACACCTTGCGCGGCACTGCCGAATTCCTCGGTGAAAACGTAGTGGAGCCAGTTATCAAGCTCAATGGCTATCTTGCCGGTTTAAAGCGTATGTTAGAATTGTTGGGTATCAAGCCTAAGTAAACAAAAGGTGTTCTTCACCTGACCAACCATCAAAAATCAAAGGAGATATACCATGTCTGACCGTGATGAATTTGGAGCCTTTCTTGTAGGATTTGTAGTCGGCGGCCTTACTGGCGCTGTTGTAGCCTTGCTCTTTGCCCCTCAATCCGGCGAAGAAACCCGTGCTCTGATCAAGGATAAATCAATCGAACTGCGCGACCGCGCTTCACAATCAGCCGAAGAAGTTCTCGCCCGCGCCGAAGCTGCCGCAGCCGAAGCCCGCACCCGTGCTGAAGAACTCACCAAAGAAGCCAAACAGCGGGCTACAGAACTAGCCAACGAAGTCCGCGAACGCGGCAAAGGCGCCATCGAAGCTGTACGCAAAACCAAAAAAGACGGTGGCGAAGCCACTCCCGTGTAATCCAAAATACACACAGGCAAGGGTTTGACTTCAAAGTCAAGCCCTTGTTTTATTTATGAGCCTCATCCAGCGCTTCATGCGCCTCTTTTTTCACCTGCTCTATCACTCTTTCGCGTTCACCTACGATCTCGTAGCTGCGGCAGTTTCATTTGGCACCTGGAAAGACTGGGTCTACAGCATTCTCCCCTTTATCAAAGGGACTCGCCTCTTAGAGTTGGGACATGGCCCCGGGCATTTGCAGCGCCTCCTTCTTGACCGTGGGCTGGTCGCTGCTGCGATAGATGAATCCACACAAATGGGCAGGATCGCCAAACGCCGCCTCGGCTCATCCCACAGATTGACACGGGGTCTCGCCCAATCTCTCCCTTATCAAAGCGGGATATTCGACACCATCATCGCCACCTTCCCAACGGAATATATTTTTCAAGAAGAGACTCTCTCCGAGGTGCAGAGATGCCTTTCGGAGGGAGGCAGGCTCATCGTCCTGCCTGTGGCGTTCCCAAAGAGTGGATTCCTCAAATGGCTGTATAAAATCACAGGCGAGAGTCCAGCCGATTTGACAGAATC
>Ga0075012_10006032_pt1 | contig 11026 bp, 3 predicted proteins | sample All_14_2_FD_71474 | JGI IMG/M metagenome (GOLD analysis project Ga0075012, IMG submission 71474) | Freshwater microbial communities in response to fracking from Pennsylvania, USA - Allegheny Zone_MetaG_DW_15 | ecosystem: Environmental > Aquatic > Deep subsurface > Groundwater > Drilled...
ATGGATTTCTCTAAAAGCCTCAGATTTCTAACATTTATGTTCGAATTCTGGAACTTTTAGACACCGCTCACCGAGGCAGATTGAGAGCATTTGCAATGACCTTTGCTCTTGCTCTTCTTCTGGCAGGGGCACTTGTACTTTTGGGGCTTGGCACAGCACTCAGCGGTACAGCTACGGTGGAGGTTGGGGCACTTGCGGTAGCTCTGGGGGGCTACCAAATATCCCCAGTCGGGGGCGGGAATAGAGTCATCGCATTCGTCGGCGCAACTGGCGTCACAATCGCCAATGCGAAGGTCGACGGGGACAACGGGTTGAGTAGCACATACAATATAGGGCACGTCACAAGGATTAGCGCATTGCCATTTTTTGGCACCACCAGGACATTCAGCAAGAGACATGATTGATTTTTTAACTGTTTTCGAAAAAAGAAGTTAAAAATGTTTTTATGCCGTTGTGATCTCAGCCGGATACCAGTCCTTAAAACATACCCAATCTAGTTCTAGATTTGGTTGTGTCAAGTTTAAAGATTGGAGAACGGTCTTTAAACGCTTACCGCCAACTGACGCAGACGATCGATTAATTCTTGGTTGGTCTCTGGGATTAATGTTAATGCAATACCAGTCGAGTAGAGTAATTGCTGAATTAATTTTAACACATAAGGTATGGTAATAATACCAAAACCCTTCTCGCCGGGACAAGTAGGACAGACATACTCATCATCTCCGTATCGATAGTTGGACATGGCACCGCAGCTTCGGCATAGCACCACCTCGAATGCGTCGGCATTGACCATTAAAGCTTCACGGGAGATCTCGACCGCCTTATTGCCGCGCAGAGCGAAATGTTCCATCTCACCCAGCTTAAGACCACCACCGCGCTGCCGGCCACTAACCGCTTGACCGCTGAATGGATCCCGTGCCCCATGATGTCCACTCCAGCCACGACCGTAGAGATTCTGTTCAGCAATATGAGGCAACTGACGATAATAGATGGGGCCCATGAAAATATAGCCTGGCATGAGATGACCAGTGCGGCCGTTGATCATTCGAGACTCTCCGTGGCCATCATATCCTCTCTTGACCATCATTTGATAAAATTTTTCATATGTGAAGTCTTCGAAGGCCGTAGCATCATAAAACTCACCGGTGATGGCTGCCGCCAGACCCAGATATTGTTCCAGGAAATAATTGATAGTCATTCGAGTTGGCATAGCATGGATGTTGATAATGGCGTTGGGTCGCATAGCGGCGTTGGGGCCATAGGCGATAACGGGCATATCATCGATATCAACGATGCGACCAATGACCACTTTCTGGGCATGAGAATTAAGCTTGTCACCCACTTGAGGTTCGGTGGTGTAATCGATGATAACCGAGATGCGGACCTTACCACCCGAGGCTCGAATGACCACATCTTTGACCGTGCCTTTCTCCCCGGCTTCAACCCGAATTGATGGATGATATTCTTCGGTGGGTGGAGTGGTGTTGGTATTGATCTGGACGATACCAATGATATAATCGCCTTCCGCTACATCGGCACCTATCGCCGGCAAACCCTGCCGGTTTAATGCGTGAGTATAATCATGACCATTAGGACCCATTCGCTTGACTGGTCGCCGAAACTCTTGCCGATAATCGTTGCTGGATTCTAGGGTGGCCTTATATTGGATCCGACGGCGGAAATTAAGTGAACCGCTCTGGATGAAACCTTTATCGACGATGAGTGCATCCTCTTCGTTTCCCGGAAGGGCCATGAAAGCCACGATCATGTTGTGACCTACCGGTAGGTCCCTGATACCTAATTCCTCATTGAGTGCTGTACTAACCAGGGGATGATTGCTGCTAGCCAAGCTTAGGCCAGAGTGATGAGTGTAAACATCTGACAAAATAGAAAGAGCCTGTTTCTCCATCTTGGCGGCGTAGCTGACGCGACAGGTGGCAGCATGATTAGAAAAAACCTCCATGAAGGCAGCAGTGCTATACATGGCGGCCGGATGTATGCTGCTATGAGTGTATGGATGTGCCTCCATGTTACCAATCCGACGATCATATGAGATAATACGTGATATAGCGATATTCCTCTCGGCTTGATCAGCTACCAATTCCAGGCTCTCAGTCAAAACGTCGCGCTGATCCTTGTAAGACTTGAGCAGAGCAACATACATATCCATCGCTTTTTGATCAGCTGCCACCACCACATCGGCCGACTCTTCCTCGTAGGGGTCAAGGAATTCAGCGTATCCGTTGTCGATCATTCCCTGAAAACTCAGATGATCCATATCATCCACTTCCAACTTGGTCTTACCAGGTACGTTCTCGTCGGCAATAAGTAGAGCTCGAGATAAGCGACCCGCATCGGTGTAGATTTCCAGAAAATCATAAGGTGACATAACTACGGCAGTGAACTTATCGATCAAACCTTGGCGGCGCAGAGCCACAATCTCCCGGCGAGCTGTCTGTCCGTCGGCCCACCCCTCATAGATACCATTGACCATAACCAGAGTGTCGTAATTGTCTGGATGTCCTCGAGGTCGGTAGGGGATGATAATTTCTCTTTCCTTGAGAATGCGAATCATAGCTGCCGGATCCACGTTGATAGTGACATTACTGGCTAATGCCTTGTTTTTGATATAACCACAGTCTTGACTATCGGGGGTGGTTACCGGACAGACATTACCTAGACCGCCGCCCTGAACGGCACGAGGCAGGGGGTTCTTGGAGTTGGTATTAATATCGGTGGTAATCTTGGTCAGTTGACCAAAAATATCTGTCAGGTTATTACGTTCCAGAATTTCAGTCACCTGAATAGTTTTCTTGTCGGTGCGGGAGGAAGCGGCATTATTCTTAAGATAGTTGGTGATTCCTTCAGTTACGATGCCAGAGGGGAATTTTTCGATTACCGTATCGGGGCGGATAGCATCTTTGTTATTATCGGATGACAGATTGGAATCGATAGCATCCACTGCCAAACGCCAGCACTTCTTGGCGATGCGCGCCATCACTTCACCGTTGGTCGAAAGTAGCTTGTGACTCCAGGAATCCCGGGAGCTGAGACTATCAATACCGGCCAAAACTCGAGATAGACGAGCCGCCAAGATGGCGAAGAGCCAGATTTTGGTATCCATTTGTGAGGGGCTAGCCTGAGGGAAGATATCACGAGTACAGACCAGATTATAGGCCTTGAGCTGATCATTGGGTGATTTGGTTGAAACCTTGAGCCAACCGGTCAGATCAGCGAAGACGCTTTTAATGGGGACTTTGTTGAAATCGGTGATGGTATTGTTAAAAGCCAGTAGCACATCAGCCCGATAGCTCTTGTGTTTAACGGCGCGAGTAAGAAATAACTTAAAAATTTGAACAATACGATTTTTGAAGTTGGGAGAATCATCCAGAACCGAGGCATCAAAATTAACTCCACCACCAATGCCGATACCCGAGAGCAGATACTTACTAATGGGGTTATTGCCTCCGGCAATGGCTTCGTTGCGAAAGGGTGTATAAATCAACATGAAGGCAATCATGTGAAGAATATTGACCGAATTACCCACCTTCTTATCGGATGGGATACTATCAAAAGAGATGGTCTCCATCCTGAACTGATTAAGCTCACCCAGCATGATCTTCATTTGGATGGAACCGGTCGGGGTCAACAAGGTCTGTTTGCAGAACATCTTAGATGGATTGGTTTTCTTTTTACTTTTCTTGTCGTCCGGCGGCAAAACAAAGATCTGATTGTAGCGGAGCTTATCTACGTAGGGGATCCAACGTTCCAGACCTTCGATGATGAAATAACCTCCCGGATCACCTGGCGTTTCTCTGACGGCTGCCAGTTGGGTCGGGGTTTTCTCGTATGTATTGCAATACTTACTCCGGATAGCACATGGGACACGAAAGAGCTCTCTCATCTTTTCCGATCGACCAATAGTGATCCAATTGCCATCGGCTGGGTCGAGGCGCTGGAAAATGGCACCCCCGTGAACCCGGATGCTATAATCCTCAGATCGTGTACGCGCGGCATTGGGCCAGATAGGACGTGTTACCATACCAATGGTGGCATCATTTTCGGTGGCGCTAGGGCGAGGCGGTGGCTCCATGGTAAAGATGATACGGATGACTGTACCGTCAGATCGAGTAAAGGTGGGAGCGCGAGCCATCATGATCTTGGGTAATTCTTCGCTGATAAAGGCATTGTAGGAGTCAAGGGTATCTTGCACAGGATTTCGGTATCTGAAATATTTACGCAGACGCTCAGCCGAGATGGAGATGACTTCGCCGCTTTTTTGCTTTATGCCATCCACAAAGGGGTTGAAGGTGTTACCACAAGAATCGGTGACCGGTACAAAATCTAAGTTGGAAGGTGGGGTGATCTGGGACATTCCGAAATAGTTTATTTTTAATTTGATTTTATTACTATAATCTTTCGATTTTCGATAGGTGGGTGTGACAAAAGATAGTATCTTTAGACTTGTTACGTATCTCGTGCGAGATATTTAAAATCCATAAGCTGAATATTGGGGTGCAGCTCGGGAGATTTGAGATCGTGGAGAGGTTCGATAAATGGAAAAATCTGGGGAGGTGGGTGGTTCCGGCTCGGATTTAGCCATTCTAGGTAAAGCTGGCAGAGGCTTGATATCTGTCTTGGCCAAGATACGAGGTACCACCTCAGATTTACAAGCTCGATTTTGTAAAGCCATGATATCACCAGCTGATTCCCCGTACCAGCGCAATTTAGAATTGCGAGCTACTGCCTCCTTCCATTCTGGAGTGTGAAGCGTCTGCTCAATGATAACATAGTTATCAACCGCATTACCGATCAGTTCACACAAAACGCCGTTATAAGCCAGGACTTCCTTGCGAATATGGACAACATCCTGAGCCAGTTGTTGATCATCGAAACTCAGTGACATCCAGCGAGCCACCTTAAGATGGGTCAGCATCGATTCTAGGATTCTAACCAGAGAATAAATATTTTTGTAGCTGCTCTGGACCAGTTTGAGGGTGCCAAGACGCAAAACCGGGAAAACAGCCAAGTTGACTCGTTGAGCTCCGGCTCGCAGATCACGAGCTTGATTTTTATAATCATCGATCTCGGTGTACCATTGCTGGCGAGCCGTTTCATAATCGAAGTTCGATGACATAACCTCGTAGTCATCCGGATTCCGGTTGTGAATATAATTACCCACATCATAGAATTCGAAAAAGGTTTTGGGTTGGGGAATACTGTTTTCCGCGCCAATCGTTTGCGAGATAGAATTAAAAGTGTAGCATTGATTGCACTCCAGAACTTTGACTCCAGTCGGAGGTGTTTTGAAGACCACCCCCTTGTGATCAACGGCACCAAACATATAACGCAGAAGATCGGTCAGGGTAAATTGGGTATTCTTATCGGTGTATGGTAAGCTGAAACGATGGTACCATTGCGAAGTCTTATCACCTGAAGGCTTGAAGAGAGCCACCTTGAAAGGGTCTTCTGTCTTATTGAAGAATCGAAAAATCTTAGCCAGCTCATTCATCACTGGGCGGTTACCGGCTTCTTGCGCATCCATAATCAAAAACATCAGTAATTTGTAAGCATCGTGAAGTGGCCACGAGTGATCATTGTATTGAGCATTGCGAATCCATTTTACCTGAGGAATGCCGAAATAGGTGCCACCGTGACGAATACCGGCCATACCAAAATCGATGAAGGTGGCTACCCGGTCGGCCCAGACATAGAAGACATTACCATTGGCGGTGGTATAAGGGATGACAAAATTGGAACCCATCCCACTCTTGGAGATGTCACGCATCAACAGATTTTCATTATGAGCATCATAATGGGTGAAGTCGATCTTACGATGGGCATAGTTGAGAGCAAAAATCGCCTGAAAGTACATCGACAGAGCTTGTTTAACGGTAGCGGTTTTAATATATTCAACACCATTTACGGCTGGTGAAATATTCTCCATCAAGATATAAGGCACTGAAGTGGGTTCCATGTCGGAAAACCAACTGACGATCTGCTTAGTATCAGGATCGACTGCGGGCATTGGTCCGCGCAGACCACCAAAAACATAGGCGAAGTTGGGTACTCCGTCCTCGCCCTCTCGCAGGGAGTTAATACCACCGTTGACGGTGGTAACAAAGAGTTCGTGGCGCAGATCATCATCCGCGCCATGTTTAGGAAATTTAACCACGCACATGTCATTGACGTCCTTGATCTGGGCCTTGGCGGTGACCCCCTGAATTCCAGACGAGAGAGTTTTAAGGTCGGTCAGGTAGTTGCGAATGGCCTCATTGAGACTGATAGTACCTTGCGAATCGGGAATACCGTAAAAAATGGCGTCAATGGCGCACGCGGCCGCTTTCATCACTTCGGGATTGTAGAACTGTTCCCCCATAGCGGACTTGATACCTTCTTCGTCCAATGATGAAATATTGATTCGATATTCGGACTGGGCATAGACTGGACAGGCCGAACTATGACGTTCGATCAACTCTAACTCCATAATGGCCTTACGACGTGCCTGTTCCTCGGCAGCCTCAAAAACTGGTTTGTTTTTGAGGAAGTTTTTGGTTACATCTTGGAGGAAAATTTCATAATCTCTACTGGTACTATTCATGCTTTTGTTTGGTGCGGGTTTTAATTTAAATAAAATTACTCAGACTAGTTTCGGATCTAAAACAGGAAATAAGATTTTAAATAGTTATTAAAATAAGATTAAAATGTGGGAAGCCTACCAATGTTTGGACCCGACTCAAATCCTAATCCAGCCGCGACCGGTCTTTAGCTCCTGGTCCCGACCCTCAATCACTTACGTCTTGCCGCCGGTGTTAGAATCGAGATCGGGGGAAGTGCCGAAATTCGAAACGTCTCAGATAATTCAAGGTATTGAGCCTACCCCGATCTATATCTCACCGGATCTATATCGCCAGGTACACCATTTACGATCACAGGTTAAAGGTGATGTTCATCAACAGGATCCCTTCAACGATGTGGGTAATTCTATCTTCGGCAACCGAGCGGCCACTAAGCTGGCTTGTATGCAATCCATCTTTAAGGTTTTTGTTCCCGAATCAGGCCGCTACGTGGATATCGCCGGCGGTCCTGGTAGCTGGACCCAATATATGCAATACCTGGATCCCGAAGTTATCGGCTATGGTCTGACGCTGAATAATGACAACGCCTGGGGTAAGCACTGCTGTAGCATTGACTATGGTCGATTTTTATATAGTTACGGTCCGGATGAAACCGGTGACATCACCAAGCCAACCAATTTGGAGGATATGATCGGTTGGATTCAGGGCATGAATCCTCTGGGAGTGGATCTGGCATTGGCCGATGGTGGACGAGGAGCTAGCACCGAGGAAGAGTTCATTCACGAAGAGGTCTTACACTATAAGCTTTTTGTGGCTGAGATTTTAGTGGCATTACGGACCTTGCGGGCTGGTGGAAACTTCGTCATCAAGATGTATGATCTTTTTACCCAGACCAGTGCCCAGCTCGTCTATCTGCTAAGTCTTGCCTTCGATAAGATCATTATCTTCAAGCCACTGACCAGCCGTGCCGGCAACAGCGAGAAATACGTGATCGGGTTTGGTTGTCGAGCCGGAGATCGGACCCGAGTTGTTTCTGGATTGCTGGAGTCGGCGTTGGAGGTTCTACAACATGGACCTATTTCCCAACTTTTTGACCAGCCATTACCCGAGACCGTTGTCAGCTGGTTAAGACATAACAACACTGTCTTAACTCAGAGACAGATTTCGACGCTTGAAGGTAAGGAACCCAAGGCTGATCTCTATAGCATTTCGCGGATCTATGATCTATGGGGTATTCCTCCCAGTCCAGATGTTGTGATCAAGAAACCGGCCAAACCTTTCCTGGCATCATCCCGAAGTGGAACTGGCATTATCTCGACCGAGACCATCCGAGATTTATTGACCCAATCTGGTTGGCTTTCCGGGGAAAATTCATCCTCCTCATCCTACGGAGTCCGCCCTCTTCCCCGCTGCCAGCTTCAACAATATAATCCAGCTCAATTGGCTGCCGTTATAACCCAGATTCTAGCCTCGGTCGAGTTTGAATTCCCCTATAAGAATCGCTACATGACATTGGATCAGGTTGAGCAAGGTTACCAACTTCTACTTAAATATAATCCCGCCCTGGTTAGAGTCGATAAAGCCTACCCGCTCAAAAATGAAGTCAAGGCCGATGCTCGATTCCCTCTACCCATCAACTTTCAAAACCCTGGTTCTGATGAAAGAAGCTACTATTTAATGCCAGATGACAGTCAAGTTTACAAAACTATCGATTGGATAGTTGATTATTACATAGAGGAGTCTCGGATGCTGTGTATGCGTCAATTCACCGGACAGTCTCCTTATGCTTTATGGCATGGCTATGGTGATTATGTTAAAAATGGTATTAAATACGCTCTAGAACATGACAATAAGTTAGACTTGGAAACTATCCGCGAAGGTCTCTATGCCACCGCACACATTCATGAATGCGGTCACGAAAAGGCCAGCTTTCTCCGAGTTCTGCTCCATTTTCTGGGTCTCCAGCCAGGCCAACGGTTGTTTGATGCCTGCGCCGGCTGGGGCGACCGTTTATTGGCCACCATCTCCCTAGGTGCCGATTATCTAGGCATAGACCCTAATCTGAAGTCGCAGGATGGGTTCCGGAGGATGGCCGAACTGGTGAACATCACCAGGGCGGGCTCCGTAGGAGGTCCCCAGGCTCAGGTCAAACCTCTCAGCATGCCGCTCGACCCCAAAGATCTTCCTCCGGCCGGTTCCTTCGACATTACCTTCATGTCACCCCCGGCTTTCTCAGGTGAGCGTTATTCCGATGATGCTGGTCAGAGTACGGTTCGTTTCTCGGCTAACGATAAAACTAAATGGCTCAACCAGTTTCTCTACCCCACCATCGATCAATGTTGGCAGCTGACCAAACCTGGCGGTTATTACGTTATCCAATCGGTGATGATCGAAGATATCGCTCCCTACATGATCGATAATTTTGAGGATCTATTCTTGTGTGGACCTATATCGGTCAGCTTTCCCTCCCGTAATAAGCCTATGTGGATTTGGTATAAGCTGCGATCAACTGATAAACTGACTCGAGCCCAAACCAATGCCCGTAATCAATATCTTAAGGTAAGCAGGGCCTATATGAAAGATTATGAGGCTGATCTGGCTAGCGAAGGCCAGGTTGACTCTAGATCTGGTCGGGATGAATTCCCCTATTATTATAAGGTCTTACCCAGAGCCGATGTAATGTTCAAGAATCTCCAGAAAACTCGTCGCGAATCCGTCGAGATGGTAAGACGTCGCTGGCCGGAAGATTATGAAACCAGCGACTTTATCTCTTGCCATTTCTCGGAAATACCTCGTATGTTATGTAATAACTCAGGTGAATTAAGTCCCCGAGCATATTGGGATAGCTTAAGCCCAGATGAGCAGCATAGGCGCCTGGCCAGTGGTATTCGAGCGGCCAACGATCAACTCTATCGCTACATCTGTAATGTCTTCAACCCCTACTATTGTCTACAAATCATCCTTAATACAGTGGGTGAAGGAGCTACCATCCTGGATCCCTCGGCCGGTTGGGGTGATCGAATGATTGCCGCCTTAGCATCAAAAGCTGCCATTTACCGCGGTGTTGATCCCAATACTCAGCTAACTGATAGTTATTATCGAATTGTGGAACAGCTGGGACCTTTGGCATTTCCGGGGGTAGACCCGGAAGCGTTGCATAATCGCTTCCGGGTCTACCCGGAATATTTTGATAAGATGGAGATTGTGGCTGATAAATTTGATCTAGCTTTAACTAGCCCACCTTACTACACCTTGGAAGAATATCATCAAGCTCAAACCGGTATGACGTATCCCGAGTGGATAGAAAGGGTCTATCGCCCTTACATCCATAATATGTACAAGGCCGTCAAACCCGGGGGATGGATTGTCGTTTATATCGAAAACTTCACCCTCCCTGGTAGAAGAGTTTGTAAAATGCGAGATGATACTATTGATATCATCGATGCATTGGGTGGACAAAGGCAGTCGGATTTTGGTCTGACAGTGACGGCTAAAGGTTACAGCGAAGTTCCTCGCTATGCTGTCCGGTGGATTAAGCCGGGGGTTTTGGGTGAGGGGTTGGATCTGGAATTGAGCTCTTCATCTCAACGCTTGGTGACCCAAAATACTTTCACCGCCCGACACCGAGATTTCTCCGATTACTTCCCACCCGATACCAGTTCCGAAACCTTGAGCAAACTTCGGCTGGTTGATACAAGCCTTTTCTCCACCACTCCGTATAATGAAAGTCGAATCATCGAAGATAAAATACGGGAAATCTTGGAAGCATCAGGTCTCGACCCTCAAAACTTGACCGCCACCGATGCCACCGCTAATGTAGGTGGTGATACTATGGGCCTTTGGCGAATGGGTTTCAAGAAAGTTACCTCATATGAGATTGACCCACTTATTTGTCAGGTACTCAAGGATAATCTGGATGTACTGGGTATACCTAGTCAGTTCGTTATGTGTAAAGATTTTACCACCAGCTCCATCTATCAGGACGTTCTCTTTGTCGATCCACCCTGGGGTGGCCCTGACTACTGGAAGGTCCCAGATCTAGAGATTTATCTGGGTGATAAGATCCTGTCCGAACTGATCGATACTGTCCTCAAGCAGCAACAGGTCAAACTGCTGATACTTAAGTTACCTCTTAACTATCACTATCGAGCCGAAATTCCTGGCTATACCTATCAGAGAATAGACATCGAGCGTACATCTCGGGATAAAATTACCCGTGTGGTGGGCAAACATCCGGTCTACAAGGTGGAGTTTTATGTGCGGACGGACACCGATGTTGAGGTCGGGGCATACGCCGCCTCTTTGGCGAAAGAGTTCAGCGGTGAACCAGTTCGTTACCAGAATCTGCTGGAAGCGGTAGTGGCCAGGCATCCATCCGACGCGGCCATGTTGGCAGCTATGGGTAAACTGATGCAAGGAGACACTCGGTCTGGCGCTGAACCTAAGCC
>Ga0075012_10006033_pt1 | contig 11025 bp, 10 predicted proteins | sample All_14_2_FD_71474 | JGI IMG/M metagenome (GOLD analysis project Ga0075012, IMG submission 71474) | Freshwater microbial communities in response to fracking from Pennsylvania, USA - Allegheny Zone_MetaG_DW_15 | ecosystem: Environmental > Aquatic > Deep subsurface > Groundwater > Drilled...
CCGGCTTCCCGGGTGTCGGCGGCGACGGTGGCGTCAACCCCGACTGCACTCAGAGCTGATCATCGGCCGTTGATGTTCTGATCCCGCCACCAGCGGAAGAATTCGGCGGCGACAGCCGTCGCCTGAATTCCGAAGAGCTCGGTCGTAGTGAACGCCTTGCCGCCGGCGACGCTCGCCAACGCCTGATCAAGCCAGTCAAGATCCAGCCATTCGGCGGCACCCGTCTCGCGCTGGGCTACCAGCCGTTCACGGGCAATGTTGGCATGCGTCATCAGCAGGGTCGCATAGGTCGGCGAGAAGGGCATCTTGGACGTCCTTGAGACGATCCTGTCAGGAAGCCGACCCCGCAGAACAGCCCGCCCGATCGCCCGGGGCACTCCGTCGTGGCGCGCAAGATTTGCCGGAAGTGACGCGAACAGGGCCAGCAACCTGCGGTCCCGGAATGGCATCGCATATCTTACGGCGGGATCCCCCACGATGGTGGGGAAGAGCCCACTCTTTTCCCAACCGGGCGCGTAGCCGAACGGTTCGTTGGCGCACCGACCTGACCCGCCTGCCACGCGCCCGCTCGGTGGCTGACCCTCGACTGACCGCAACAGGCTTGCCGACAGGCGGACGTGGAACCGGCTGGCCTGTGGGTCAGGCGTGGCCCTCAGGGGTATCAGCCTCGCCCTCAACCCACGGGCCAGTCGACGCTGCCAGGGTATGCTGGCGGAGACGCGATTCCCGGGATTGCTCACGGTCAGCTCACCATACACGCCATCGAAAAGGGTCGCCGCCCCGTTTGCCACGGCGGCGCGTTCCAGCGCCTCATACAGATAGTGCCGGGGTGACAGGAGGGGGCCCTCCCGACTGGCCAGCATCTGTTCCGAAGGGGCATAGGGGTCGGCTTCCAGACCGGGCGATACAGGAATCAGGGGCAATCCCAGATGATCGGCCACGGTGGCGGCCCAGCCGGTTTCATCCGGGATGCCGCTTCCCGCCGGTGTCGCGGATGACAGGAGGTGCAGCTTTTGCCCGGGCCTGCACTCCTCCGACGCGAGCCAGACGAGCAGGCTGGAGTCGAGCCCACCGCTCAGCATGAAGGCGGCGTCGCGGCCATCCGCCAGACGTCGTCTTACGATCTGCCGAAGCAGGACCTCTATCTCGTGCACGCCCTCATCGAAGGATACGGCCCGAACCAACGGTGAGGCGGGCGCGGACAGCGTCTCCGTCAAGCTGACTTCGGACCGAAGCGTCACCTGCGTTCCCGGCAGCAGCCGCTGAACGCCCCTGACAAAGGTGCGATGGCCGAGGGGTCGGTCCAGCGGATACCGCCCCATCACGCGCGTCAGGGCATCCGGGTCGAAGCTGCCGTCGATTCCGTCCAGCTTCGCCAGTCGCACCAATTCCGGCGCGATCGCGACCTGCCCCTTCCACACCGCAAAATAACAGTCGTCCCGACGGCACTCCGACATCAGCAGGATCAGGGTCCGCGCTCGACCATTCCACCGCACCAGGGTCCATTCGCCGCCCAGTTCCCTTGCCGCCTCGACACCCCAGCGATCCTGTGCGGCACCGGCGATTTCAGCATGGCTCGCATCCGCAGCCAGTCCCAGACGCCGGCGCATCTCACCGGGTTCATCCATGTGTCCCGAAAACACGTCGGTGCATGGCCCATCATCATGGCGGGTGGCGGCGTCCGGGTGAGGGTCGGACGCAACGGCGGCAAAACTGGCCGCGCCGTCGGGCACGTTCGAAAGGCCGGAGAACAGCAGGCCGGCCCGACCCCGGTCCGAAGGCGAGCCGTCCAGCGAGGCAAAAGCGTAGAGACCGTTCTTCACCCGAGAAACCAACCCGTGAACACCTGACGCGGCCCTCCTGCGACAAGAGGATGGACGCGATGCTCGCACCGCGAAGACACCTCAAACACCAGCGCGGTTCCCGCGACGTCGTGGCGGAACTGTATGAGGGGCTCGTTGCCCGGCCGCGCCCTCATTTCGAAAACGCCGCCTTCATAGGCCTCGCTCCCCAGCGCGATGGTGATGCCGAGCCGACGGCGCTCTCCGTTCAGATCGTCGTGCCAGTCCAGTTCATCCCCCGGTCGCGGCCAGGTTCGAACGATCCGCCCCTCTACGTCGATAATGGGGGCGCACCCGGTGACCTCTTCCAACCACCGATACAGAGGCGGCCGCCGCAGCATGAGAAGCACGGCAGTGCCGGCCAGCGGCGGACGCTCGATCTCCCTGTGGCCGAGGCCCTCCACCGTGTCCGACGCGAAGGAGGCGCGTTCACACAGCCCCATGACGGACGTCAGCAGCCGATGATCGACAGCATCGGGCCACACCTGGGCCCGGGATGAGGCAAACGCCTCCCGCGCGGCTTCCACCGGGGGGAGAACCGTTTCGAAGGGGCCGAGGCGCGGTGTGGTCAAGGCCACTGAGGTCATGGTGCTTGCGGAACGCCTCGACAATTGGTTTGAAACTTGAGCCAGAGTTGGCCCGGCCCGCCCACTTCTAGCGTGGCGGCAGGGGCTGGCCCAGCGACGAATGGACAAGCGTGAACAGAACAGACAACGCCCTCGCGAGTGATCGCTACCTCGCGCTGGCGCTCGCACAGCGGGCATACGCTTCCGGTGAGGTGCGGCTCGTCACGCGGGATCTGAACGGTTGCGACCACATCATCGCGACCCGCCAGGGCCTGCTGGCCGCCGGTGCCGAGGGCTGGAGGCGGATCGCACACGGCCAATATTACGGCCTGACGATGGATGGCAGCGACATTCTCGCGTTCGAGGCCTGCGACCGACCCCGACGTGCCACTCGTATGGGCAGGGTCATCCGTCTGTGTGTGCAGGACGCCCGGATCGTGGACACCGAAGTGTTCGTAACCGGCCTCGACAACGGCTGTCACCAGATCGACCTGATCGGCGACACCCTGGTCGTCGTCGACACCTATCGTCAGCGCATCGTGGAGATTGCTCCGGACGCCACCGTAAAGGAGTTCGCCCCCCTCCCCTTCAATCGGGAGCCGCCCGGCACGGCGGACTATGTCCACTTCAACTCGGTGCTGGCCTGCGGCGACCGACGTCTGTTGCTCCTGCACAATGACTTCGGACGGACAGGTCGGGCCAGCGAGATCGCCTTGCTGGACGCGTCCTGGAACATTCTCGACCGGAGGCCGGTAGCGGGCACGGGGTGTCACAATCTGGCCCTTCTGGAAGAAGGCGCCATCCTGACCTGCGGCTCACTGGAAGGCACCCTGATCAGTACGGCAGGTATGCAGGCCAAGGTGTCAAACCTGATGACACGAGGACTGGCCGTCGGCCGGGATGCGATCGCCGTGGGCGGGTCGACCTTTTCCGAAAGGGAGCATCGGGACGGCGAGCCGGGTGTCCTTCACCTCCTCGATCAACAACTTCGCCTGCTCTCGAGCCTGCCCCTGCCCGCGCCTCCGACCGAGATCCGAAGGCTCGACGGAAACGACCTGTCCCTTTCGCGTCATGTGGCGGCGTGTGGTCTCACCCTGGACTGGCCACAGGTCACCTGTTCGACCGGATGACACTCTGGTAGGGCCGACGGGAACGGGAGGATGGCGTCTGGGCCGGCTATTACATTTCTGGCGTTGGCCCCTGGGGCTCAAGCTCCTCACCCCCGTGGCGTGGGCCCTGATCGGCGTGGCCTCGGGCTTGCTGGTCGTTGTCTCCTTCCGGCGGCTTGCCCCTCTGATGGGGCGCAACCTCGGGGCGGCGGCTCTGCTGCCCATCGCCGATGCAGGCCGATTGCGACGCGCCCGGCTGATTGGCCGTGCGGTCACCACGGCAGCGAGGTTCGCGCCCTTCCGGGCGGACTGCCTGCCCCAGGCCATGGCAGCGGTCACGCTCTGCCGCGCCTTCGACGTCCCCTATGCCGCATTCCTCGGCGCCTCAATGTCGACGCCGGACAAACCGGGCGAACTCGCTGCCCACGCCTGGGTCCAGTGCGGCCCGGTGCCCGTCACAGGCGGCAACGGAAACTTCCACAGGTTCGGCGTCGTGGCCTGTTTCATCCCCCCGCGAATTGGCGTCGGAATCGAGGCCTGAAGACCGGCGTGCCGGGATGGCGGACCGTCGAAATTGCGCGGGCGGCCGCTGGAGGCAATTTTGCGTTGGACTGACTGCACCGCCAGCCCTCCCGACTCCCGGCTTTCTTTCAACGCTCAACGCCCGCTGTCTCGGTCCCACCGCGATGCACCGGCATCCTGATCGCCGGACGGGCGTTGTCGGCTAGGCGCCAACCCTTACCGACGGCTCATGACCAAAGACACCCGCTTCATCACAGGCCTGAATCCTGGCTTCATCCAGCAAGTGCTCTTTATCGCGGGCACCTTTGTGCTGCTGGCGCTGCTGTGGAAGCTGGCCACGGTTCTTCTTCTCGTCTTCGCCTCCGTCATCATCGCTGTGCTGATCCGCAGTCTTGCCGATCCGATAAGAGCCCGCACAGGCTTGTCGACAGGCTTGGGTATCGCCTTGGCTGCCGGCACCATTCTTGCGATTCTCGTCGGTGCCGGCTGGCTGTTCGGATCCACGATCAGTGCCCAGGTCGAAACGCTCTCGGACCGTCTCCCGGCGTCGCTGGTGGAACTCGAGGCACTGATCGCGGAACTCCCCTTTGGATCGCAACTGGTCAGCCGCCTCAACGGCACGCAGGCGACCTCCAGTCTGCAAGGGATGGTCGGCCAGGTCGGGGGCTATGTCATGGCGGTCATCGGCGCTGGTGCCAATCTGCTGCTCGTCATCTTTGCCGGTCTGTTCTTCGCCGCTCAGCCCGAGCGCATGCGCGATGGCCTGCTGATGCTGGTTCCCGCCGGGCCCCGCCAGTCCCTGCGTAACGCGGCCAACGAAAGCGGCCGCGCCCTGCGGCTCTGGCTTCTGGGTACCCTGGCCGATATGGTCGTAGTCGGGGTGCTCACCGGCGTCGGCACCGCGCTGATCGGCCTTCCCTCGCCGATGGCACTGGGTCTGTTTGCCGGGCTTGCGGCGTTCGTACCGATCGTGGGTCCGATCCTGTCCGTCGTCCCCGCCATTCTGCTGGCGCTCGATCAGGGGCCGGAGATGATCCTGTGGGTGATCGCAGTCTATTTCATCGTGCAGCAGATCGAGAGCAACCTCATCTATCCGTTCATCCAGAAGCGCGCCGTCAACCTCCCCCCGGCATTGACGCTGTTCGGGGTGCTGGGATTCGGCACGCTTTTCGGCCCGCTCGGCGTCGTGTTCGCCTCCCCGCTGCTGGTCGTCGGTCTCGTGTGGATCAAGCTTCTATATGTCCGCAACACCCTGGGCGAAGACGTGCCGCTTCCCGGACAGGCTGACTAGCAGCCCGCCCCGCTAGCGCCAGGCGTCAAGAACTTCTCCGCACTCCGCTGTCTCGATCTGCTGACTGAAAGCCCGGACCCACGGCCCTCGCCCGGGGTGCGGGCCGGCATGAAGCGGGTGAAACAGGTCCGCTCCGCCATGCGCTCGCACCGGCACTCCTCGCCTCGCTTTGCCGAACGAGGTCCACACCGGTCTCGTCTTCCAAAGAAAGACTCCCGCAGCGCTTGCGGAACCCCCCTGCCGGGCCGGTGTTGTGATTGTGGCAAGAATTGGAGGATTCGATGCTCGACCGACCCGCTCTGGCCAGCTGGCCCCTCGTCGTGCTTGGCGCAGTTTTCGGGCTCGTAGGCCTGCCTCTGGTAATCGGTGGGGTGTGGCTTCTGGCGCTGGGGGGCTCCTTTTATTACCTGCTCGCAGGCCTCGGCCTCGTTGTTTCCGGGGCCCTGTTGGCCGTAGGGCGTCCGCTGGGGGCGTGGATTTACACGGGCCTCTATGTCCTGACCCTGCTGTGGGCTCTGTGGGAAGTCGGACTGAACGGGTGGGCCCTGGTGCCCCGCGTGGTGGCACCGACCATCCTGATGGCCGCGCTTATTGCGCTCCTGCCCCTGCTGCTGCCCCGGGGGCGTCGCGCAGCGTTGATCGGAGGCGGGGTCCTGGCGGCGCTGGTGATCGTCGGAGGCGTGATCATCGGCTTCGCCAATCGCGCTGATCCCGCCTTGTCCCTCCCGGCGGGAAGCGGCGATATGGGCGAACCGGGCCTGTATCAGACAGGCACGGACTGGCCGGCATTTGGGGGCACCCATGCCGCGCGGCGCTACTCGCCGCTCACCCAGATCAACCGCGACAATGTTGATGAACTGGAGCGGGTCTGGCTGTTCCATACCGAGGACCTGCCGGAGGACAAGTGGGGCGCGGAAACGACGCCGCTCAAGATCGGGGACACCCTTTACCTCTGCACCGCCCGCAACGAGCTGATCGCGCTGGACGCGGCGACCGGCGAACAGCGCTGGCGCTATGACCCCGAGGTCTCCGACGACTGGATCCCCTATACCGCCGCCTGCCGCGGAGTGGCCTATTACGACTCGCGCCGCACCGCGGTGGCGCAGCCGATAGCCGAAGACTCTTCTCCGCCGGAGCCGGCGGGGCAACAGCCGACAGCAATCGTTTGCACCACCCGGATCATCGAGGGCACGCTGGACGGACGACTGATCGCGGTCGATGCCCGCACCGGCCGCCCCTGCCCCGACTTCGGCGAGAATGGTCAGGTCGACATCAAGCGCGGCATGGGCGACGTCATCCCTGGCATGGTCTCGATCACCTCGGCACCGCCGATCGTCCGCGGCGTGGTGGTGACCGGTCATCAGGTCCTCGACGGCCAGTATCGCGATGCCCCGTCTGGCGTCATCCAGGGCTTTGACGCCGAGACCGGCGAACTGCTGTGGGCCTGGGACATGACGCAGCCCGAACTGGACGGACGTCCCGCCGAGGGCGAGACCTATACGCGCGGCACGCCGAACATGTGGACCACGGCCAGCGGCGACGAACAGCTCGGCCTGGTCTACCTGCCGATGGGCAACTCGGCCGCCGACTACTACAGCAGCGATCGCTCTGAAGCCGAGAACGAGTACGCTACTGCCCTCGTCGCGCTGGATGTCACGACCGGTCGGCCGGCGTGGTCGTTCCAGACCGTGCACATCGACGTGTGGGACTATGACCTTGGCAGCCAGGCGTCGCTGATCGATTATCAGACCGACGCCGGGGTCGTCCCGGCCCTGGTCCTGCCCAGCAAACAAGGCGACCTCTATATCCTCGACCGTCGGACGGGCGAGCCGCTGGTCGACGTCGAGGAGCGTCCGGTTCCCGGGGGTGGCGTTGAGCCCAACGAGCGCAGTCCCACCCAGCCCTTTTCCCACTTCCATACGCTGGCAAAGGACAGGCTGACCGAGCGGGACATGTGGGGCATGTCGCCGATCGACCAGATGATCTGCCGCATCGGCTTTCGTCAGGCGGAATACGACGGCATCTACACCCCGCCGTCCGCCGAGCGGCGCTGGATCCAGTATCCCGGCTATAATGGTGGTTCGGACTGGGGCGGCGTGGCCGTCGACCCGCGGCGCGGCGTGATCATCGCCAACTACAACGACATGCCCAACTACAACCGGCTTTATCCGCGCGAGGAGGCGAATGAACGGGGATGGTATCCACGCGGGCACCCGAAGCTCACCGAGAATGGCCAGAGCCCTGCGTCGCGCGGCGGCGTGCCGGAGGGCGCGGAAGGGGCCGGAGATCCCCAGTGGGGCGTGCCCTATGCCATCGACGTCAACCCCGGCTGGCGGATGGGTTTCACGGGCATGCTGTGCAAGCAGCCCCCCTATGGCGGCATCCGGGCCATCGATATCCGCACCGGCCGGACCCTGTGGGATCGGCCCCTCGGCCAGGCGCGCAAGAACGGCCCCTTCGGCATCCCGTCGATGCTGCCAATCGACATCGGCACGCCAAACAACGGGGGCTCGGTCGTGACGGCCGGCGGGCTGATCTTCATCGCCGCCGCCACGGATGACCTGATCCGGGCGATCGACATCGAGACCGGCGAAACCGTCTGGACGGATGTTCTTCCGGCCGGGGGGCAGGCGGCTCCCATCGTCTATGAAGAGGACGGTCGCCAGTTTCTGGTCCTGATGACGGGCGGACATCACTTCATGGAAACGCCCCGGGGCGATCAGGTCATCGCCTGGGCCCTGCCGGACCGGCGCGACAACAGAAACCGGTGAGGCAGAAGGGGGCAAGGCGGGTTAGCATGTCGCCCGGGCCGGGCCGGGCCTGCGCGCGGACGGCTTCTGTGTGCGGGATCACCCGCCAGCAAAGGAGGCCTCGATGGCTATAGCCTACTGCGGGCCCCCTCCCCTGCCGGCTGACCTCGCCACCAGCTTCAATCTCGACCCCGTGCTCCTGATCGCTCTTGTGGCGCTGGGCATAGGCCTGAGACATCACCGGACGGGTCTTCTCGCCGTGGCGGTCCTCGCGATCGCGTTCGTTTCACCGCTTTGTGCCCTGTCGTCTGCGCTGTTCTCTGCACGGGTCGTCCATCACCTTCTGCTCGTGGCGATCGCAGCCCCCCTGCTGGCTGTGGCGTTTCCAGCGCGGCGAACCGACAGGATCGTGCTTCCGTTCGGGATCGCCACCGTGACGCTCTGGGCGTGGCACATTCCCGCCGCCTATGACCTCGCGCTCGTGAACGTGGGTGTCTACTGGGCGATGCAGCTGACCCTGCTGGGTAGCGCGATCTGGTTCTGGCGCGCCGTGCTTGCTCGAGACCGGTCACCCGTCGACCAGCTGGTCTTCATCGTGGCCGCCTTCGCCCAGATGGGATTGCTGGGCGCCATCCTGACGTTTGCGGCGACGCCGCTGTACGCGGCCCATACCGTTGCACCCTACGCCTGGGGCCTGACGCCCCTCGAGGATCAGGCCCTCGGAGGGCTGGTGATGTGGGTCCCGGCCGGGGTCCCGTATGCGGTTTTGGCGGTGCTGGTCGCGCGGCGTGGCTGGGGTCGCCTGACGGGTGTCATGGCATGATTGACTGGATCGTCCCGGCGGTTCCGCTGTTCAAGGCCCTGCACATCGTCGGGCTGGTGATCTGGGTCGGCGGGCTGATCACCCTGCCGGTGATGCTGACCCGGCACGACCCCGCAATCTCGACCGAGGACTACCGCATGATCCGCAAGGCGTCCCACATCACCTATACGATGGGCGTGACCCCTGCGGCCGTGATCGCCGTCATCGCCGGCACATGGCTGATCTTCATGCGCGAGGTGTTCACGCCCTGGCTGTTCGCCAAGCTTGCCTTCGTCGCCCTGCTGGTGCTCGCCCATGCCTGGATCGGGCATGTCGTCGTGAGGATCGGGGAGGAACCCGGCGAGCACACACCCCCCCCGGCCTGGCTGCCGATCATCGCGGTATGCGTGCCCGCGCTTGCGATCCTGTTCCTGGTGCTGGCCAAGCCGCACCTTGGCTGGATCATCTTTCCGGAGTGGATGACCGAAACACAGGACGGTCAGCTCTTCTTTGATGTCCCCAGCCGATAGTCGAAGACGAGTTTGCCGCCATGCCAGCCCGTAATCGCCACCATCCCGACGGAAAGCGCCGACAGGAGGATTCCATAGGGCAGCACCGCGTCTTGATAGCCATACAGCCGGTAGCCCCAGTTGGCGCCCAGAAGGGCCAGCAGCGTCACGGCGATGATGAAATGCGTCCAGGCCGGAGCCCGTGCCCGGATGCCGGAGACCAGCAGCAGCTCCGCCGTTCCCGAAAAGCCGGCCAGCATGCCGAACAGGAAGCCGGTGCCCGCGGCCCACAGGGCGGCGCGCGCCCAGAAGGCGTCGCCCGTCCACCAATAGAGGGCGTCCGCGCCAAGGGTGCAGAAGGTCAGGGCGATCGGAAAGGCCACGCTCATCGCATGGATAGGATGGCCCAGTACCGCGATGCGGGACTCGGTGTTGTCGAAATTCGGCGCCGCCGCGATCGGGTCGATCAGATGTTCGGCTTCCTGCTCGATGGGTTCCGTCGACACGGCGCCTCCCTTTCCCGATGCCTCGTCATCCCGACAACGGCGCTGGCGCTTGCCGGTTGCGAAGGGGCGCTGTCGACCGTGGACCCCGCCGGCCCTGCCGCCCGCACCATCGCCACGCTGTGGTGGGTGATGCTGGCCGGCGCGCTGGCGATCTTCCTCCTGGTGATGGCGCTCATCGCCCTGGCCTTCCGGCGGGCCGGGCCCGTCGACGATGACAAGCGGAGCGAGGGACTCTGGATCCTCAAGCTGGGGATCGCCTTTCCGGTGGTGGTGCTGCTGGCCCTGCTCGCCTACGGGCTTTTCGTCGGCGAGCGTCTGCTTCCGCGGGCGGGGCCCGAGGTCGTCAGCGTGGGGGCAGAGGCCCGGCGCATGGCCTGGACCTTCACCTATGAAGACGCGCCGGGGAGGACCACCGACAATGTCCTTCACATCCCCGCCGGTCGGCCGATCGACGTCGCCGTCACCACGACGGACGTCATTCACAGCTTCTGGGTTCCACGCCTGGCGGGCAAGATCGACGCCATTCCCGGCCATGTAAACGTGCTGCGTATCGAGGCGGACGAACCGGGCATCTATGCCGGCCGCAGCGCCGAGTTCAGTGGTCCCGGCTATGACCATTTCATCTTTACCGTCGTCGCCCACGACGCCGCGGGCTGGGAGAATTTCGTGACAGGCCAGGCCCGATGAACACGCTTGAGCGTCACCGCAAGCTGACCGCCATCTGGTCCTCAAGGCCCGGCCTGCGCGGCCTGTTCTCGACCGTGAACCACACCGATCTCGGCAAGCTGTTCTTCGGCACGGCCTTCTTCTTCTTCCTTGTGGGCGGCGTGCTGGCGATGCTCATCCGGGCGCAACTGGCGACCCCGCATTCGGCCTTCGCGGGGCCGGAGATCTACAACCAGATCTTCACCATGCACGGGACCATCATGATGTTCCTGTTCGCGATCCCGACGTTCGAGGGGCTGGCGATCTATCTGCTGCCCAAGCTGCTCGGGACCCGCGACCTCGCCTTCCCGCGGCTGACCGCCTACGGCTACTGGTGCTATGTCTTCGGCGGCACGATGCTGCTCGCGTCCATGGTGCTGGGCATCGCCCCGGACGGCGGCTGGTTCATGTATCCGCCGCTCAC
>Ga0075012_10006035_pt1 | contig 11023 bp, 7 predicted proteins | sample All_14_2_FD_71474 | JGI IMG/M metagenome (GOLD analysis project Ga0075012, IMG submission 71474) | Freshwater microbial communities in response to fracking from Pennsylvania, USA - Allegheny Zone_MetaG_DW_15 | ecosystem: Environmental > Aquatic > Deep subsurface > Groundwater > Drilled...
CTGTTCACCCTGCTGGCGATATGGCTCATTCCCCGACTATGGAAGGCTATCGTCACCGTTTTCCGGAAGATATCCGGCCTCTTCGGCAACCAAAATGGGGGAAAACGAAACGGACAGGACGGTGACCCAGGCTCGATGGGGCATCGCGATCGATCACTCGACGTCAGACTCCCGCCGCCGGAACAGCCGGCACCCTGAGTTCATGCCGGCACGGGGGCTCGCCTCTTGTCCAGCAGCCTTCGATACAGGGTTTCCGTCTGTTCACACATGGACTCGGTGGTGAACTTCTCCCGGACCCGATTTTTCCCCTTTGCCCCGAACTCGGCGAGCCGTGACGTTTCCATGGCCAGCGCCTCATCCAGGGCGCGAGCCATATCAGCCGGATCAGATGGCTGCACCAGCCATCCGGTCTCCTGTTCGACAACGGTCTCGAGACTGCCGCCATGGGCGGTGGCGATGACCGGTTTACCCATCGCCATCGCCTCGATCGTCGTCCGGCCAAAAGCCTCGGGCTCGCTCGAAGACGCTGAGATAACGATATCCGCAAGAGCATAAGCCGCCGGCATGTCCGAGCAATGCCCCACCATCCTGACCTTATCGGCCAGGCCGGAATTTGCCGTCAACTGCCTGAGTTCCTCGACGAATCCCGGATTTTCGTCGGTGTCCCCGACCAGTACGGCCTGAAAATCCTGATGGTGCAGCATTCCGAGACACTTGATGAAAATGTCCTGTCCCTTCAGCCGGGTCAGCCGTCCCGGCAACATGATGAGAGGCCTTCCGGCGTTGATTCCCCATTGCCGACGCAGGCCCTCGACTCGCATTGGTTCGACGTGTTCGGTGGCAAACTGCTGCATGTCGACTCCCCGGAAAATAAGGGTCACCCCCTCTTCCCGGCCGTAACGCTCCCGTATATGCCTCTTGATGCTTTCCGACACGGCAATGACCGCCATCCCTCTGGCCATGATGGCGCTGTAGGCGTTAACCGAGTAGAAACCATGAAAGGTGGTCACCAGGATCGGCCGCCGGCATGCCGGCAGGGATATCCAGGCCAGGTAGCCGACCCAGGCCGGCATGCGGGAGCGCAGGTGCAGGATATCCACCTTCTCTTTCCGCAGCAGACGGCGCAGGGGCAGGACGTATCGCAGGGACAACGGGGACTTGCTCCCGACAGTCCACGAGATATGGCGACTACCTTCTCGCTCGAGTTGCGAAACGAGCCGTCCACCCCCGGAGATAACGATCGATCGATGCCCCTTGCCGGCCAGATAGCGGCCGACCTCGAGGGTCCCCCGTTCGACCCCGCCCCCTTCGAGCTCGGGCAGCATCTGCACGACAGTCAGCTGACGTCCCGTCCTCTTCGCCTCTTTGTCGTCGAGCAGGCGCGTATAGAGATCGACTGTCTTGCTGCACATCAGCGATGCGGTAAAATGCCGGGTCGCCCATTCCCTCCCTTCCGCGCCCATCCGGCGCAGCCGGAACCGGTCGGCCAGCGCCTGCCGTATCGCTTCGGCCATGGCCTGCGGGTCGGAAGGCGGCACCAGCCATCCGGTCACGCCATCCACGACCGTCTCCAGGCTGCCGCCATGGGCCGTGGCAATGACCGGCCGCCCCATCGCCATCGCCTCGATCGCCACCTTGCCGAAAGCCTCCGGTTGGCTGGAGGAGGCGGAAACGACCATATCGGCCACCAGCATGGCCGCCGGCATGTCCGAGCAGTGACCGACCAGCCGTATCTTGTCGTCAAGACCGTAATTGACGATCTTTTCCTGCAGTCTCTTGGTAAATGATTGATTTTCATCAACATCACCGACACACAGGGCGATAAACGGCAGATCCCGGATCAGGTTGAGGCTGTCGATGAAGACCTCCTGCCCTTTCCATTGGGTGAGCCGTCCTGGAAGAACGATTACCGGGAAACGATTGCCATCGAGCTGCCATTGGCGGCGCAGGGCCTCAACCCGATCCGGATGGACCCGGTCGGGATTGAAGCACTGGACCTCGAATCCGCCGTGAATGAGCTCAATTCGGTTCGGTTCGACATGATAATTCTCAAGGATATGGTCACGGATCGTTTTCGAGACGGCGATAACCTTCTCACCCCTGGTCATGATCGTCGAATACTGGTTGACCGAGTAAAACCCATGGAAACTGGTGACGAGGGCGGGACGGGAATCATCCGGAAGCATGTTCCAGGCCAGATATCCTATCCACCCCGGCAACCTCGAGCGGAGATGGATGACATCTATTTTTTCCTCAATATACAGTCGTTTGAGTTTCTGGATATATTTGAGGCATCTCGCACTTTTTTCACCGATACAGGGCCAGTGCAGGTGCTCGCAGCCATTTTGTTCCAGCAGTGGGACCAGCCGCCCACCTCCGGAAATGACAATGGACCGATGACCGCATCGGGCGAGATGAATGGCGAGTTCCACCGTTTCCGCTTCGACCCCGCCTTCCTCCAGTTCGGGAACAATCTGTACGACAGTCAATTTTTTGGTGGCCATCTCTTTACAATCTCTTCAGCACAGTGTCTGGCTTCATGCAAGGGCTCGTCATTTTCGGCCCACACCGTATCCCGTCCTGAGAGCCAGGCCGAATAGACGACAACAATACCGTGTGCTGCCAGGTAGTCAGCACTTCTGTTGAACTTATTGGCAGAACTCAACCAGTCCACCGGCAATAGACCAACCTTGCACCCGGCGGTCAACGCCTCATACACCATCGACATCGAATCGGCGGTAACCCAGACGTGCAGGCTCCGGGCGTATTGCTGTTCAATCCAGCCGGGAGATGTCGCTTCATAGCTGATGAATTCGATATTGGCGGACTCACGCGCCGCCGCCGTCAGCATCTCGGCCGTATCCAGCGGGGTTCGCGGCGATGAGGCGACCGTCCAATGGATATCCTGTCGCCGTCGTGCTATCCGTCGAACATGACCAACCGTCGCCGCCGATTGCCAGTGATGACTTTTTTTATCAACGCCGCCGATGAGAATCAGGCCGCGGGACGGATCCTTGTCGCCGGACGGTCGCGCGCAGTTGGGAGGACCGATGGTTGTCACGATATTGCCGCCGTCTTTCACGCCATCATGCAGCGGCACAAAGCAGAGATCAAAACAGGGCCGCAGGTAGGAGGCCGGGGTCATACAGGTCACGACCGGAATACCCGCCATCTTCTTGGTCCTGAGCATCGGCACGTGGGTCGAAGTGCCGGTACCGATCAGCAGATCGATGCCCTCATACGCTTTCGCTCCTTTGCCGGCCCGTACCGCAAGGAGTCCGGCGAGGTCGGCAATATTGCCAGACAATCCTTTCCGCTCGACCCTGGTCTCGATGACCGTCAGGTCGACCAGCCTGCCGAGTTCATACAGGATTCCTCTGGTCTGTTTCTCATGCCCCGGCCGACCATCAAAAAAGGCGAGGACACTCATCGACTGTTTATTCTCCGTCATGGAATGCAGCATACACGCTCATGATCTGCATGCAATATCGATTTCTGCGGTAATCGACGGCAGCCGGCAACCGGTGTTGCGCTATCAAACCGCAGGAAAATATTTCTTGGATTAGCGCGACTGAGGGAGAGGACCGGCAGGCGGCTTCCGCACCCCACCACCGGCAAGCTTGACGATGATCTGGCTGGACTTCTGCAACCTGTTGGTCATGGTCTTGAAAAGGTGACTGGAAACATCCGGGTATTTTTCGATGATTTCATCGAGTTTGTCCCCAGGATAGCGTTTGATGGTGCTCCGTCCCTGGGAGACGATGGTCGCCGTCCGCTGTTCGCCGGAGATGGCCGCCATTTCACCGAAGTATTCGCCCGGTTCGGTCAGTTCGGCGATCTTTTTCCCCCCCTTGATGACCGCCAGTGCGCCGCGGATAAGTTTGAAAAAATCAATATCGGTGTTCCCTTCCCGAATTACGATATCCCCGTCGTCGTAGTTTTCGACATCCGGGTTGACCAGATAGGCCGGCAGGCTCTCCTTGTGGGCGACCGTGCGGCGCATCGCCTCATCGATACTGGTGATTCCCTGCCGGACCTTGTCCAGCGCGGCCTCCCGGAGCGGCGTCATCCCCTCCTGGATGGCGACCTTGCGGAGTTGGTCCTCAGGTACCTCGGCGCTGACCGCCTTGCAGACCTCGTCGGTCATTTCCATCAACTCGAAGAAACCGACCCGTCCCTTGTAGCCGAGGCCGTTGCATTCTGAACAACCGGACGGTCCGTAGGTGACGACCGTATCCGCTTCATCCTCACGAAAACCGGCCCGCAGCAATTCCTCCCTCGAATGTTTGACGACTTTTTTACATTTCTCACACAGTCTCCGGCCCAACCGCTGCGACAGCACCATGGTCACCGATGAGGCGAGCATATAAGGCGGAATCCCTATATCCACCAATCGACCGATCGTCGCGGCGCTGTCGTTGGTATGCAGGGTGGAGAACACCAGATGGCCGGTCATGGCCGCCTTGATCGCGATCTCGGCGGTCTCCATGTCACGGATCTCACCGACCATGATGATATCCGGATCCTGGCGGAGAAAGGCCTTGAGGGCTGCGGCGAAGGTCATGCCAACCTCGTTGTGGACATTGACCTGGTTGATGCCCTTGAAGTTGAACTCAACCGGGTCTTCCGCCGTGAGGATTTTGATATCCTCGCTGTTCAACGAATTCAAGGCCGAATACAGGGTCACCGTCTTGCCGGACCCCGTCGGCCCGGTGACCAGCAGCAGCCCCTGCGGTCTGGCCAGACAGCGCTTGAGCATCTCGAAGGTCTTGTCTTCGAATCCCAGCCTGGTCAGATCGACATTGAGAGAGCTCTTGTCCAGAATACGAAGGACGACCGATTCGCCATAGAGGGTCGGCAGGGACGAGACACGAAAATCGACGGACCGGTTCCGCCCGACCCGCATCTTGATACGCCCGTCCTGGGGCACCCGCCGTTCGGTGATATCGAGACCGGAAAGGATCTTGAGCCTGGCGACAAGGGCATTCTTGATGGTCAGCGGCAGGTTCATGGCCTTGAAGAGGGAACCATCCTTACGATACCGCACCTGCATGTTCTTCTCATAAGGCTCGACATGGACGTCCGAGACCCCATCCTGTACCGCCTTGATCAGGATGCCGTTCACCAGTTTGATGATCGGGGCATCGGAGGCGGCAAACTGATCGAGATTTTCTTCATTACTGCTGGAATCTATTTCGAAATCATCCGCCGCTTCGGCCAGGATCGATCCGAAGTCATCAACCTCGGTGACCTTGTCATCATCATGCGACTCTTCCTTTGCCAGGAAGAAACTCTTCGCCTCCTCGTCACTGATGCCGTAGTACTTCCTGTAGGCCTCGACGATATCTTTCTCGGTCGAGACACAGACCGACAGTTCCTTGTTGAGGGCATTCTGCAGTTCCTCCACGGCCATGGCATCGGTCGGTTCGGACATGGTGATCTGCAATGTATTTCCGGCCATCCGCAAGGGAAAGGCCATATACTGCTTGGCGGTCTCGTAGGGAAGGAGCTTCAGCGCGTCCTTGGAAGGGGGTTCATTCTGGATGGAAACGGGTGGGTAATTGTGCTGTCGACTGAGAAAATTGACAACCGTGTTCTCATCGATATAGTCGAATTGCCGTAGGATAGTGCTCAACCGGCCACCGGTTTTCTGCATCTCCTTCTTGGCGTTTTCCAACTGCGATGGCGTTATATACCCGGCCTTGCTCAACAGTTCGCCGATCTTCAGTTTACCCGCACCGGACTGATCCTTGACGGTTTTTTTCATCGAGGTCCCGGTACGACTTGCCGTGCTCGCTAACGCAGCCATATTCGCATCAATCCAGAATAGGTATATCTTCTTTTCCGATCTGTGCCCCGGAAAGCCTTAGATATATAAAATACCTTTTTCCCGTGGAAAATGAAATTTATTATTGCACTGCCGGCATCCGCATCGCCATTGCCTTTGGCGGCTCGCAGCGCAAAAAAAGTCCTGTCACCCCACGTCGGGATGACAGGACTTTGCGCATCCCGCTCAGCCTATAACGACGGGTATCTTTTTCTGAACTCGGCAGCAAGCGGAATCATGATTTCCCGCATCGACGGCTCGGCCGCCTGGGTGGTCCGCAGAGAAAAAATATGCTTCCATTCCGCAAGATTGCAATACATGATAATCTCGGTCTTGCAGGAATTGGGGAGGACGGTACGTGCCGCCTGGGGGGTGGATGTCTCGAGAAGCTGGAGGTACAATCGTTCAGTCTCCTCCATTGCCTGCTGCCAGAGGCTGTACTCGGCTGTGCCCTTCTCGAAGAACATCGGCTTGATGAAGGTCACCTGATTGCCGAACTTGTCCTGGCTGTAGCGGCAGTAGCGCTGGCTTTCCTGGAGGAAGGAACAGGGGCGGTGCCGTACCAGTTCATGGGTGACTGCCCTGTTGACGATAAACCTGACCCCGACATGCCGATGCCGACGCAGCAGGGGCATCGGCATCTTGTCGACCTCGGACAGGCTCATTTTGCGGATCTCGAGCCCAGCTTCCCGTGGCCGGACCTTGTCCGCCGGGAAGATCCCCTCAAAGAGATAGGGGGCTTTGCCGTGCAGAACGGTCAGGATACCGTTGACGATCGGATTGTCGCCATGCTCCAGGGCTATTTCCCGATAGGCCCTGATTGAACCGGTAACAATGCAGCCGGCCGGGGTCGGGTCGATGATCAGAAACTTGGGCTGGCAGGCGAAGAGTTCGTCCAGCCGGGCCGGGCGACAGGTGACTTCGACCGTCGCCACGGCCATCTCGAGCACCGAATTATGGCCATGCGCCGAGACCTTCGTGACAAAGGGAATTGCCGAATCCTCCGTGATCTTGTCCTCGCTCTTGTAGCAGATCCTGCCGCAGGCCTCGAGACGTACGGCCAGCGAGGAACGATCGAGATCATCCTGGATGGCAAACGAAGGTTCGACAATTTTCATAGGCTCAGTTTCCTTTCCAGAAGGGAGACATCTGCCGGAGGGACTCGATGATGTCCGGCATCTTTGCCAGGACGAAGTCGACTTCAGCCTCGGTATTGTACGAGCTCAACGAAAAGCGGATCGACCCATGGGCGGCGGTAAAGGGAACGCCCATGGCGCGGAGGACATGGGAAGGCTCGAGCGACCCCGAGGTGCAGGCCGAACCGGATGAGGCGCAGATGTTGTAGCGGTTCATATGCAGCAGGATCGCCTCCCCCTCGACATACTCGAAGCTGATATTGCTGGTGTTCGGCAGCCGATCGGTCTTGTGGCCGTTGCGCATCGATCGCGGCACGGAGGCGAGCAGCCCCTCCTCGAGTTTGTCCCGCAAGGCCCTGACCCGGGTGTTCTCGTCTTCCATCCGCTCCGCCGCCAGATCGCAGGCCTTTCCCAGGGCGATGATCGAGGCGACATTCTCGGTGCCGCCGCGCCGGCCCTTCTCCTGATGGCCGCCGGTCAGGAAGGGGACGAACATCGTCCCCCGACGCACGTACAGCACCCCGACCCCTTTCGGCGCATGGAGCTTGTGGCCGGACAGGGCGAGGAAATCGACATCGAGATCCCTGAGGCTGATCGGCACCTTGCCGACCGCCTGGACGGCATCGGTGTGGAAGAGAATGCCCCGCTCCCTGGCCATCTTCGCCATTCGGGCGATCGGAAAAATGACCCCAGTCTCGTTGTTCGCCCACATGACGCTGACGATGGCCGTGTCCTCGGTCAGCGCCTCCTCATACTCCTCCAGGTCAAGCATGCCTTCCGCATCCACCTTCAGCCGGGTGACCCGGTGCTTGTGGCCGGTCAGGCGATCGAGGTTCTCGCAGAGGTTTTTGACCGCCGGATGCTCGACCCGGGTCGTGACGATGTGCCGCTTTTCCGGGTAGGTCTGAAGGGCGGAGAGGATCGCGGTCGAATCGCTTTCGGTGCCGCAGCTGGTGAAGGTGATCTCCTCCGGCTCGGCACCGAGCAGGTTCGCCACCTGGGCCCGGGCCTTTGCCACCGCCTGACCGACCTGGCCGCCGAAGGTATGCATGCTCGACGGATTGCCGTAGTAATCTGCCAGGAACGGCATCATTGCCTCGAGGACCTCGGGGGCAATCCGGGTGGTGGCGTTGTTATCCATGTAGATAACCGCATCGTGATGCAGATCCATCAGTTTTCCTCCACGATCAGGGTGTCCAGGACGAGCTCGCGCAGTTTCTTCTCCACATACTCCTTGATCGTGGTCTGCGATTTCGCGCAGCTCTTGCAGGCCCCGCGCAGCGACACACTGACGAAATCGCCATCGACGTCGATCAGTTCGATATCGCCGCCGTCCTTGCGCAGGCCCGGTCTGATCTCCCGTTCGAGCACATCTTCGATCTTTTTGATCTTCTGCAGCGTCGTCATCTTTTTCGGCTTTTCCATCGGCTTGATCCATTCCAGCTTGCCTTCCACCGTCCGCTGCAGGATCTCCCGGAGCTTGTCCTCGCATTTGCCGCAACCGCCGCCGGCCTTGGTGAAGTTGGTGATCTCCTCGACGGACCGGAGGTTGGACTCGTTGATCGCCCTGATGATTTCGAGATCGGTGACCCCGAAACATTCACAGACGATCTCCCCTTCCGCCATCGGCAGCGTCAGACCCCGATAATCGGCGATCGCCGCTTCGAGGGCCTCCCGTCCCATGACCGAACAGTGCATCTTTTCCTTCGGCAGGCCGCCGAGATAATCGGCGATGTCCTCGTTGGTGATCTTGCTCGCCTCGTCGAGGCTCATCCCCTTGACCATCTCCGTCAGCGCCGATGACGAGGCGATGGCGCTGGCACAACCGAAGGTCTTGAATTTGGCGTCGGTAATGATCCCCTTGTCATCGACTTTGATCGTCAGTTTCAAGGCGTCGCCGCAGGCCAGAGAACCGACATCTCCGGTGCCGTCGGCATGCTCCACCTCGCCGACGTTGCGTGGATTGAGAAAATGTTCTTTTACCAGATCCGTATATTCCCACATAATAAAGTAACTCCTGAATATTGTTTGTCAGAAAGGCCTTTCCAGAGTGACAATAATACCTGGGGCGCAAAAAGCAACCGGGTTTTATCCGTGGCCCACGGCCGTGGCGGCAGCTACAGGACAGGTCCCGACGCTCACAGCAACCCGATCTCGGCGAGCATCTCCCGGGCGGTGGCGACCAGGTGCACGGTGCCATCCGCCGTCCTCGACTCGACATAGAAACGGATCTTCGGTTCGGTTCCCGAGGGGCGGATCATCAGCCAGGAACCATCGTCGAGGATCATCTTGCGGCCATCGAGGGTGATGACCTCGGTGATCCGCCTGTCCTCTTCGCCAACCCTGATGGTCACGCCGGGGGCGTATTTTTCAAGGCGGGCGAGGGCATCGAGCAGTTCCTGGCCCTTGATGCGCACCGCCACCCCGTCACGGTCCGGATAATACGCACCGTAGACATCTTCGATGTCCTGCAGGTACTGGCTCAGATTTTTGCCGGTCGTGATCACCATGTCGAGGGCCAGCAGGAGGCCGATGTAGGCGTCTTTTTCCGGGGTATGGCCGATAATCGAGATGCCGTCCGACTCCTCGAAGAAGACCAGGGCCCGGCCGATGACCGGCTTGAACTCCTTGAAACCGACTTTCGGCTCAAACAGTTCTTCGCCGAAGGCCTCGGCCAGCCGGTTGGCCATGTTCGAGGTGGCCACCGTCTTGGCGACCATGCCCCTTTTGCCCCGGTATTCATGGAGAAAATGATAGGCCATGGCGCCGAACTGGTTCATGCTGATCTCCTTGCGGCCATCGGTAAACCGTATCCGGTCGCCATCGGGATCGATGATCGCCCCCAGCTTCAACCGCTCCGGACGGACGTTGATCGCCGCCACCACACCTCGCATATTGGCGGTCGAGGGCTCCGGAGCGATGCCGCCGAAGGTGACATCGGCGGTATCCCGCAGGGTGATGAGGCGATCGCTCGCCGGGTCGGCAAACAACCGGCGGATGTGGAGACGGCTGGCGCCATGGACCGAATCGACGGCGACCACGATATCGTCGCGGCGTTGAAATTCCTCGATGATCCGGTCGAGGTCGAGGCCATGCGCCGCCTTGTTCCGGCGGACCAGGCTTTGCCAGGTGGCCAGCGAATCGAACGGTCGCAGATCGGGGGACTCCGGCAAACGCCCGGAGAATTCACCACCGACAGAGGCGGAGATAGCCGTTGCCATCAGCCGCCTGGCATTGGCGGTGATCCGTTCGGTCAATGGCGCCGCCGCCGGTCCGGCATCGGCGGCATTGTATTTGTAGCCGCCGTATTCGAGCGGATTGTGCGAAGGGGTCAGGTTGATCGAGAAGGCGGCACCAAGTTCCAGGACCGCCGCCGACAGGACACCGGTGGTCGATTCACCGGCATAGTGGACCACAAATCCTGCCGCCAGCAGAACTTCGGCCGCTGCCGCCGCCAGGACCCCGCCATCGAAGCGGTTGTCGAAACCGAGGACACAACCGCGCCGCCGGGCCTCGTCGAGGCTGGTGACGCCGAGATAGCGGCCGCTGCCGCTGTCGCCTTCGAGGTCGCGATAGAGGTCGACGATCGCCGCGGTCACCACCATGACCGACCGGACGTAGATGTCCTTGCCGAGACGGCCGCGCCAGCCGGAGGTGCCGAAGGTCACCGGTTCCGTCGGATTTCCCTGGTTGTCGAGTATCTCCCGGTGCAACAGGGCGTAGACCCTGTCGATCTCCTGCTGCCAGGACAGGCCTTCGCTGTTTCTGCGGGCGACCAGTTCCTTGAGCAGCGCGAAATAGTCGCTGGCGCCATGATCTCCTGCAACCAGATATCGGGCGAACAGTTGCCCGGCCGTGTCCATCGCCGTCATCCTCAATCCTCCGTTGAATTGCCGTTGCCGCCGGTGGCGCCACGGGCTCTGGGCCCACCCCGCCAACTGCTCTCAGTCCTGTATTTTAACGGCAGAAACCTCCAGTTGTACAGACTTTTTCCTTGATTTTCGTTTCGTTGCCATCCTTTTCCGGTCCCCCGGGAGCTTGACAGATATCAATGCCTCTT
>Ga0075012_10006036_pt1 | contig 11022 bp, 10 predicted proteins | sample All_14_2_FD_71474 | JGI IMG/M metagenome (GOLD analysis project Ga0075012, IMG submission 71474) | Freshwater microbial communities in response to fracking from Pennsylvania, USA - Allegheny Zone_MetaG_DW_15 | ecosystem: Environmental > Aquatic > Deep subsurface > Groundwater > Drilled...
CTAGACACGATTCTGTAAGTGCATGATTTTCAATTTTTTAGAGTGCAAGTCCAAGGTCCATTGTCAAAATGTCCAGTAGTCTGGTTCGCAGGTTCTAAGTCGAATCCTTAGGTGCCCAGGGTGTCTACCCCGACAATGGCGGTCTTTGGAAGTGAAAAAACACCTGGGAAGCCTGGCACGAACGTGGAAAGGACTGAATCTGAAGTCTGCTTGGTAGGAAGATTCTGGATCATAAGAAGGTTTGGTTTGCTCCCCCCTGTCGTATGGATTAAACAGGCGGGATGGATGATTGAATTGATTACAGCACAAAAGTCCGGGCAGCCCCGGATGCCTTGCCCGACAGTTGAATGGTAAAAACAGCTTATTTACGACCTTTTTTTTCTTTCATGGGTTTGCATAATAGGTTGATTGTCAAGGAAATGTTGGGTTGTTATGAAGCGTTTCCATGTTCGCAGTCTCTCCGGAATTCGTCCCCTTATGTCCTTTTTCGGCGGATTTTCTGGCCTTTGAAGGCTGGAATGATTTCGAAAAAGTGTTACAAATTTTAAAGGCGAATGGGGGCTTTAGAGCCCCTTTTCTTGCCCTTTTTTCCTGCCGCGAAACCTCCTGTTATCCCTCCTCCTTTCCGATTAGCTGAGCTCTGAAAAGAGCGCGTTATTCCCTGTTTTGCCCTAAAATGAAGTAAATTCGCTTGTTTTTGCCTCCATGAAGGCTCAACAGACGAGGCCCTCCATTCGGTATCCAGGGGGCCTGTCCGGAGTACTTACGAATATAATCAAATGGTTGCCAATGGGTACCACGGAGGGCCCGGCAGGGAGCAACTGCCTGGGAATAAACCCGAAAAAGTGTTATAAATTTTTAGGCCTGGACCAGCCCACCTTTAACCTTGTCAATATCCAGACTACTGGACATTTTGACATTGGACACTAGACACGATCCTGCAAGTGCATGATTTTCAATTTTTTAGAGTGCAGGTCTAACGTCTATTGTCAAAATGTCCAGTAGTCTTGTCAATATAACACCTTCACCTGTAGACTACTGGATAGCTTGATACGGGACTTCGATACAGATCTGGCCACAGAAAGAGGATCTGTTTTTCTGCGGTTGACGAGGGTCCGATTATCCATTAGGCTGACTTAAATCAAGTGTTTGTATGATCAAGGAACTTATAGAACTGGTCACTCTGGCAGAGCAATCCCTGCCCAATCATGAAGCACTGCTCAATTTCCTGTCGAAGCAGGACCGTGATGTGCTCAAACTTTTTCATGCGGTCCAAGCCAATAAATTTCGAACGGAAGCCGAAGCCATCGAAAAGGCCAAAGTGGGGGAGCGCACGAAGTTCAGACAGGTCGCAAAGGAACTTTTGCGCTGCCTGGAACAAATGGTCCTGCATATCGGGATAGAAAAGCAGGTTCAGGACGATTTTAACCACAGCCGGATCCGGGGACTGCAACTAATGGCCATCGCAAAATCCCTGGGACCCCTGGTTTGCCGAAATGCCGGAAAAAAAGTGGCGGAAGAACTCCTGAAGATCGGCCTTCAATATGCCCGTCCGGATTTTGTCGTGGAAGCGGCCAAGGTCCTGATGGACTATGTCTCCATTGCCGGCGACGATCTGAAAGCTTTTGATGCCTATCTTCAGCTTTATGAGGAACATAGCCGCTGGCGACTCCTGGAGGAGAAAGCACAACTGTATTTTGACCTGGTGAAAATCCCGCTGACCAAGAAAAAGAGCCTGCAAAGAGCCTATTTAGCCTTGGCCCGGCAATATGTGGACGAGCTGGAACCCTATGTCGGAGTTGCGATCTCCCACAATTTCCACCTGTGCTTTTTCAGCCTGAAATCATATTGTTACATGGTGGAGGCAAAATATCAGAGCTCCTCGGCCGTGCACGACCAGGCGATCCATTATTTTGGACAAAGGCCCTACGGTTGCGACGGTACCCTCAACATTTTCTACTACCTGGAGATCGCCAACTGCGTCTATCTCGCCCGATATGCCCGTGGCCGGGAGTTTTATGAAAGCGCGATCCGGCTGGCAGGCGTCGGGAGTATCAACTGGTTTAATACGCACGAACTTGGCTTTTACCTCCGCATGCACGATCAGGATTACGCTGGCGCTGCTGAAATACTGGGCACGGTCACCCGACACAAACGCTTCACAGTATTACGCGATACGCAGCGCGAAACCTGGCATATACTCGGCGCCTACCTATATATTATGCAAAAACTGACCGGAGCGGAGCTTCCGGAAAGCTTGGTTCCCAAGGTGAAAAGCAGCAAGTTCCGCAATGAGATCAAGGACTTTTCGCACGACAAAATGGGTATGAACATTGCCATTCTGGCCGCAGAGGTCCTACTGGATTTTGTGGAAGAAAAAGAGGACGAGCTTTGGGATCGAATTGCCTCCCTGGAAAAATATCGGGAGCGTTATCTCCGAAATCAGGAGGAAACCCACCGTTCGCAACTTTTCATCAAGATCCTCACCATTCTCTCCAAATACCATTACGATCGCGATAAATTTCTCGATAAAGCACAGCCCTTCCTGGCTGAAATTCGCATTTCCCCGCTGCAACTCAGCAATCAGTCTTTTGAACTGGAGATCGTGCCATACGAACAGATCGTACTTGCCATTGCCAGTCAGCTTAACCGGCGTTGGGGACACATCAACGAACCGCAGCACAGTGGGCGGCCCACAGAAGCTGGCGCCGGAAATATTGCCCAGGCGGCCCGTTGAGGCATTTCAGGTTTTGAGCCGGGGGGCAGGATTTTATTCCCCTAAAATGCTGTCCCCTCCCCGGTTCTTCCCCACCAATCAAGGATTTTTTCCCGACCTTTGAGGCTCCAACTGTGTCAATGTATGCCGCTGCTTTTCATCAATCATCCGTTTCCCGATACCACCTTTGGCCTTTGGCAAATTGCTGAAGGCGAGGCATTTTTTCGGGAGGATCTACCCCTTTCCTCCGAGGAGGAAGCGGAGCTTGCCCGGCATCAGAACCCGCTTCGCCGGCTCGAATGGCTCGCCGGCCGTTGGCTGCTGCACAAACTTACCGATGCTCCCCAACGGCTCCCGCTTGCCAAGGACGCGTTTTCAAAACCGTTTTTCCCCAATCATCAAAACCTCGCCTGCTCGCTCAGTCATTCCAGGGGGACGGTTGGAGCATTGATCTCCACCATGGACCGCACCGAGCTCATGGCTCCATATTCCATTGGCTGCGACATTCAACGTTTGACGGATAAAATGGCCAGGGTCGCTCCAAAATTTCTGAATGCTGCCGAAGCGTTGTTTGTAGAAGGGCATCCGCCGCCACAGCAAATGGAGCTGAACCACCTGTTCTGGACCGCGAAGGAAAGTCTTTACAAGGCCTACGGACTGAAAGAGCTGGATTTCAGGAATCACATGCGGGTCCACCAAATTCATTGGGACGGACAATCCGGACACGGACTCGGGATCGTAGAAAAAGGGAGTTTTTGCCAGGAATTCCGACTGATTTTTAGCAAAATAACCTTGCCGGATTCCGGAGAGCTGATCACGGCCGTCTGTGTGGGAAAAGAAGCTGGCGCAGGCGCCTAGCCATATTTGGCTGTTTGAGGTATAAAAGGAGGCTAACTGAGGGTGAAATCCCTTATCCGGTCGTACCGATTATATCCCCACCGCCTTCCGCGCCTTTATAGTGGACGGCGAAACGCCCAGATCCCGGTCTGCCTGAACCTGGGGGAAATGGCAGCGCAACCCGATCTTGATCATGGCCAGATGATGAATGGCGTGATCATACACAAAGACCAGTTCCCGACCGACAGTACTTTGGTAGCAAGGGCGTTCCGAGCCGCCAAATTCCGCTTTTAGGTCCAGCGGCGTAGCAGGCTCAATAGATTCCAGCGTTAATGCAAAGTTTTCCAGGGTATCTTTTGCCACACCCGGCGAATCTTCCAGAAGCAGGTTGCGTTCCCGGGACGCATAGTCCACCGTGCCGGAGGGAATCCCGCGTTCCAGACAAATGAAAAACTCCAGGATATGCCTAAAGTGTTGGCCCAGGGTACTGCCATCAAATTCAGGCAAGGGCTGGCGGTATTCGTGGGGCGCGATCTGCCCCAGCAGATCCGAGATCTGGTGGATGGTGTGCAAGAGGGCGTCTTTGGCTTGCATGTAGATTGTCGGTCTGTAATAAGGTGAAAGGGTATGATTAAAAACTTTGCGCCGTAAAAATAGACACGATTCTGTTCTTCTCCCGGATTCGCCCCACTTTTGCAATCGCTTGTCGGGGCGCTGACTTCCTGTATCCCCCGGGACAAGTTCCAAAACCATGGCTATCCCGATCCTTCCGCCGCCTTTTATTCGCCAAATGCAAGCCTTACTCGGGGCTGAATGGCCCTTGCTGGAAAAGGCGCTTCAGGCGTCCCCTCCAGTCAGTATCCGGCTCAATCCCAGGAAAACCCAGGAGGATGGACGGAGTACCCTGGACCCCTCCAGGCCGGCCTTCGGCAATCCTGCGATCACCGCTTCCCCGATACCCTGGCACCCCCAGGGCTTTTACCTCTCCGAACGTCCGGTATTTACCCTCGCCCCCCGGTTTCATGCGGGGGCGTATTATGTGCAGGAGGCTTCTTCCATGTTTATTTCCGAGGCGCTGCGGCAAACCGTGGATTGCTCCAAACCCTTGAAAGTCCTGGATTTATGCGCTGCCCCCGGGGGAAAAAGTACCCTGATAGCTGACCTGCTTTCTTCAGACAGCCTGCTCGTTTCGAACGAAACCATCCGTCCGCGTACCGGACCACTCCGGGAGAATCTGGAGCGTTGGGGCAATCCAAACGTGGCCGTAACGAGCGGGGAGGTGGAAGCCTTTGCCGCCATGGAGGATTGGTTCGATGTGGTGTTGGCGGATGCGCCTTGCAGTGGGGAAGGATTGTTTCGCAAAGACCCGGATGCCATGCGGGAGTGGTCGCTGCCCCATGTGGAATTTTGCGCCGGACGGCAAAAACGCATCCTTGCAGCGGCCGTACAGGCCCTGGCGCCGGAGGGCATTTTGTTGTTTAGCACCTGCACCTATAATGCGCAGGAAAATGATGAAAATGTTGCCTGGCTCAGCAAAACCTTTGATTTGACGCCTGTTGGACTGGAAATTCCTCCAGATTGGGGCATAGAACGTACTCCGGAAGGCGGATTTCAGTTTTTTCCGCATCGGTTGCAAGGAGAAGGGTTTTTTCTGGCTGTTTTTCAGAAAAAGGCTAGCGCAGTAAAAAAGCACACCCCTCCCGGTGTTTTCCGGAATCTGAAACCATTGCATAAAAGTCTGATACCCCAGGCATCCTCCTGGCTTTCTCCTGAAGTGGACGCCCGGTTTTTTCAGACGCCTGCCGGAGAGATCCTGGCACTTCCGGCGGTCTTGGAACCAGCTTTTCTCTTGTTAGATAAACATCTGAAAACCAAGTGGTTCGGGGTCAATATCGGCGAAATAAAGGGCAAGGACTTTGTCCCGAGCCACGCTTTGGCCCTGAGCCTGTGGGCCGCTCCCCAATTGCCGGCGGTAGATCTGAGCCTCGAACAGGCCCTTTTGTTTTTGAAAAAAGAAACCTTTGATCCGCCCGAGGGCTGGCCGAAAGGCTGGGCGTTGGCGCGGTATGAAGGCCTGAATCTTGGCTGGGTAAAGATCCTGCCAAACCGTTTAAACAACTATTTGCCACAGGAACGGAGAATTCGTATGTCGATCACGTAAATAAGTACCCGCCAAACAAAACATCCTTTCCTACCTTTGCCCAACTGTACCAATTCTATTCGAATTATCTCTTGGCCCATTCTGCATCCGGCATGACAATGACTGCCGCACAAATCGCGCACTTCATCGGCGGCTCGATCGAAGGCGACCCCAACGCTTCAGTGTCCCGAGGGGCGCCGATCGAAGCTGCCCAGGTGGGTGAGTTCACTTTTTTGGACAACCCCAAATACGAGGACTATGCGTACACCACGCAGGCCTCTATCTTATTGGTTAGCAACCAGTTCCAGCCGGAAAAACCCGTGACGCCCACCCTGGTGCGTACCCACGATGTACGGACCGCTCTGGCTACCTTGCTCAAAATTATTGACCAGGCCAACAACGCCAACGGAGCAGCCATCTCTGATAAAGCCTCCATTCACCCGGAAGCTAAGGTGGGCCCGGGCACCGAAATCGGGGTGTTTACCGTGGTCGAACAGGGCGCTGTGATTGGTTCAAACTGTAAGATCTACCCACAGGTTTTTATCGGCCGAAATGCCCGCATCGGAGACAACTGCACCTTGTACCCCGGTGTCAGGATCCATTTTGACTGCGAAGTCGGGAATAATTGCATTCTTCACGCCAATGCAGTGATCGGGGCGGATGGCTTTGGGTTTGCCCCGCAGCCAGACCGGACCTGGACGAAGATCCCGCAGGTCGGGAAAGTGGTCCTGGAAGACAATGTCGAAGTGGGAGCCTCCTCTTGTATTGACCGAGCCAGTCTGGGCAGCACCATTATCCATTCCGGCGCCAAACTGGACAACCTCATTCACATTGCCCACAACGTTGAGGTGGGCCATAATTCAGTGCTGGCAGCCCAGGTAGGCATTGCCGGAAGCACTCAGCTCGGCGACAATGTGCGGGTGGGCGGACAAGTCGGTTTTTCAGGGCATATCAAGATCGCGGATGGGACCCAGATCCAGGCGCAGAGTGGCCTGGCCTCCAGCATAGAAACCCCCGGTACCGCTGTTTTTGGCAGCCCGGCGATGGGATACCGCGACTTTATCAAATCGCATGTGGTGTTTAAGCAATTGCCTGAACTTCAGCGAAAAGTGATCGAGTTGGAGCGTAAATTGGCGGAGATTCTGGCCATGCAACCGTAAATCCTCCAGCGAAAACATGAATTTCCTTAATCGCAACCTATTTCTGATCCTGGGGCTGATCGTCCTGGCAGCGGTCGTTTATTACTTTTCCGACATCGTAACCTACATCCTCATTGCCTGGGTACTTTCGATGTTAGGCCGGCCGATCCTGCTTTTTTACCGTAAATACCTGGCTATCGGCCGATTCAGACTGGGGCCTTCCGGCGCTGCGATCCTCACCATTATTACCTTTTACTCCCTGCTGACCGGGGTTTTATTGCTTTTTGTTCCAACCATCGTGGCCGAAGCGCGGCACCTTGCCTCTATTGATTATCAGGCAATTGGCGAGAATCTTCGCCCTGTTTTTTCCCAACTTGATCTGCAACTGCACCAACTCGGACTGCTGAAGCCCAATGAGTCGCTGGTTGTGGAAACCCAGAAAGCCTTGATGAATTGGTTCAAACCCACTCTGGTAGGCGATTTTCTGGGCAAATTCCTCGGGGTAGCAGGCAACGTAGCGGTCACCTTCGCTTCGGTCACGTTTATCCTGTTCTTTTTTCTGCAGGACAACCGCCTGTTCAATAACATCATGGATGCCGTGGTGCCGGACAAACAGGAGAAAAAGGTACACGCTGCAGTGGCCGAATCCAGTGACTTGCTCAACCGGTATTTCAGGGGCTTACTCATTCAATTGGCTATTTTCTCCATGATTTGTACGTTCATCCTCTGGGTTTTAGGGGTGGATAACGCAGTGCTGATCGGTTCATTTGGAGGCGTTTTCAACATCATTCCTTATCTCGGCCCTGCCCTGGGTATGATATTTGGGCTTTTCATTACAGTCTCGTCCAGCCTGGATGCAGACCTTACCCTCATGGTCCCGATGCTGTTAAAAGTAGTGGCGACCTTCATGCTGGTTCAGGCCATCGACAATAATTTGGTTGGTCCGCTCATCATGTCCAAGAGTGTGATGGCGCATCCACTCGAGATCTTTATTGTCACCCTGGCTGCCGCAAAGATTGGTGGGGTGGTCGGGATGGTGATCGGGGTTCCGGTTTATACCGTGCTTCGGGTCATTGGGCGCACTTTTTTCAGCCAGTTCAAACTGGTGAAAAGACTGACGGAAAGCCTGGAGGAAGATTAAAGCCTCTGTTATCTTTTAAAACTCATTTCCCGAACCCGTGTTAACTGTCATTCTGACACGATAGCGCGGAAGGCACGAAAGTTGTCAAAGCATTTCGGGCTTTGAACGCTTAAGGTGTTTTGTGCCCAGCCCAACATTTTTCTTGAAATGAAGAATCCGTTTAAAAAAATACTCGACATGAAGGATCAAGCGTCGGAAACGCCTGTAAACGAGGCGCAGGAGAATTCCGTAGATAACACAGAAAACATTGAAAATCAGACCGAAACAGCCACCAATAAGGCTGCTTCAGATCAAAACCCTACGGCAGAACTGCAAAAGCAACTGGAGGAGAGCCGCAACAAATACCTTTACCTGTTCTCAGATTTTGAAAACTACAAGCGCAATGCTGCCCGGGAACGTATGGACCTGATCAGCACGGCTGGTCGCGACATCATGGCAGCCCTCCTGCCGATTTTGGACGATTTTGACAGGGCCGCAAAAAACGGGGCGCTTTCTGATGGCACGATACTCATCCACAACAAACTGGCCCACACCCTCAAAAGCAAGGGCCTGACTTCTCTGGAGGTTCAGGCAGGCGATGATTTTGACCCGGATCAGCATGAGGCAGTGGCTGAAATACCCGCCCCAACGGAAGAGTCCAAAGGCAAAATTGTTGACATCCTCGAACAAGGATATACCCTAGGCGGGAAGATCATCCGGCACGCGAAAGTGGTGGTTGGGAAATAAATTCTTATCGTTTATCCCATGATTTAGGGACTTAATTGGTCAAATTCCATTCCCGGGGTGCTCCATGGATCCCATGCACTCCATAACCGGATCACTCCATAATCATAGTCCCCCAAGCTCCTGATTACAATTCAATTTATGGCAAAACGTGATTATTATGAGGTCCTGGGCGTAGCAAAAAACGCCGGCGCCGATGAGATAAAAAAGGCCTACCGCAAAAAGGCCCTTGAACTTCACCCCGACCGTAACCCGGACGACAAGGGGGCGGAGGAGAAATTTAAAGAAGCTGCTGAAGCCTATGATGTGCTCAGCGATGCCGACAAAAAGGCACGGTACGACCGTTATGGTCATGCGGGTCTGGAAGGCATGGGCGGCGGCGGTCCGGGCGGTAGTTTCCAGGGCATGGACATGGACGAGATCCTGCGTCGCTTTGGATTTGATACAGACGATATTTTTGGCGAATTTTTTGGCGGCGGCGGACGGCGCGGCGGCGGAGCCCGGGGTGGCAGAGCACGCGGTGAGCGTGGCAGCAACCTCCGGATCAAAGTCAAAATGACCCTCGAGGAGGTCGCCACCGGGGTCAATAAAAAGATCAAGGTGCGCAAACAAGTTGCCTGTGGCACCTGCAACGGTTCCGGCGCAAAAGATGCAAGCAGCGTGGATACCTGTTCCACTTGTCGCGGTGCGGGAATGGTCAACCAGGTGCGTCAGACGCCCTTTGGCATGATGCAGACTGCGGTGACTTGTCCAACCTGCAATGGCGCTGGACAGACCATTAAAAATCCCTGCAATGTCTGCAAAGGCGACGGACGGGTATTTGGCGAAGAAACCATTGATGTGGATATCCCGGCAGGCGTACATGAGGGCATTCAGCTCAGTGTCAATGGCCGTGGCAATGCGGGTGCAAAAGGCGGACCTGCCGGCGACCTGCTCATTGCGATCGAAGAAACCCCGCACGAGGAGCTCACCCGCGAAGGCAGCAATGTGGTGTACGAACTCTATGTCAATTTTGCGGATGCCGCGCTTGGGTCCAAGGTGGATGTGCCGACCCTCGACGGTCGCGCCCGCATCACCATCCCTGCCGGCACGCAGGCAGGCAAGGTTTTTCGATTGAAAGACAAGGGGTTACCGGCATTGCAGAGCTATGGCCGCGGGGATCAATTGGTGCATGTCAATGTTTGGACGCCCAAAAAAGTAAACGACGAGGAACGCCGCCTGCTTGAAAAACTTCGCGATATGCCTAATCTCAAACCAAATCCCGGCAAAGAGGAAAAGGGCTTTTTTGAGAAGGTGCGGGATATGTTTGAATAAGTAAATAAAAGGTTCCGGTACGAAATGGTATGGCGGAATGGTATTCCGGCTTTGAAGCGGGATGTCATTCCGCCTTATATTTTTAAAAACAAAAAGTTTTTCAGAATTTCGCGCTTTCAAACAAAGCTAGCATGGCAAAGGCAAACAAGAACAAGGAGGAGTCGGGGAGGATAGACGATATGATTGACCCCAATCACATCGTGATAAAAGGTGCGCGGACCAACAACCTGCGCAATGTGGACCTGAGTATCCCGAAGAATCAACTGGTAGTGGTCACGGGGGTTTCAGGCTCCGGAAAGTCGAGCATCACGATGGATACGCTCTACGCGGAAGGCCAGCGCCGCTACGTAGAAAGTTTGTCGAGTTATGCCCGCCAGTTTCTTGGGCGAATGAAAAAACCGGATGTGGACTATATACGGGGCATTTGTCCCGCCATCGCCATCGAACAGCGGGTCACCACCGGAAATACCCGTAGCACGGTGGGAAGTATGACGGAGGTCTATGAATTCCTGCGTTTGTTTTATGCCCGGGTCGGCAAATTTTACTCGCCCATTTCGGGGCAGATCGTACAAAAACATGAGGTGGCGGATGTCATCGATTATATCCAAAAACTTCCGGAAGGAACCCGCGGACTGGTCCTGATGCCTTTCCCCAAAAAATATCAGGAGCGCACCCTGGAACAGGAATTAAACCTTTTGTTGCAAAAAGGATACAACCGGGTTCAGTTCGGCGACGAGACCCTGAGCATTCAGGATATTCTGGAAGGGATCGAAACCCGCTTTGAGGTCAAGCAGCCAGCCTATTTATTCAACGACCAGAACCTCCGCATCCTCATTGACCGGTTTATCCTTACAGCTGAACTGTCTGAGTCAGACTGGATGCGCCTGGCAGATTCTGTGAACACTGCGTTTTTTGAAAGTGAAGGAGAATGTCACGTCGCCGTAGGCCAGCGTCCTAAACCGGTGGCCGAGGATGCGCCGGCCAATCAGGTTTCGTATAGCATTCAGACTTT
>Ga0075012_10006037_pt1 | contig 11020 bp, 10 predicted proteins | sample All_14_2_FD_71474 | JGI IMG/M metagenome (GOLD analysis project Ga0075012, IMG submission 71474) | Freshwater microbial communities in response to fracking from Pennsylvania, USA - Allegheny Zone_MetaG_DW_15 | ecosystem: Environmental > Aquatic > Deep subsurface > Groundwater > Drilled...
CGAAGACGATGACGCCGCCCTCGGGCGGGGCGAGGCCTGCCAACGCCAGCAGGCTGCTGGCGAAGATGGCCTCGGGCAGGGGGACGGGCGCGGCGGCGGCCCCGCAGGCGCGGACGACCACGAAGATGTCGCTCCAGCTCGCGCCCGTACCGCCCAGATCCTCGGGTACGGCGGCCAGCGGCAGGCCCAGGGCCTCGATCTCGGCCCAGAGGTCGGCGGGCCAGACGCCGGTCTCGGCGGCGCGCAGCAGGTCGGGGGTGACCGCGTCGGCCAGCAGCCGCTCGATCGTCTCCTGAAGCAGGGTTCGCATCAGCGTACTCCCAGGCCGCGGGCGAGGATGCCGCGCAGGATTTCGCGCGTGCCGCCGCGCAGGGAAAATGACGGCGCCATGCTCTGGACGATGGCCAGAACCCGCCGGGTCGTGGCGGCTTGTTCGCCGGGGGGCAGGGAATCGATCAGCCGCATGGCGACCTCGACCGTGTCCTGTTCATAGCCGGTACCCAGATCCTTGACGCAGGAGGCGGCCCAGACAGGATCCTCGCCGCTCGCGAGCTGTGCCGTGACCGAGATCGACATCGACCGCAGCGAGATCAGCCAGGCGGCCAGACGTCCGATCTCCATGGCCTGACGCGCGTCCGGCGTCGGGCCGACCGCGCCGACCAGGCAGCGGAACAGGGTCATGGCGCTGAGGAACCGTTCGGGGCCGCTACGCTCGAAAGCCAGTTCGGACGTCGCCTGGGCCCAGCCGTCGCCCTCGACCCCGATCAGGGCGTCGGCATCCAGACGGACGTCGTCGAAGGTGACCTCGTTGAAATGCTCGTGGCCCGACAGGTCCTTGATCGGGCGGATCATGACGCCGGGTAGGGTCAGGTCGACGATGATCTGGGACAGGCCGGCATGACGCTCGCTGGCGGGGTCGGTGCGGACCAGGGCGATCATGAAGTGACAGCGGTCGGCATTGGTGGTCCAGACCTTGCGGCCGTTCAGAAGCCACGATCCGTCTGCCTGACGGTCGGCCTTGGTCCGGACCGAGGCGAGGTCGGAGCCCGACGCCGGTTCGCTCATGCCGATGCAGAAATACAGTTCTCCGGCGCAGATGGCGGGGAGATAGCGTTGCTTCTGCGCCTCCGTCCCATGACGCAGGATCAACGGCGCGCTCTGGCGGTCGGCGATCCAGTGGGCGGTGACGGGGGCACCGGCGGCGAGCAGTTCCTCACTGACCACGAACCGCTCGAACGGCGAGGCGTCATGGCCGGCGTACTGTTTGGGAATGCTGAGGCCGAGCCAGCCCTTTGTGCCCAGCAGACGGCTGAAGTCGGCGTCGAAGCCCATCCAGGACAGGGCGCGCTTTTCGGGAGTCGAGGTCGGCGACCATTCGGCGACGAACTCACGAATGGCCGCACGGAGCGCCTCAAGACTCCCAGGCAGGGCAGGCGCGCAGAACTGGTCAAGCAGATTCACAAAACTTCCCGGACGTTTGAAACGGCTCTCCGCGAGCCATGATCGTGGCCCTTCGCAGGGCTGAAGCTGAATCCTATCCCGCGCAGCTGAACGGCGGTTTTGGCGAGGCATCGGCTGAAAATAAGCCCCGTAGCGGACTTGACTGGTCGACTTGCTTGAGAACAGAGAACCGTCAACGGGGAGCCATGCGCAGGGCGCCATCCAGGCGTATGGTTTCGCCGTTCAGCATCCCATTCTTGATGATATGACCAGCGAGTGCGGCGAACTCCGCTCCCGTACCCAGCCTTTGCGGATGCGGCATTGTTTTCGCCAGCCCCTCGCGCGCCTCCGCGGAAACCTTGGCCAGCATGGGCGTGTCGAAGATCCCGGGGGCGATGGTGCAGACGCGAATCTGGCGCTGCGCCAGATCCCGGGCCGCGACGATGGTCATCCCGACCACGCCGGCCTTGGATGAGGCATAGGGAGCCTGACCGATCTGGCCCTCGAAGGCCGCCACGGAGGCGGTCAGAATACAGGCGCCGCGATCACCCGCCAGAAGGTCGTTCGTCGCCATTCGCGCCGCGGTGAGCCTCAGGATGTTGAACGCCCCGACCAGATTGACCCTGACGACTTCCTCGAACACGGAGAGGTCGCCGGGCTGTCCTTCACGATCAAGAATCCGAAGGGGACCTCCCCTTCCGGCGCAATGGATCAGGGCCCGGATCGGACCGGCCTGTTCGGCCAGATCGAGCGCGCGCCCGACCTCTTCGGGCCGGGTGACATCGGCCGCCGCATATCGCGCCCGATCGCCCAGTTCGGCGATCACCCGTTCGCCATCCGGATCCCGGTCGAGAACCGTAACCGTGCCGCCGTTTTCGAGAATGTGGTCGACACAGGCGCGGCCAAGGCCCGACGCTCCCCCCGTCACGACCACGTTGAGGCCTTCGATATTCATGGCGGCATCCTGAGTTTCGACCCTGGTCGCCAGTGTCCCGGAGCGACGCGGCGGAGCGCAAGGACATTGCGGCCCACTTCGCGATGCTTTCGCCCATGTGAAATGTCCGGTGATTCCTGAGCGCGGCCATCACCCTATGCTAGGCTCGGGCAGGGAGAGAACGCATGGATTTGCGCATGTCGGTCGAGGCCGGCGTTGCGATCGTGACGCTGGACAGGCCTGAAAAGAAGAACGCCATCAATCTGGCGATGCGCGAGGCGCTGTTCGAACGGTTCGCCGAGATCGAGGCAGACGACGACATTCGCGCCGTCCTGCTGACGGGCGCGGGGTCCGACTTCTCCGCCGGCGCCGACATCGCGGAAATGGGCGGCGGCGGCGTCGCCGGTTCCATCGCCCGGATGCGGTCCGTTCACCGGATGGTCAACGCCGTGGCTCTGACGGACAAGCCGGTCGTGGCGGCGGTCGAAGGTCTGTGTCTCGGTGTCGCCTGGAGCCTCGCCCTGGCCAGCGACTTCGTCATCGCCGGCGCCTCGGCCCGTTTTCGTTTCGCCTTCCGCCACCTCGGTCTGGCGCCCGACGGCGCCGCGCCATTGCTTCTGACCGAGATGATCGGCCTGCAGCAGGCCAAGGAGCTGATCTACACAGGACGTTTCCTCGGGGCGACGGAGGCCGCAAGCCTCGGGCTCGTACTTCGGACTGTTCCGGACGACGAGGTCCAGGCCGACGCCCTGCGGTTCGCAAGCGACCTCGCAACGGGACCGACCCTCGCCTTGACCCGGGCCAAGAGGATGTTCCGGGCCGCGCGAACACAGGGTTTCGAACAGGCCCTGGCCACAGAGGCCGACATTCAGCCCATGATCGCCCAGTCGGACGACTACAGCGAAGGCCGAGCCGCGTTCGCCGAGCGGCGCGAACCTCAGTTCCGGGGACGATGAGCGCCATGACAACAGGTCCGGACGCCGAGTACGCCGCCTTTCTGGCGGAGGGCCGTTTCAGACTGCAACGCGCGCCCGACGGAAGCTACGTCTTCTATCCCCGCGTCGCGCAGCCGGGCACCGGGGCGCCGCTGACCTGGTGCGACGCCAGCGGACTTGGCGAGGTCTACGCCACCACCGTGGTGCGTCGCCGCCCCCCTGAACCCAGTTACAACGTCGCCCTGATTGATCTGGAGGAAGGCGTCCGCATGATGAGTCGCGTGGAGGGAATCCCCGCCGACGCGGTGCGCATCGGGATGAAGGTCGAGGCGAAGATCACTTCGGATGGCGACGGCCACGCCGTCATTTTCGAGCCCGCGTCGTGAGCCGCCCGGACGCCTTTCCCCGCGGCGCCGCCGCCATCGTCGGGGCGGCGACGTCGGGTCTCGGGTCGAGCCCCGGTTTCGAGGCGTCCGACCTGGCGGCGCGCGCCAGCGTGGACGCATTGCGTCAGGCCGGACTGACGCCGGCCGATGTCGACGGCCTGTTCTTCTGTCATTCGACCGACACCTTCGGCGGTCTATCGTTCGCGCAATACCTCGGCATCCATCCCCGTATTGTCGAGAACAGCCGCAGCGGCGGCTCGGCCTTCCAGGGATATGTGGAACTCGCGGCCCAGCTTCTCCACGCCGGCGTGATCGGCACGGCCCTGATCGCCTACGGTAGCAACCAGGCCTCGGCGGCGGGCCGGTTGCAAACCACGGTCCAGCCGATGCGCTACGAAGCCCCCTACAGGCCGATCCAGCCCATCAGCCCCTATGCCCTGGCCGCGTCGCGCTACATGCATCTGTACGGCGCGACGCGCGAGCAGCTCGGCGAGGTCGCGATCGCGGCGCGGTCGTGGGCGTGTCTCAATCCCGAGGCCACCCGGCGCGAGCCGCTGACGATGGATCAGTATCTCGCGGCCCGACTGGTTTCGGATCCTCTCGGCCTTCTCGATTGCTGTCTGGTGTCGGACGGCGGGGCGGCGATCGTCATGACGCGGGCCGATCGCGCGCCTGACTTCGCGGACAGGCCTGTTTTCGTGCTGGGAGCCGCTTCCGAAACCAGCCATCGTGACATCGCCTGGATGCCCGACCTGACCCGGACCGCTGCGATAGAAGCCGGCCGAAGGGCCTATGGCTCGGCGGGGCTGGGCCCTTCGGATATCGACGTGGTCGAGCTGTATGACGCCTTCACCATCAACACTATTCTGTTCCTGGAGGATCTCGGCTTCTGTCCCAAGGGCGAAGGCGCCCGGTTCGTCGAGGACGGCCGGATCGCCGTCGGGGGCTCGCTTCCGGTCAACACCAACGGCGGCGGCCTGTCCTGCGCCCATCCCGGCATGTATGGCCTCTACACGATCATCGAGGGCGTCAGGCAGCTTCGAGGCGAGGTCGGGGCGCGGCAGGTCGCCGGAGCGCAGACCGCTCTGGCCCACGGCAACGGGGGCGTTCTTTCCAGCCAGGGCGTCGTGATCCTCGGCGTCGAGGAAACGCTATGACCCTCGAAGACCCAGCACCGCGAACCGTGGCCTCGAGCCTCGTGCAGGGCGTGCTCACGCTCGAGATCGACAACCCGCCGGTGAACGCCCTCAGCGAAGGCGTCCGGATCGCGCTCTGGACCGCCCTGGAAGACGCCGACGCCGACACAAAGGTGAGAGCGATAATCATCGCCGGACGCCGGGGCTTTATCGCGGGCGCCGATATTCGGGAGTTTGGCAGGCCCGTGAAGTTTCCGGCCATCCGGGAGTTGCTGGCCCGGCTGGACGCGATGACCAAGCCGGTCATCGCAGCAATCGACGGCGTCGCCCTGGGAGGCGGCTTCGAACTGGCCCTGGCCTGCCACTATCGGGTCGCCACGCCGAACGCCGTCCTGGGTCTTCCCGAGGTCAAACTCGGGCTTCTGCCGGGGGCCGGGGGCACCCAGCGACTTCCGCGCATCGTCGGCGCCCGAAGAGCTTTGGACATGATCCTGAACGGGCGCAGATTGACCGGTGACGAAGGCCTGGAAGAAGGGCTCGTCGACAGGGTCGCCACGGATGCTCTCCACGGAGCCCGCGCCCTGGCGGACGAGGTCGCCTCCGTCCGTCCGCTGCCCTCAACCCGGCGACGCAAGTCCGGGGTCGAGCTCTCGGAAGCGGGCGCGTTCCCGGAGGTCCGCGCGCGCATGGCCACGGCCTGGGCCGGCCAGATGGCGCCGTGGAAGGTCGTCGACTGCGTGGAGGCCTCGGAACAGCTCGACTTCGAGGCGGGCGTCGCCTTCGAACGGGACGCTTTTCTGGCCTGCGCCGCCTCGCCCCAGCACAAGGCGATGGTCCATGTCTTCAACGCCGAACGGGCGATGAAGAAGGATCCGCCGGACCCGGCGATCGTCGCGGATCGGCTCCGGACCGCGATGACAGATGAAGTCGCCGCGATAACCCTGGAAGGCCGGCCGTTGGATTCGATCGCGCAGGCGCTCCAGGGCTTCGGCTTTCCGGGCTCCGTTCGACAGCAGCCGGGCGCGGATCATCCGACGGACCCTGAACCCGACGGCGAGGACGCACGGTCGGTGGGGTCACGGATCGCTCTGGCTATGGTAAGAGTGACGGAGAAGCTGAGAAGCGAGGACATTATCAGGCGTGATGCCGATATCGACGTCATAGCCGTGCGGGAGCTGGGATTTCCGGCCCATCGCGGCGGGCCCGCCTACTGGACGACCAATATGAATATTTAACAGGGCAAGCGCCGGAGAGCGCACCCGGGACGAGGAAACAAGAATGACAATAGTGAATCCAAAGATGATCAAATCTGCAGGCCGCGTGCTGCAGGTTCTCGAATATTTCAATCGAGACCGACAGACGGCGACGATGAGCGATTTTTCGCGCGATCTCGGCTACCCGCTGTCGAGCGCGTCCGAACTGCTCCACTGCCTCGTTCGACTTGGGTATCTGGACTATGATGCGCGGGCGCGTCTGTATTCGCCGACGACCAAGGTCGCCCTGCTCGGCGCCTGGGTCCAGCCGGAGCTGTTCCGGCACGGCAATCTGCTGTCGATGATGGACGAGGTCAGCCAGCGCACCGGGGAGTTGGTGGCGCTTTCGCGCGTGATCGGCCTTTCGGTCCAGTACATCCACAGCATCGCGGCGACGAATCCCGTCTGTCTGCGAATTCCGGACGGTCACAGGACATCACTGCTGCATTCGGCCCACGGTCGTCTTTTCCTCTCGACCTATCCTGAGATGCGGGTGCGGCAGCTGGTCTCGAGGATCAACTCCGAGGAGCCCGATCCGGGCAAGCACGTTCGCTGGGAAGATCTCCAGCCTGAGCTGTTCAAGATCCGCCAGATCAACCACTGCGTCTCGCTGGACAGCGTCGCGCCAGGCAGCGGCATGGTGGCCGTTTTGCTGCGATCCCAGAACGACGGCACCCCCCTGGCGCTCGGCGTCGGCGGCGTCTCGACCGTGGTCCAGAAGAACGCCGATGACTATCTCGATATCATGTACAGGGCGGCCGCCAATCATGGGCTGGCCATGATGGTCGCCGCCCCGCATAAGCCGAGGCTCGTCAGCGTCCGCTGAAGACCGGGCGGCGGCGTTCGCGAAACGCCGCCACGGCTTCCTGGTGATCCGCGCTGCGCATGGTCAAGCCCTCATGCGCCAGTGACGCGTCGAGATAGTCCGTGACAGCCTGTTTCAGCGGTGCCTTCAGGGCCGCCTTCGTCCACCGAATGGCCAGGCTCGCCCCTTCGCTCAGCCTTTCGGCGATGTCCGCGACCTTGCCGTCGAGTTCGTCTGCGGACACGCAGTGATTGATCAGGCCGATACGCGCCGCTTCGGGCGCCGCGAGCAGCGTCCCGAGAAGCAGGAACTCACTGGCCCGGCAGTGGCCGATCAGGTGAGGCCAGATGATCGCGCCCCCGTCGCCTGCGACCAGCCCGACCTTGACGTGGGGATCGCCGATCCGGGCCGTGTCGACGGCGACGATCACGTCGCAGAACAGGGCGATGGTGGCGCCCAGCCCCACGGCGTCTCCGTTCAGCCTGGCCACGATGGGTTTCGGGCAGTCCAGGATCCCCAGCAGCAGCCGGCGCGACAAGGCGGAGCCCTCGATGTCGTGCTGACGCGGATCGTCGATGATGTTCTGCATCAGGCCGAAGTCACCGCCCGCCGAAAAGGCGGTCCCGGCACCGGTCAGCACGATGACATGGGCTTCGTCGTCCGACGCCGCCAGGGTGAAGACCTCCGCCAAAGCCTTGTGCAGGCTATGGTCGATGGCGTTGAGCGAACCGGGGCGATCGAGCGTGACCGTCAGCACCGTGCCCTGACGCTCGATAAGAAGGCTTGAGAAGTCGGCATATTGCATGACGCGCTTTTACCCTTTGTTCGAAACGCATTTCTGGCCAGCTTCTCATGTAAGAGCGACCTTCGCTGTGGATTTACAGTCAAACTTCGCTGATGCGGAAACAGGGCACCCGAGAGGACGCAAGCCTGTCCCACGGCAAAAAGCGTCGGTATCAACTTCCAAGCTGGCGGGCGTCATCCCGATTTCAGCTTTTGGATTTTTGACGACGGTCCTGGGCGGAGCGTCAGACAATAGGATGATCTAGATGCGAGCTCTTGTGACTGGCGCCAGCCTCGGTGGAATCGGAGGCGCCGTGTGCGAGCGGATCGCGCTCGATGCAAAGGCAAAAGGCGAACGCGCCAAGATCGTCGCCTGTGCGACCGGCGCTCGCGACAGCCTGACCAAGCTGATCGCGCATCTCAACGACATCGGCGCCGACGCCATTGCCCTGACCGGCGACCTGACGGACCCGTCGGTGCCCGCCGACCTGGTCGCCAAGGCCGTCGACTACTGTGGAGGGCTCGATTACCTGGTCTCGAACGCCGGGCTTCTGATCCCCTCTCCGCTTGGCGACACCGAGCTGTCGGATTGGGACTATGTCCTCAACCTGCACGTTCGCGCGGCCTGGCTGCTGGCCAAGGCTGCCTACCCCGCCCTCAGGGAGTCGCGCGGCTCGATGGTGGCCGTCGCCTCGATGTCCGGCACCTTTCCGCACATCGGCCTGGGCGCCTATCCGATCGCCAAGGGCGGACTGATCACCCTGTGCCAGACCCTGTCGCAGGAATGGGCGCGTGACGGAATCCGCGTCAACAGCGTGTCGCCCGGCCCCATCCGGACGCCCCTGAATGTGGCCTATCAGGACCCCGAGGTCGTCGCCATTCGCAACCGGATCATTCCGCTCGGACGTCTGGGCGAACCCGAGGACGTCGCAGGAACGATCTGCTTCCTCCTGGGCAAGGACGCCGCTTTCGTCACCGGCGAGAACATCCTCATCGACGGCGGTCTGGGACGTTCAGGCGTCAACCAGATCCCGGGCAAGCAGAACGCCTTCCGCCAGAAGAGCGCCTGATTCAGGCAGGCGAGAGCAAGATGAAAACCCTGGCCGATCTTCTGGAGCGCGCCGGACGCCAGGCGCCCGATCTTGAGGCCCTCGTTTTCGAGGGTCGCAGGGTTTCCTATCGGGACCTTCTGGATCGGGGCAGAAGGCTCGCCAATGCCGTCGCGGGACTGGGTGTTCGTCCCCAGGATCGCGTCGGCATCCTGGCCATGAACTGTCCCGAATATTTCGACGTCTACTCGGCCTGTCATTTGGCCGGCTTCATCATCTCGACGGTGAACTTCCGGCTCGCCGCGCCCGAGGTCGAGTTCATCGTCAATGACGCCGCCCAGTCGGTGCTGATCTTCGAAGCCCAGTACGCCGATCTGGTCGACTCGATCCGGGACAGGCTTCCGTCGGTCCACAGCTTCATCTGCATCGGCGAGGGGCCGGACTGGGCGCTGGACTACGAAGCGGTTCTCCAGGCGGCGTCCCCGGCGGCTCCGGCGTCCCGGCCGGCTCCGGACGACGCCGCCCAGTTGATCTACACCAGCGGAACCACGGGACGCCCGAAAGGGGTGATCCGCACCCATCGCGCCGCGCTCTCGATGGCGAGGTCGCAGGCCCTGATGCTCGGCCTGCCCGTCAATGGCCGGATCCTGGTGATGATGCCGCTGTTCCACCTGGGCGCGGTGTCGATGGTCCTGCCGCAACAACTCCAGTGCGGGACCGTGATCCTGCATCGGAGTTTCGACGCGGCCCTCATCTTGCGCGACATAGAGAAAGAGAAGCCGCAGACCAGCCATATGGCGCCGACGATGGTCCAGATGATGCTGGAGCAGCCTGATATCGAACGGTACGATCTGTCGTCGCTGCAAACGGTCTGCTACTCGGCCGCGGCCATGCCCGTCGCCCTCCTGAAGCGGGCGCTCGAGGTGTTCGGGCCGATCTTCATCAACAGCTGGGGATCGACCGAGGGCATAGGAACGGAGCTTCCCAAACATTTCCACAAGCTGGAAGGAACGCCACGGGAGTTGAGCCGCCTGGCGTCGATCGGCCAACCTCAGCCGGGCTCGGAAATCCGGATCATCGACGATCAAGGACAGGACTGCCCCGTCGGGACGCCCGGCGAAATCCTTCTGAAGTCGGACAACCTCATGTCCAGCTACTGGAACAATTCGGCCGCCACGATCGAGGCTTTGCGGGGCGGCTGGTATCATTCCGGCGACATCGCCTACGCCGACGACGAAGGCTTTCTGTTCCTCGTCGACCGGAAGAAGGACATGATCATCTCGGGGGGCGAGAACATCTATTCGCAGGAAGTCGAACAGGCACTGATGCAGCACTCCGGTGTCTTCGATTGCGCGGTCATCGGGGTGCCCGACGAAAAATGGGGCGAGGCCGTCAAGGCTATCGTCGTCCCGACGAAGGGGCAGCAGGTCTCGATCGACGATCTGAAATCCCACTGCGAGCCTCTGATCGCGCGCTACAAACACCCGAGGTCCGTGGCTTTCGTCGACGAACTGCCGCGGCTGGCGAGCGGCAAGGTCAACAAGCTCGATCTTCGCAGCCAGTTTCGGGCCTGACCCCATGGATCTATTTCTGGACCCGGCCACACTTGCGATCCGCGACGACGTCCGCGCATTCATCGCCGCGTCGCTGCCGGCCGAGATGGCGGCACAGATCGGTCAGGGCTTCCATCCTTCGCGCGAGGACATGGCGTTCTGGATGACGCGTCTGCACGCGCAGGGATGGGCCGCGCCGCACTGGCCGGCGGAATTCGGCGGCACGGACTGGACGCCCCTGCAGCGATATATATTCGATGTGGAGCTGGCGGCGGCCGACACGCCTCCACGCAGCTTTTTCGCGATCAATCTGGTCGGCCCGATCATCTATACGTTCGGCTCGCCGGAGCAGAAGGCGCGGTTTCTCGAACCGACCCTGAGGGGCGATATCTTCTGGTGCCAGGGCTTTTCCGAGCCCGACGCCGGCTCGGACCTGGCGTCTTTGCGCACCCGCGCCGTTCGCGATGGCGACGACTATGTGATTACCGGCCGCAAAATCTGGACGACGGAAGCGCATCACGCCGACTGGCTGTTCGCCCTGGTTCGCACCGATCCGGACGTAAAACCCCAGGCCGGCATCTCCTTCGTTCTGATCGACATGAAATCTCCCGGCGTCGAGGTTCGGCCCATCGACACGCTCGAAGGGCAGCGCAACGTCAACGAGGTGCTTCTGGACAATGTCCGCATCCCGGCGAACCAGCGTGTGGGGGCCGAGGGTCAGGGTTGGGAGATGGCGAAATTCCTCC
>Ga0075012_10006042_pt1 | contig 11012 bp, 9 predicted proteins | sample All_14_2_FD_71474 | JGI IMG/M metagenome (GOLD analysis project Ga0075012, IMG submission 71474) | Freshwater microbial communities in response to fracking from Pennsylvania, USA - Allegheny Zone_MetaG_DW_15 | ecosystem: Environmental > Aquatic > Deep subsurface > Groundwater > Drilled...
TGTCGGCGTCCAACCTTATGATTTCCTTACTGAACGTGTTTATCATGTTCAGTTCTGCCGTTGAGACCGAATCAAAATCACCGATGGCCAAATCCATCAATATCCCCGATTTTGCACAGACTAGCGCTCCCCGATCGACTCCTACGATATAGTCAGCATTAACCTGAGGTAATTGTTTAGCCAGCGATGCAACCAGCAGTGCTACTGACATAAACTCTCCACAGCCGCAACGATGTCATCTTTGAAAACATAGCTGCCCGCAACCAAGACATTGGCTCCGGCCTGCCTGCACAAACTTCCGGTGTGACTGTTGATGCCGCCATCGACTTCGATCAAAACCGAAGATCCTGACTGATCGATCAACTGTCGCAATGCCGAAATTTTCTCGAGTGACTGCGGTATGAATGACTGTCCGCCAAAACCCGGTTCAACCGACATGATTAAAAACAGATCCACTTCACTTACATAGGGAAACAAGGTTTCCACCGGTGTTTTCGGTTTGACGGTCAGTCCGACCTTGACGCCTCTGCCCTTGATTTTTGCGATGAGTGCCATGATGCGGTGAAAATCGTCGTCTAACGCTTCACTGTGAAAGGTGATCATATCTGCTCCGGCATCGATGAAAACATCCGAAAAGAAATCCGGATTTTCCACCATCAGATGCACGTCCATAAACAAATGGGAAGCCTTCCTGAAGGCTTTCAAAATATCCGGACCAAAGGTCAGGTTCGGCACAAAATGTCCGTCCATGACGTCGAAATGTAGCCATTGGGCCTTTGAAATATGCAAGTCACGTATCTGACTTTCAAAACGGCTATAGTCAAGTGACAGAACCGAAGGTGCAATGATGGTCATAACGGTCTCCTTTCTTCTTCAATCATTTTTAAACATTCCACATAATTTTCATAACGGATCTTCGAAACTTCGTTTTTACTTACCGCTTCTTTTACGGCACATCCCGGCTCATTTTCATGCATGCAGTTACGAAATTTGCACTTTCCCATGTACGGCTTAAAGTCCGGTACGATCCATCGGAAGATATCTTTGTCGATCATTGAAAAGTCAAGTGAAGAAAATCCCGGGGTATCCGCAACCCAACCATCTGCGACGTAGTGCAGTTCACTGTGACGGGTCGTGTGCTTTCCCCTCCCCAACGCCTTGGATATTTCCTGCGTGATCAGTTCAAACGAACCGTCGATCCGATTGATCAGCGACGACTTCCCTGCGCCGCTCTGCCCGGTCAGAACTGTGACTTTTCCTTTGAGTGCAGCCTTGATGTTGTCAACAGGCATATCACGTCCGGTGAACAGCACCTGATATCCCGCCCTTTGATATTGTGCAATGATGTCATACACCGGATCATCTTTAGGCAACAGATCACACTTGGTAACGACGATGACCGGCACAATGTTGGCATAACTGATCAGAAAGATCAGACGGTCAAGCAAAATCGGTGAGAAGTCCGGTTGTATGAGTGAGGTTACGATCATCGCTTGATCGACATTGGCGATCAGCGGTCGGGTCAGTTCATTAAAGCGCTCTTCAACATGCTGGATTCCCCATTTATCCTCCAGATGTTCTACCAATACCCAGTCACCGACCACCGGCGACTTTTTAAGCCGCAGTTTGCCCATGGCAATGGCTAAAAGCCGCTGTCCATCTTCTGTGAATACGGTGTATTGATTTGAAATGATTTTTATGATTCTTGCTTTAGGCATGCATTCTCCTTAGTAGTAATACAAAATGACGGAAGAATCTTCATACTGAATATATAAACTGCCAACTCCCGGAGAGACAGAAGTGACGACACCGTATTCCAGCTGTGCCAGTTGTTCTTCGCTTAACCCTTCGGTCGATAATTTGCTTAACGTAACTTTTAATCCCAAATCTTCGATCATCCGTGATGCTTCCCCTATTCCCATTCCGATAATCGAAGGAGGTACGATCCACTCAACATACGAAGCCACGATCAGTTTTATTTCATAAGTGCGGCGTGGATCCAGTTTATCCCCTGCCAACAACAGTTCCTGACGGATGATGGTCCCTGGTGTCAATGTCGTTGAAGGCTCATTCTCACTGCGAATCGTAATGCGCGTTCCGGCGAGCAACGTCCGTACTTCATCTAACGTTTTCCCGGTGTAATTATCAACCACAAAATAAATCCCCTCAGAAACCGTAATCGTTACAACCGAACCTTTTTCAACCTGAGTTCCAAATACCGGAGAAAAGGAAACGATTTTCCCCGCCGGTATGTCCTCTGTCAGCGTGTACAGAACATTATTGGATAAGGTCAGACCTTTTTCTTCCAAAACGGTTTTAGCTTCGGCATAACTCAATCCGGACAAATCCGGTACATTGGTATAACGGTCATCGATAGGCCCTTGACCGAACATTGAAAAAATCACGAATGCTATCAGAATGAGAAGTGCACTGATGCCCAGTGCCACCGCTATCGTCGCCAGGGTCGATTTGTTTTCTGCGACAGGTTCAGCTGCGGATACCTGGTTGATCACGATGGTCGAACTGTCGATATCGTCATCGATCAGCACGATTCTCGCCTCTTTGCTTCGAGCAGCGCTCAGACAGGTAGACAAATCATCAGCCATATCTTTCGCCGACTGATAGCGCAGGGATTTATTTTTGGCGGTCGCTCTTAAAATGATGTTTTCCAGCGACTGCGGTAAGGTCGGATTAAATTCGCGGATGCTCGGAATATCTTCACGCATGTGCTTGATAGCGATTTGAACCGGTGCTTCCCCGTTAAACGGTACTTCTCCGCGCAGTAATTCATAAAGGACGATACCTAAGGAGTAAACATCGCTTTGATTGCTTGCTGCCTCACCACGCGCACACTCCGGAGCCAGATAATGCACCGAACCCATGACCGCATCGGTCTGAGTGAGCTGCATGGCATCCTGAGCCAAGGCAATGCCGAAATCCGTGATTTTAACGGTTCCGTCATCCTTGACCAATACGTTTTGCGGTTTGATGTCACGGTGAATGATATTTTTGCGATGAGCTTCGGAAATGGCTGCAATAAGCTGTTTCATGATGGCCAAGGCTTCTTCCTTTTCCATTGCCCCGCGTTGGGAAATGAGTTGTTTTAAGGTTTTTCCGCGAACGACCTCCATCACGATGAAATGCTTGCCGTCTTCTTCACCGACATCATATATTTCCACGATGTTGGGATGATTGAGCGTACTGGCCGCATTCGCTTCACGTTTAAACCGTAAAAGCGATACCGCATCGGTCGAAAGTTCTCCACGCAATACTTTGATGGCAACTTCGCGGTTAAGCAATGTATCGATTGCAAGATATACATCCGCCATCCCGCCTTCGCCCAAACGCGAAACGATCATGTAGCGGTTTTTAATCATTTCACTCATGATCATCACCTCGCAAATCGCAAAGGATGACCGTGGTATTGTCATATCCGCCGGCATTGTTCGCCAATCCGATCAACACGCTTACTTTTTCCTCAAGTTCGCCGTTTGAACGGATCGTATTTAAAATTTCCGTTTCATCGACATAGCCGTGAAGTCCATCGGAACAAAGCAGTACAGCATCGACATTGTCATCAATTTCAAAAATATCAATATCGATTTGTTTTCCGATGCCAATCGCGTTGGTCAGCATATTGCGATTGGGATGGCGGTTGGCATCTTCTTTCTTAACTTTTCCGAGTTTGACCAATTCATTGACCAAAGAGTGGTCATCGCTCAGCTGAATGAGTTCTTCTTTGATGCCGAAGATCCGGCTGTCACCGACATTAGCTCCAATGATCTGATTATCAGCAAACACGACAGCCACCATTGTGGTACCCATGCCTTGATAATCCTCGACGCTGCGAGACAAAGTGACGATGTGCTGATTGACTTCTGTAATGGCATTTTTCAACCACAGTCTGACATCATCCTTATCGGAAAAATGTTCTTTTTTGATAAACAGTTCGTCCATGATTTTACAGGAAACCGAGGATGCGACATCCCCTGCCCGTGCGCCGCCGATGCCATCGCAAACCACGGCTAAAACCGCATCATCGATGCGTTGGATAAGGTAGCTGTCCTGATTGGTTGCGCGAACGTACCCGCGATCGCTGGCTCCGGCAATTCTCATATCAACGTTTCCTTTCATGTTTGGCTCTTAACTGTCCGCATGCCGCATCAATGTCCGCACCATGCTCTTGGCGCAGCGTACATTTTACACCGGCTTTGTGCAACTGGTCATAAAAGCGCAGGGCTTCTTTGACCCCGACTTTTCGAAATCCGTGTTCATCCACGGGATTGTATGGAATTAAGTTGACATAAGCATTTTGTCCTCGGATCAGATCTGCCAGCTGGCGGGCATGGGCATCGGAGTCGTTGACGCCTTGCAACAGAATATACTCATACGTGATCCGCCGGTTGGATTTGGACATATAATAATCCATGGCTTCCATCAGTTTGTCCAACGGATGTGCCTGGTTAATGGGCATCAGTTTGCTTCGCAATTCATCGTTTGGTGCATGAAGTGAAATGGCCAGATTGACTTGAATCGGTTCATTGGCAAATTTACGGATGCCTTCGACCAAACCGCAAGTCGATACGGTCAGATGGCGGGCACCGATGGCCAAACCGCGGTCATGATTGATCGTATAGAGAAAGTTTAATACGTTGTCATAGTTGTCAAACGGTTCTCCTGTCCCCATCACGACTACATGGCTGACCCTTTCCTGTTCTTTGTCCAGTTCTTGCTGAACATAGAGCACTTGAGCCACCATTTCCCCGCTGCTTAGGTTTCGGGTCTTTTTAAGTAAGCCGGATGCACAAAAAGTGCAACCCATGTTGCAGCCGATTTGCGAGGAGACACAGAGACTTTTACCGTAGCTGTAGTGCATAAGCACCGTTTCACACAAAGCACCGTCTTCCATCGCAAACAAATATTTCACTGTGCCATCGGTGGCGACCTGACGCGTTTTCAGCGTGATCGGCGACAGCTGCACATGTTCAATAAGCCAGGTTTTAAGTTTCAAAGAAATATCCGTCATATCGTCAAAGGCTGTGACACGCTTGCGATAGAGCCATTCAAATAGCTGCTGGCCGCGATATTTCTTTTCGCCAATGGAAAGCATCAGCTCGCCCAGTTGGTCGTAGGTATAGTCGTAAAGTGTTTTCATTTCATCACCACAGCATATTTTACCATATTTAGCTCACTCTGATAAGTTTTGCCATGTAAAAACCGTCACCTTCGCTTTGATGAGGCAAATACTGTTGCTGACCGATCAGTTCAAACTGAGGATGTGTTGAAAGAAAGTTTGAAACCTGCAGTTGATTCTCTTTTTTATTGATGGTGCAAGTCGCATAGATCAGCTGTCCGCCAACCTTGACACAGGCACTGGATTCATTAAGGATTGCTTCCTGAAGTTTCTGAATGCCATCCAAGTCCGCGGGTTGAATGGTCATTTTGATGTCCGGTTTGCGACGCAACACGCCCAGTCCGCTGCAAGGCGCATCGATGAGCACGGTATCAAACATCTCTTGTTTAAGTTCAGAAGGTAAGTTGGCCGCATCGGCTACCAGCGTGGAAATGATGGTGGCCCCGCTTCTTTCAACCAATTGATCGACCAGTTTGATACGGTGCGGATGAATATCCACAGCCAGGATTTTCCCTTTGTTTTGCATCATGGCGGCTAACTGTACGGTCTTTGTTCCCGGAGCACTGCACACATCCAACACGATTTCATTGGGTTTTACACCCGCAAACTCACAGACGCGCTGACTGTTTTCGTCCTGAATGATGACTTTTCCCGAAGTGAAAATGTCATGTTTAACGACTTTGGGATCGGCAATCAATGATCCCAAACTCTCATCAGAAACCGTGAATAATCCGGTTTCCATCACCTCATTGATATCCGATTTCAGAGTATTTACTCTCACAAACAATGGCGGTGTCAGATTGTCTTTATGACAGATGATCTCCGTCACTTCATCGCCTAGCTGCTTGCGCCACATATGTACCAGCCATACCGGATGACTGGTCTCGATCGCAAGTTGCTCAGCCTTGTTTTCTAAAATGATAGGACGGCTGTGTCGGGTTAGTACCTGACGCAATATCGCATTGACCAGACCGGCATATTGTCCTTTGAGATTCTTTTTGGCAATACTGACTGCCTCGTTGATGATGGCATAGGGCGGGATTTTGTCCATCATGTATCGTTGATACACGGACAAGTTGATCAGAACCACGATTTCTTCGGGTGGACGCTTGCTTATGAGGTCGCTCCACTGATATTCGAGATAGCGGTAGTGTTGAAGTGTTCCGTAGACAATGCGGGTGATCAGCGGCATATCCACCGGATCCCCTTTGCAATTCTTCAGCAGTAAATTGGCATATTGTTTATGGACGACGACTTGCGTAAGTATGTGGTAAGCTTCTTCTCTTGCGATCATAAATTTCCTCCTTACTGCAAGCCCATGGGCGATACATTGATACTGATCTGCGTTTTTGTGTTTTTTCGTTTGATGGGCAATATCTCCTGTCGGACAAATGCCTTCATCCCCACAAGATCTTTGCCTTTACAAACGATCCGAAAGCGGAATTTCCCTTTGATTTTGCCTAAATCGGCGGGTCCCAGGGTTTTAAAGGATTCATCCCCCCGGCAGCGAGATGCAACATCCACTGCCAACATCCGCGCTTTCTCCCAATCCTCATCGGAAACCGTAATGGCAATCAGATAGGTATACGGCGGGTACTGACCCTGATGACGATATTTCATTTCGTGATTAAAGAAGGATACATAATCCTGATTGCGGGCATACTGCACCGCATAGTGGCGCACATCGAAGGCCTGAATGATGACTTCGCCCCCCAGTCTCGATCGACCGCTTCGTCCGGCCGCCTGAACCATCATCGCAAAGGTATTCTCAATACTGCGATAATCCGGGCGTCCCATGGCCGCATCCCCTTGCAAGATGCCGACCAAGGTCACATTGGGTACATCCAGTCCTTTGGCGATCATCTGTGTTCCCAAAAGAATGTCGGCTTCTCCCTTGGCAAAAGCATTTAAAAGAGTCGCATGACCGTCCATCTTGCGGGTCGTATCGGCATCCATGCGCAAAATCCTTGCAGATGGAAAATGTGTTTTCAGTTGTTCTTCCAGTCGTTGCGTCGCAAAGCCGGATCCCTGCCACGATGTACTTCCGCACGCCGTACATACCAGTTTTGTCTGTGTATAGCCGCACACATGACACGTGGCTTTCGCACCGGCTTTATGGTAGGCCAAAGAGACATCACAGTTGGGACACATGGCCACCGCGTCACATTGTTTACAGGTTAATATAGGCATATATCCCCTGCGATTGAGCAAAAGGATGACTTGCTGTTTAAGTTCAAGGCGCATTCTGATTCCCTCAAGCAACACCTCGCTCAACTCGCTGTTTTTGCGTTGGCGCAACAGCTGTCGGGTATCAACCAACGTCACTTTGGCCATATCGCTGGTAATGCGCTGATGCAAGGTAAACAGCCGGTAGACTCCTTTTAAAGCACGGGCATATGTTTCCATGGCCGGGGTCGCCGAACCCAGAATCACCGGACATTTAAAGGTTTCACCGCGGTGAATGGCGATATCACGGGCATGGTAGAAAGGCGCTTTGTCTTGTTTGAAGCTGCTGTCATGTTCTTCATCAAGGATAATACACCCCAAGTTTTCAAAGGGCAGAAAGATGGCGGAGCGAGTGCCGATGGCAATCGATGCCTCTTGATTTTTGGCGCGCATATATTGAATGTAACGCTGTTGAGGTGTTAAGTGGGAGTGATAGACGATGATATCATCCCCAAAGCGCTTGTAAAAACGATCGAGCATTTGCGGGGTGAGGGAAATTTCCGGGACAAGCAAAATCACTTGCTTACCCAAAGCAAGTACTTTATCGGCGATGCGCATGTATATTTCGGTTTTTCCGCTGCCGGTAGCTCCGAAAACACAGTTGACCGAATGAGCAGAAAGGTCTATTCCTTCAACGACGGCGCGTTGGGCATCCGATAAGACAAGTGATGAAATTGAACCGGTTTTCAGACTTTTCCGATAGGTAACTTCACGCACTTCTACACGCAGTGCCCCTTTTTCAATAAGTTTATCGCGGATGGAGGCAGATCTGAGTGTTGAGTACAGAACTTCACCTGAAGAAAGTACTTCATCGTATATTTCACGCTGTTTCGATGTGAACTCAAACTCTCCCTCAACAGCGATCAGCCACTTCTCACTTTTCGCTTTTTGAGATGAGGATTGCGGTTTTAATACCGGCGGCAAGATGGTTTTATAGCATAAAATGGGATCACATAGGGTATCCATAGCCATCCATAATGCGAGCTCATTTAGTTCTTCATTGATGATCGGTTCTTCATCAAGAACCGATAAAACATCCTTAACTTCGACTCCCTCAGGAACCTTTACATCGACTTCACTGACGATTCCGACCACGGCTTGCCGGTTGAGGGACACGGTGACGCGCATGCCTTTTTCGACACGCTCAAAAGGACACCGGTATGTCAGTGGCGCGTCTAATCCCAACGGATGTTCGACCCAAACGTCAATATAGTACATACGGTTCCTCCTGCATCTATTATACACTACTGTATCGCTTGTCCGAACAAAAAAAGTGGCTAACCGTTAACCACTTCCATGTGACGTTTGATGATGACCGAGATGATATCCGCGGCCAGCTGCGGGTCTTCGTTACATACCACATAACGATACTGACCGGTCAGTTCCATTTCTTTCGATGCTTTGTTCAGACGTTGCTGAACGATTTCTTCCGGTTCGCTGCGACGTCCGCGGATACGGCGTTCCAACTCATCCATGCTGGGCGGAACGATGAAGATCGTCAGTGCGTCCGGACATTTTTCCTTGATCTGTAAGGCTCCCTGAACTTCGATTTCCAATAGAACGTTTTTGCCCTGGTTGCGCAACCGCTCAACTTCGGCTAACGGCGTTCCGTAGTAATTACCGACAAACTCAGCCCATTCCAACAACTCATCGTTGGCAATCGCCTGTTCAAAGCGCTCTTTGCTCACAAAATAGTAATCGACACCGTCGGTCTCAGTTGCCCGTTTGTTGCGGGTAGCCATCGATATCGAGAAGGTTAAGTTTAATTCAGGTCGGCGGATAAACAAGTCACGGATGGTGCCTTTGCCCACCCCGCTTGGTCCGCTTAATACGACTAAAAGGCCTTTTTTCATCATAATCACCGGTCCTTTCATTAATGATACTCACAACCATCCCCGATGTCAAATATGTTATAATGTTTTTTGGAAAGCAGGACACAATTATGGCTTTGGATGGTATACTTTTAAACCGGCTGACATTGCATTTAAAAACCGCATTGCCGCTGCGCATCAATAAAATCTATCAGGTATCGCAGACGGAAATCATTTTCCAATGCTTTAACCAAAAGAAATATAATCTGATCATATCCTGCCATTCGGTTTACAACCGCTTGCAGTTTTCAGATATGCCCTACAGTACTCCGGAAGAGCCGAGTCATTTTGTCATGTTGTTGCGCAAGCATATTGAAGGCGGTTTAATCAAGCAGATCGAGCAGATCGGTTATGACCGCATTGTTCATCTGACCGTTGAAACACGCAATGATTTGGGCGATCTGACCACACATACTATCGCAGTAGAACTGATGGGCAAATATGCCAATGTGATCTTGCTTGAGGAAGATCGGATTTTGGATGCGCTCAAACGGATTCCGCCCTTTGAAAATACCAAGCGCACCATTCAGCCCGGTGCGATCTATAAGTTGCCGGATGCCGGGGATAAGGAAGATCCCTTTGATAGTGACACCGAAGATGCTCACCTCGACTTTTCCAAGAGCTATCACGGTATATCACCCATCCTGTCCGCAGAGATTCAGTATCGTATGCAAAACGATCAAACCTTTAAAGATATCTTCAAAGAAATACAATCAAGCAATCAACTTTTCGTCATTGATCATCATCTGTTTCATTGCATCCCACTGACACACAAGCAACTTCCATTCGTTTCCTATCCGCTGATGCAAGGACTGGATGAAGTGTACTATCAGTCCGAACAGAAAGAACGCATCAAACAACAGACCGGGGACAGTTTCAAACTGGTCAACCGCGAGCTGAAGAAATATAAAGCTAAATTGCCGAAGCTGTATCATGCCTTGGATGAAGCGTTGGACTGTGAGAAATGGCGTGAGATGGGCGATTATCTGTACACCTACCCTCAACAAGTCTCTAAAGGCGCAAAAGAAGTGACGTTTGAACGTTTTGATGGTGAAGGAATGATTACGATTCCCCTGGACCCTAAGTTGGATGTCAAAGCCAATGCGAAGAAACTGTTTCAAAAGTATCAGAAAGGTCACAGCGGTCAGCCGCACATCCAAAATCAGATCGATCTGTGCCAAGAGGAAGTCACCTATTTCGAAGCCCTTCAACAACAGCTCGAAATCGCGGATGTGCAGGACGCCAAGGAAATCCGTCAGGAACTGGCGAAGCGCGGTTATATGCCAGCAGTTGTTTCAAAGATTCGCAGGCAAAAGGAAACCAAGCCCAACTACTTAACCATCAAGTTCAATGACAATACCACGATCTATGTCGGTAAAAACAACCTTCAAAACGACTTTCTCTCCTTCAAACTGGGCAGAAAGGATGATTGGTGGTTTCATGCCAAGGATACTCATGGCGCACATGTCATCGTCCAAACCGATAACTTCGATGAAGAGGTCATCCGGGCATCCGCTCATTTAGCCGCCTACTACTCTAAAGCCCGCCACTCTTCCAGTGTGCCGGTGAATTACACGCAAGTCAAAAACATAAAAAAGATCCCTAAATCGGTGGCCGGTTTGGTAAGGATCTCCAATTATAAAACCATCTTCATTGATCCGGATGCAAGTCTGATTCAGTCGTGGATGCAAAGAAAATAGAAAGTTCAGTTCGAACTTTCTATTTTTTTATGTCGATTGAGCTATTTTGCGTGTATGATTCCATGCTACCCACACGATGGT
>Ga0075012_10006043_pt1 | contig 11012 bp, 5 predicted proteins | sample All_14_2_FD_71474 | JGI IMG/M metagenome (GOLD analysis project Ga0075012, IMG submission 71474) | Freshwater microbial communities in response to fracking from Pennsylvania, USA - Allegheny Zone_MetaG_DW_15 | ecosystem: Environmental > Aquatic > Deep subsurface > Groundwater > Drilled...
GCCGAGCGCGGCGGCGTGCTGGGCGCGATGGAAACCGGCTTCCAGCGCGGCAAGATTCAAGACGAGTCCATGCACTACGAGATGCTGAAGCACACCGGCGAGCTGCCCATCGTTGGCGTGAACACCTTCCGCAACCCCAAAGGCGACACAGTGCCCGAAACCATCGAGCTGGCCCGCTCTACCGAGGAAGAAAAGCAGAGCCAGCTCAGCCGCCTGCAAGACTTCCACACCCGCCATGCAGCGGAGGCCCCGGTGCAGCTCAAGCGGCTGCAACAGGCCGTGATCGACAACGCCAACGTGTTCGAGGTACTGATGGATGCCGTGCGTGTGTGCTCACTGGGCCAGATCACCTCGGCACTGTTCGAGGTGGGTGGGCAGTACAGGCGGAACATGTGACACCCCGCAGCCTGCCAGGGAGCCCGCTGAGTGAACCCTGGCGGGCAACGGATGCACAATGGCTGATTGTTCATTTCTGACTGATTGCGGGCTTCACATGTTCAAGCACATTCTTCTTGCCTCCGACGGCTCGGCCAGCGCCGAGCATGCCGCCAAAAAAACCATGGACCTGGCTCGCATTCATGGCGCCAGCGTGACGGCCACCTACGTCATCGATCCCTACCCGTATGTCGGCATCGGGGATGCCAACCCGATGGGCTTTCAGTCTTACATGACAGCCGCTCAGGAGGCGGCCTCCAAGGCCTTCGTCCACCTGTCCGAGCTGGCCCACGCGGCAGGTGTGCCGCTCGAAGTCAGACTGGTGGAAGACAGCCACGTGGTGGACGGCATCATGGCCGTGGCCGACGAAGTGGCTGCAGACCTGATCGTCATCGGCTCCCACGGGCGAAACGCTGTGCAAAAGCTGCTGCTCGGCAGCGTGGCGGGCAAGGTGGTGGCTCACTCGACTCGCCCGGTGCTGGTGGTTCGGTAAAACCATCTGTCCATCCGTTCGCATTGCGTTGATGACAGGCACCCCGCCTTTGGCGCCTCCACAGCCCTCCGCATGGGGTCTCTGGAAGCTGTACTGGCGCATGACCCGCCCCGGCTTTCTGTCCATCACTGTGGTGGGCTGTTTGCTGGGCATGTCATTTGCCGCCGCATGCGGCTGCGGGTTTGACCGTATCAAGGCTGCGGCCACCCTGGCACTGGCGCTGCTGGCCCATGCCGGCGCGAATGTGCTGAACGACTACCACGACTCGCGCAACGGAGCAGATGCGGCCAACACTCAGGGGTTGTTCCCGTTCACCGGCGGTTCGCGCCTGATCCAACAAGGCCTGGTGTCGGAAGCAGACACGCGCCGCTGGGCTTGGGTGTTGCTGGGCGTGCTTGTGGCGGGGGGGCTGTTGCTGGCCTTGCACAGTGGTGGTGGGCTGGTGCTGATTGGGCTGGCAGGCGTGGCACTGGCGTGGGCCTATTCGGCGCCGCCTCTGGCATTGATGTCCAAGGGATTGGGCGAGTTGACCGTGGCGGCCGCTTGGTGGCTGGTGGTGGTGGGTGCTGACCATGTGCAGCGCCAGCAGTGGCAACTGATACCCGCCTACAGCGCGGCCAGCTACGCCATCCTGGTGGCAAACATCCTGCTGGTGAACGGACTGCCAGATGCGGCGTCAGACCGATCCGTGGGCAAAAGAACCTTGGCCACCCGCCTGACGCCCACGGGTCTGGCCAGTCTTTACACCGCACTGATGCTGTTGGCCCACAGTTGGCTGGCGGTGGGCGTGTGGGTATTGATCCCACCTACGGCTGCGCTGTGGGGACTGGTGTCTCTGCCACTGGGCCTGGTGGCCAGTGCCCTGCTGTTTCAGCGGGCCCAGACGCCGCAACGGCTTCGACCTGTGGTGGGACTCACCATTGCCACCGCAGTGGTCCATGGACTGGCCATGGCTGCAGGCGTCTTGGGCATGGGCAACGGGTAATTCGCCCTCAACCGGTCATCGACCTTGAGGCGTGGTGCTGCGCCCTGAAGCGCTGCCAGTGCCTGACGATGGGCGCGGCAAAGCGGGGCTGGATGGCACAGATGTCCCAGGCCGGACAGGCGTGGCTGCCGCAGGAGCAGGACTCACCCACAGCGAAGGCACTGGTGGCAAGGCAGACTCCTGGTAAGGGAGCTGCAGAGGCTGCGGTGTCATGCCAATGGCCGCCTGCCCTTCGGCCAATGCCAGCCAACGCTGCAGGCTGCCCAGGTTGGCCGCAATGTCAGCCCGCGCAGGCGCCAACTTCACTGCACGCTGCAGCAGGGACAAGGCTTGCTGGTATCGCCCGCGTGAGGCCTCCACCACAGCAAGATTGTTCAAGGCAATCGGGTCAAAGGGGTTGATGGCAGCGGCCTGGGCCGCCTCCGCCGCCCCTGCGGGCGCCGTGCGCCCTGTGCCCCACACGTCCACAGGCGGCTGTGCGGGCACAGGAAAGACCAATGTGGCCTCCTGCGTGACACCGCAACCGGCCATTCCAGCCAGCAGGCACAGCACGAGTGCGACACGTGGCATGCGCATGTTCATGTCACTGCCCCACTCTCATAGGGCGTGGTGGAAACTGCACGGGTGTGTGAATGGGGTCGAAATGGTAGCGCACGTAGATCAGGCCACTGGTCTGGGTGTAGTCAGAGGCGTTGTCAATGGATATTTTGCCGCCCACGGCCCACTGCGGGGCAAAACGGTATTCCGCCTCACCGCCAACACGGAACCCAAGGCCTGTTTTGGACTGACCGGGATAAAAGGTGCGCCATGTCACGCCTGCGGGAGCGGCCACCGCATTGGCCGTGGCCACAGACTCCCAATTGGCCTGTCGGGTGGCATCTCCGGGGAAATAAGCCACGCTGTTTTCGCGGAAATTCTGGATGCCAATAGAGCCGTCCAACCGGTAAGAGACTTTGCCACTGCGACCAGCCACTTCAACAGGCAGGCTCAGGCTGAAGTAACGTTGGGGGCTGAAGTACCCACCATGTCCCAAGGTGAAGTAGCGCAGGTTGCGTTTGTAACCCAGGGCCGTGACATTGACCCCGGCAGTGAACTCCATGTCACTGTTCTGAATGAACTTGTAGTAGGCGCCGCCACCAACTTCGAAGCGGTTGTTGGAGACCACATTGCGCCCTCTGAGGAAGTGCAAGCCCCCATAGCCGTACAAACCGAAGGGCCCCTCTTCGACACCAATCTCCAAGCGCCCCCCCGTGGCCGTGACGCCGCCCCACGTCTGAGCACTGACATCGTCCCGGGTACCGGCATACGACAGCAAACTGTCGGTGACGGCTCGGCGAGACAGATCGAGTTTGACCTTGAGATCACCCAATGTGTCGTTGTATGCGATACCCCCCACCAGGTTCTGAACCTGGAATCCGAGTGGGGTGGTTCCCAAATCGAGTTTGAGACGAGGCGTTTCAAATCCCAAGGAAATGGCCAAGCCGTTGTCTTGCTGGTCACGGGTAGTGCCCACCGCGCCCCCGACGATGGCCAGCGCATTGGTGCCAAATTGTTGGGAAGCGTTGAGATTGGTTGAACTGACACGACCTGCACTCAGAAACACCGGCTCCATGCGCAATACCAGATGGCCACTTTCTCCCATGGGGAAGCGACCTTCGACGGCCATGCTGAAGTCCGTCAGCTCGCTGGTGCCGGCATCACCACTGCGGTTGCGCCAAAGTCCTCCTCCAGACACCTGCCCAGCCCTGTCCGCTCGCAGCTCGTCAATTTCACGCTGCAATGAGCCGGGACCAGAAATCCGGCGCGCACCCGAGGTGACAGGTGTCGGGTTGGACCAACCGGCGGGTGCCAGGGGCTCTTGTGGCAGCACACTGGCAGGCACGGCTTGGGCGGACTGAATCCCCCCTGTGGAAGGGTACGTCAGGGGCAACGTCCCGGCGCTTCCTGGTGGGTATGCAGGCGTTGTGTGCACAGGCGCCTGGTAGGACTCCACAGGCACGGCCGCAGGTTGCGACGAGTAGGCGGGATAGGCTTGGTAGCCGGGCGCCACTTGAGCTGCGACGGGAGACAGCTGAGGAGGCATGGCTGCAGGGGGCTGCGGAGCAAATACCGATGTTTCCCGACGAGGAAGCTGGTACTGCACCGGCCGCATGGGCGAGTCCGGTGCGGCCTGCGGTGACGGGTAAGGTGCCTGAGACTGCGGCTGCAGAGGCAAAGGGGAGGCCGGCTGGACCCGCACAGGCTGCTGCATGAGTGGCAATCCTGGCTGGGATTGCTGCACAGGCTGCACGGGCACCTGCATCAAAGGGCGGGCCTGGGCCGTGGGCGATACCGCTCGCCCACCCAAAGGGTTGGGAATCAAGGGCATTGCGCCCGGCGCACCCCTAGAAGCAGCCGCTGTAGCGGACGCAGGCAAGGTGTAATCCACCAGATTCACCCCCAAGGGCCCTGTCCTGGCCAATTGAGCCTGGGTGATGGAAACCTGTTGGGCCTGCTGCAGCAGTTCCACTGCCTGCCGCGTCTTGCCTTGGGCGCGTGCCAGACGTCCCATGGCCGACAACACCGAGGGCTCAGAAGGCGCCATCTGGTACGCCATGTCCAGTGCAGATTGGGCATAGGCCAGCTCTCCAGCGGCAATGGCTGATCCGCTCGCCGCCACCAAAGTGGGCACATCTGCCGGTGACAACTGCAAAAGCTGGTGGTACCAGGCCAAAGCCAAAGCGTGCTCACCCGCCGTGCTGTACAAGCGGGCCAACGCCTGTTGCGCTGCGATGTCAGAGGGCTTTTCACTGAGCAGTTGGGACGCAATTTCGTAAGCAGCCGACAAATTGCCTGCTTCACGTTGGGCATCGATCTGCCGCACGCTGTAGGCCCAGCGAACGGCGTCCACATCACCGCGTTGCTGAGGTGTCAATGCTTGGGCGTACAGTTGCCGCAAATGCACAGCCAACTCGACGTCCTGCCGGGTTTTCAGGAGCAGGCCTGCATACTGGACCATCAACCCCGTGTCCGGGCGGGGGTTCTGAGCCAACAAAGCCCGCATCATGTTCAGCGAACGGGCTTCATCACCCAGCTCCAGCACCCCTTGGGCCACCACGGCCAGCAAATCGGCATCGTTGCCCGCTGCTGCCTGGGCCTGATCCAGCATTTGAGATGCCTGAGCAGACTGCCCCTGGCTTGCAAACGCCTTGGCGTTCATCACTTGCGCATTGACCCACAGTTTGCGCTGCAACTCGGCCATGTCGCGTGTCCGGGCCTTGGCGGGGATGCGCTCCAGCATCGACAACGCGAGAGACCACTCCTTGGCCTCTGCACTCATCAGCGCAGCCGCATGCAAGGCATCGGGCATGTCTGGACGGGTTTGCAACAACCCATCCATCAGGCCAAAGGCTTCACTGGCTGCGCCAGACTTGTGGTAAAGCCGGGCCAGCTCAAGGCGCAGCCATGGGCTGTTGGCATCCCACAGCAAGGCCTCTTCCAATTGCTGCATGGCGCCGATGGCATCTCCGATGGCCATCTTCTGGACCGCTTGCAAGCGGTACTGCTCGGCCTTCAAACTGCCATAACCCAACTCGTCCCGTTCTGCGTCACTCAGCCCTTCTGCAAGCACCAGTGCCTCGTCAACCTTGCCCTGGCGAACCAGGACACCGGCCAAACCTCGGCGCAGATCGACCGACTTGGGATAGGTGGACAACGCCTGCCGGTACGCACGCTCGGCATCCACCAGGCGGCCTTCCTCCACCAACAGATCGGCCAGAGCTGCGATGGGACGCAGTTGTTGCGGGTCAAGCTGCGCCGCTTTGAGGTACAAGCGACGTGCGCCCGCGAGGTCACCCGATGCAGCAGCTTGGTCACCCTCTTCCAATGAAAGCCAAAAACGCGCGGCGGTGAGCGCTTCACTCCACTTGCGATTGCCACTCAGCCGCAAAGCATCTGCCAGCAGCTTTTCGGCCTCGGAAAAACGCTCCTGCTTGAGTCGCACAACGCCCAACCCACCAAGCGCATCTGGGTTGCGCGGCCCACTGGCCAGCAACCCTTCAAACCGTTTCTCCGCCTCACCCACATCCCCCACATTCAAAGCAGAAAAACCATCTCGCAAGGCAATGGTGCGGGGATCCAATGGTTTGGGGGCGAATGCCTGGTTCAGGCTGGCTATGCGGGCGCGAATTGCGGCATCGTTGGGCTGAACTCCCAGAAAAGCCTGAAACAAGGACAGATCGCCTTTGGATGCCTCCAGCCAGATCAATGCCTTGCGCCAAGCGTCCATCGCTGCCGTGGCAACCTGTGGCTGACGCGACAGTTGCGAGAGCAACCGAATGCCTTCGCGGCGAGTGGCCGCGCGATAGGTCAAATGCTGGGCGTAGGCCAGATTCACCCGGGCATTGGACGGATCGTCTGCGGCCAGGCGCTCCAGCCCTTTTCGGGACTCGTCCCAGCCTGTCGACAGCCCTCCCAGGGTTTGGAAATATTCCAAGGCAAGAGGGCCTTTGATCGGTTGCCCTTCAAAAATCTGTCTGTACAGATTGACCGCTTCTTCTGTGCGCCCCGCCTTGGCCGCGCTCCGCGCTTGGTCAAGCAATTTGGTGTTGACGGACTTGAGCGCCACTGCGCCTTCAATGCGCCGAATGGCGTCACGCGAAGCCTCTGGCTGCGTCTTGAGTTGATCGATCAGGACCTTCGCTGCCTCAGGGCGGTTGTTGTCCACTTCAAACTGAGCCAAGGCCGTCAAAGCGTCCTGATTTTTAGGGTCTACCTGCAGCAAACGCTTCCAGGCGGCCACCGCCAGATCGGCCCTCCCCTTGCCCTCCCAGAAACGCGCCTGCTCGGTCAACGTCTTGACGGCCAGCTCACTGTTGTTCTGGGCATGCAAAGGCGCAGTGGCAACCATGGACAGCACAGACGCGCTGGCAATCAAGCCAATCCAGCGTGTCGTGGGAAAACAATCAGATGACGACATGACACTTGAGCCTGCGCGTTAAGTAAAGACCAGAATCGGTCATTTTCCGTTGATTCGACGCATGGCTTGGCGGCGCAACACGGTGTAGAACACGCCAGCGAGCAATATGGCCACCAAGATGATGAGCAACGCCGCAATCCAAGACCGGTTGGCCAAGGCCCAACGAACGGCCATCACCGGCGGCAAGCTGCCAACAAAATAGCTGTCAGCCGTCTCATAGGCCTCCACCTCTTTGCCCCGCACCACCGAGACACCGCCTTGAATTTTGGCAACCACATCGGCATCCATCAAGGCATTGAGCACGTCGGCCTGACCTGCCGTCCGATCAGAAGTCAGCGCTACCACCGTGCGCCCCCCCTTCAAGGGTGACTCGAACCCAAACAAAACAGCATCCTTGGCCAGGGTATTCGCCGTCAGGTTGGCCACAGGAAGTTCACTGGTCCGAGGGGCTTCATACCAAGGGACCAGCTTGTGACGCCAGTCAGACAGTGAAAACATCCGAGACTCACCATCAGCCGAAAATGGCATGCTCTTGGCCCAGTCCCTCAGCAGCGGCTGATTGGCAGGACCGCCCAACAGCAGAATGTCTTTGTCAGCAAACCGCTGTACCTCGCCCGGACGCGACACGGTCACACCATAGACAGGCAGTCCTGTGGACTCGCCCATGCGTCCCATGATCGTCAGAAAAGTACCAATGTCCCCCGCGCTGTAGCTGTCAGGCAAAACGACCACCGTTTCCGACAGGTCTGCCATGCGGGTGAACGGATAGCCGGTGTTGGCAAAGGCACTGAGATTGGGCATCTTCAGGTAGTGCGGAAACTTGCTGATGTCGATCTCGGAATCGGGATCGATGGCAGCCCTGACGTTGTCCAGCACCACATCCCGACAAGCCCCTTCTTTCGGGTAGTCGAAACTGAAGTGAAACTGCATCTGGCTGCGTGCCCTGAGCTGATTGACCGGCAAGTGAAACTTCTCTTGCACAGGAAACATTTCGGACGGAGAAAGCTTGGTCAGCCACTGGGACAACGACGAATCTGGTGCCGATGCTCCTGGGTACGCCAGCAAAGGAAAGGACGTGATGTAGTTCTGGTTGACCAGCACATTCAGATTGGACTTGTCCTGCCTGGGACGCGGCGTGTACCGAAACTTCAGGTCAAAAGGCACGCCCGGCGAGCGCCAGGCAAACAGATCGGGGGGCGTGGTCAGGTTCAGACGCACGAGGTCAGGAGAAAGCCCCCTCACATTCAAGTCATCGATCGTGGCCAGTTCGCCAAATTTGACGGGGCGATCACTGGGCATCCAGCGGGGCGCGTCGTAGGGAACCCGCTTTTTGAGATCGTCCAGCTTGGCGCTGGTGACAGTTTGACCCGCCAACGCGACACGCCCTAAACCCAACGCAGTGGCAGCGGTGCGAAGTTCAGCCGCATCCCGACCCAACACGTACAGAATTTTGTAACGGACATCCGCCGGATGCGGGGCAACGGAAATGGTCGGACCGCTGATCGGGGGAATGTCCACCACGCCTTGAGGCCTGTCATCGGAAGTGGCAAACAGCACCACATTGTCCGTGGGCAAGCGATTCAAGTGAGCCGGAAACCAAGCCCCCCGGTAGCTCGCCATATCGCCAAACCACGATGCCACGATGCCTGCGGCCTCCAGCGTGGCTGGCGAGGGATTGGCACCAAACACAAATGGACGCTCCAACCGGCGACCATCACGGCGATCGAAAAAAGGCACCGGCAACAAAGCCAAGTCATTGATCACCGACAAGGGGGTGACGGTGAAATGCAATGAACTCATGTTGCTGACATTCAGCCAAAGGCTGGAATGAAAGGGATCTTCGCAATCGAGCGTGTAATGGCCAATGAACTGCAAGCTCAACCGATTGAAATCAGTGACCAAGCGGGGATCGATGGACACCTCACGGATCATCGCTCCCCCGGCCTGCTCTTTTGGCAGGGGGATGGTCTGCGCCACCTCTCCATTGAGCATGACCTTGAGATGCGACAGTTGGGTCAGCAGCGAAGGTGAATACGAGAAGTCCAGCTTCAACTTGAGCGCCGTCACCACCTCGTCAGCTGGAATGCTGAATGGAATGGAATAGATGGGGTCCACACCCTTGAGCTGAAAGGGGCTCAGCACACCCAACTGGTTGAAGGTGAAGCTGTAGGTGCGCAACGCCACACCTGGAAAGTTGGGAGAAGTCAGGGTGGAAGCCACTTTCGGCTCAACAGACTCCACGAGGGTTGTGCTGCGCCGATTTTGTGCTTGAACCTCCGGAGGCAGCAATGTCGAACTGGCCACAGCAGCCCCAAACATGACGGCAGCCAGCAGCTTGCGTTTAAACATGAATAGATTCCCTAGTTCTCAAGTGGCTCAGCGAGCACAGCGACGTGTCACGATGCAGATTTGCGAACATCCAGCTTGGCATTGTCACTGGAGGCTCGAAAAGACAAGCGGTCCTTCAGACCCTGCCCCAATAACCGGCCCAAAATTCCCAGACCCGAGACACCCAAAAGAGCGATCTCCCGAAGCGATGCCAACGGTTTGTCCAACTTCCTCTTGTCACCCCAGACAACCCAACTGTCGGCGCGTGCGAAAGTGCACTGCACAAAGTCAATGGCTTTCTGGGTGTTCATGGTGTCGAAGCGCAAACCCAACCGCTCCCCTCTGGACATGGTGACAGTGGCGTCGAACTCGTACTCTTCCTGTCCGCGAAACAGTGCCAAGCTCACACGCTCTCCTGGCTGAAGATCCACAGGGACGGGAAAAGACAAACCGACCCCGCCATCGGAGTAGTCGGTGGTCGTACAGACATAGCTCCGGCCGGCAGGGGTGCGAACAGCCCCCTGCAGCTTCATGGAAACCCGGTGAGACGTCCGGACCTGCCGCGCCTCATTGGCCACCGCAATGCTTGCACCGAGCATCATGATGTTGTAGACCGTCCAGATGAGGTTGAGGAGTACCGTGTCGGCATCCGTGTCGGGCACCCAGAACCAACGGTAAATCCCGGCCACGAAACCCAGGAGACTCAGCCCCATCAGGATCAAATACGGCTGAGCAATGTCCCAGTCAAAATACTCTTTGGCATTCAAGCCCCCTTTGTCGGTCACGTTGAACTTGCCCAACTTGGGGTTGATCACGGCCACCAGGGTCGGGCGAAGGATGTACCAAGCCAGAACGGACTCATACACTTCCGCCCAGAAAGAATGCCGAAACTCACCCTGCATACGGGAGTTGGTCAAGTTGGCATGCAGCAAGTGAGGGAGCGCGTACATGGCGATGGTGACCGCACTGGCTTGGATCACCTCCGAACCAAACACCAGGTAAGCCAAGGGTGCCGTCAGGAAAACCAGTCGTGGCAATCCATAAAAAAAGTGCAGCATGGCGTTGGCGTAACACAGCCGCTGCGCCAACTTGAGTCCAGGCCCCAGCAGCGGATTGTCCAACCTGAAAATCTGCGCCATGCCCCGAGCCCAACGGATGCGCTGCCCCACGTGACCGCCAAGGGACTCCGTTGCGAAGCCTGCGGCCTGAGGAATGGCCAGATAGGCGGTGGTGTAGCCGAGTCGGTGCATTTTGAGCGCGGTATGGGCGTCTTCCGTCACCGTTTCAATCGCAATACCCCCCACTTCATCAAGCACCGACCGTTTGAGCACCGCACAGGAACCGCAGAAGAAGGTCGCGTTCCAAAGGTCGTTCCCGTCTTGAACCAGACCGTAAAACAGCTCGCCCTCGTTGGGCACCGATTTGAACGTCCCCAAGTTCTTCTCAAAAGGATCGGGAGAAAAAAAATGGTGTGGCGTCTGCAACATCGCCAGCTTGGGATCCCGCAGAAACCAACCCATGGCCACCTGCAGGAAGGTGCGCGTTGGCATGTGGTCGCAGTCAAAAATGGCCACGTACTCGCCGTGCGTATTCTTCATGGCGGCGTTGATGTTGCCAGCCTTGGCGTGCTTGTTGTCAGCACGAGTCACATGGGTCACGCCAGCCTCTTCAGCGAACAGGCGAAACTCCTCCCGTCGACCGTCGTCCAGAATGTAGACCTTGATCTTGTCCCGAGGCCAATCAATGGCCAGTGCGGCGTACACCGTGTTGCGTACCACGGAAATAGGCTCGTTGTAGGTAGGAATGAAGACATC
>Ga0075012_10006045_pt1 | contig 11005 bp, 8 predicted proteins | sample All_14_2_FD_71474 | JGI IMG/M metagenome (GOLD analysis project Ga0075012, IMG submission 71474) | Freshwater microbial communities in response to fracking from Pennsylvania, USA - Allegheny Zone_MetaG_DW_15 | ecosystem: Environmental > Aquatic > Deep subsurface > Groundwater > Drilled...
CCCGAGTGGAACGAGACATGCATGCCGTTGGCCCACAGCGCGGTCTTGCCGAACGTCCCGCTGATATGCGAGGACACCAGGTTGTGTTCGTCGGCACTGTCGAAGATGAAGGTCGTCACTCCCAGCGATTTCAAGCGCTGGGCCAGGGGGCGGATCTCATTTTCCAGGGCCTTCGACTTGGCCGGCTGTTTCTGGCTGGCGGCGAAGATGATCAGTCCATGCAGGGAGGTATGCTCGGCCTCATCCAGGGCGAAGCGGAGGATTGCCGGGATATCGAAGTCGCAGGGGCTGCCCTTGACCGTTTCCGCGAATTGCTGCAGAACGTTGTGCTTCCGTATCACCCTCAGGCTGGCATTGATCCTGGCCTCGCCGTCCTGGCGGGTGATGCAGACAAACCGTTTGCTGACATCCGCCCCCATTTCGTGGAACGACTGGGCCAGAAACGGCATGTAGTCGGTGATGACCGAGGTCCAGAACGATTCGTTCATATAGGTCGAGTCAACCGCGACAATAACATTAAAAATTTTGGTGTTTTCCGTCATTTTCCATCCTTGTTCGAAAGGGATCGCATTCCGCCGAAATCATGGGAGAGCCGGGAAGATCACCCAATATGCCGTTTTTCTCACACATTTTCAAGTATCTCCATTGCATCCGCAAACATTGGCGCCAAATCGTCATCCGGATCCCGGCCGGGTGGTCGATGCGGGCGGCAGGATCGGCCGGTCAGGCCGGGTCCGGGCAACGGTCGGGGCGGATCCGCCCCGGAGTTGTCCTGTCGTCAGGCAGCACCGATTTACAGCAGTTTCTTGATATGGCGGGCGAGCAGCTTGAGATCCTTGTACTGGTGGTTATCGCCGGGGATCTCGACGATCTCCGCCGCCTCGATGCCGGATATCTCCTGGCGCAGGCTGGCGCAGGAGCCGACGATGTCATGGGCCTGCTGGATGAAGAGCAGGGGAATGCGCAGGCCCGCCGTCAGCCGGCGCAGATCGATGCCCTTTTCCCGGAAACCGGTCACCGGGGTGCCGACCAGAACCATCTTCTTCGGGGCAATGACCCCCTGGCTGCAGGCGACCAGGCCGATCATCACCCCCAGCGACTTGGCGATCAGCAGGTCGATGTCGCAACCTTTCAGGTTCTCGATTTCACCGTTGAAGTCGAGACATTGGTCGCCGCCTCCATCCCAGTGGGCGTAATGCTGCACGGTCATATTGCGGTCCGGCCCTTCAAGCTCCTTCAGCAGATTGGCGGCCCATTTTTCCGTCTTCTGGTTGATTCCCGGCAAGGCGAAGATATTCATGGTGTCCTCCGTGTGGTGTTCGGATTGCCCGGCAAGGCCGACGCCGTGGTTCGTCGTGGTGCCGGTTCGCGCTATCGGCGACGGTGCCAATACACTCCGCCCTAACGCTCCTGCTGACATATCGCGGCGAAGGTGGCGCCGGTCAGGTCTTGCAGGTCCTTCGGGCGCAGTTCGATCGACAGTCCCCGGCGGCCGGCGCTGACGAACAGTGTGGCCAGGGATTCGGCCGAGGCGTCGATCATCGTCCGCAGCCTTTTCTTCTGGCCCAGGGGGCTGACCCCTCCCAGGACGTAGCCGGTGGCGCGTTCCACCTCGGCGGCTGCCGCCATGTCCGCTTTTTTGGCGCCCGCCGCCCGGGCGAAGAGCTTCATGCTCAGCATCGCTGCTACCGGGACGACGGCGACGGCGAGGGCATCGTCGAGGCTGACGACCAGGGTCTTGAAGACCTGCGCCGGCGGCACGCCCAGTTTGTCGGCGGCCTCCATGCCGTAGGAATCGGCCGCGGGGTCGTGGCTGTACTGGTGGATCGTGTAGCGGATCCTGGCCTTCTTGGCGGCGTTGATTGCAGGAGTCATAGGGGCAGGAGGCCGGCGGCGGGACGAGGCGGCGGCGGGGTGGTGGCCGTCGTATGCGGCGTTGATCGAAGATCTGAGTCCATGGTGGCCATTTCCGTTTGCCGCTGCGGGCCCTGTGGCAGTTTTTTTGTTGAGTAGCGGGGTTACGGTGCCGGCTGGACACCCGGCGCTGCAAAGAGCTGCCTGACCTGTTTCCGGTCCGGTGCCCCGTTGGCCAGCAGCGGCATCGCGGCGACAAATTCGACATACTGCGGTTTCTTGTAGCGGGCGATCCTGTCGCCGACGAAATCGATCAGCTCCCGGGCGGTGAGGCTGCAACCGTCCTTGAGCTCGCAGACCGCCTTGATCCCCTCTTTCCATTTCGGGTCGGGGACGCCGAAGACCACGGTCCGGGCAACGGCGGGGTGCAGCAGGATCGCATTCTCGACCTCGGCCGGGTAGACGTTTTCGCCGCCTGGTTTGATCAGTTCCTTGTCGGCCTTGCGTCCCATGTAGAACAGGAATCCGTCCCGATCGAAACGGCCGAGGTCGCCGGTGTGGTGCCAGTTGTTGCGGAAGGTCTGGGCCGTGTCCTGCGGCAGGTTGATATAGCCCTTGAAGACGCTCGGGCCCCGAACCACGATCTCCCCGGTTGCCCCGTCCCCGACCGGCCGGTCGTCGTCATCGACGAGGCGGACCTCGGCGGCGAGCACCGGTCTGCCGGCCGACCCCGGCCGGTCGTTGTATGGACCGACCGTGGTCAGGCAGGAGGTCTCGGTCTGGCCGAAAAAGCTGTAAAAGGTGCCGCCCGTTCGGGCCTGGTATCTGGCAATCGTTTCCGGCGAATCAAGACCGATCACCTTCTGCAGCGATGAGATATCATGCCCCGCCTGTTGACTGTGGTCGAGTATCGCGCCGAGAATCGGGGCGAAATCGAACAGCACCGTCGCTCCTCTGGCGCGGATCAGGTCGACGGCGGCCGGGGCGTCGAATTTGGCCATGTTCAGGCAGGCGGCCCCGGCATGGAAGGAGCTGATCGTCATAAACAGGCCGCCGACGTGAAACAGGGGCAGGATGTTGAGGTGGATATCGTCGTCGCTCAGCGCCATCGCCCGGATGAACTCGAGGCTGGAGAAGACGATATTGGCGTGGCTGAGCATCGCGCCGCGGGGACGGCCGGCGACGGCGGCGGTATGGATGATGACGAAATCGCTGTCGGCCGGGATGTCCTCGGGTTCGAAGTCGACGGCAGAGGCCGTCAGGCCCGAGAACGGGGGCAAAACGGCGCCCTGGTCCGAGAGTGAGACGTAGTGATCGACTGTCGGCAGGCCGTCCTTGATGCCGCCGATGCTGTTCTCGAACTCCGGATCGACGAAGACGATCTTCGCCCGGCCGTCGTTGAGGTTGAACCGGATTTCGCCGGCCGACAGCCGCCAGTTGATCGGCAGCATGACCGCGCCGAGGGCGGCGGCGGCGCCGTAGAGCAGGAAATATTCCAGGCTGTTCTTGCCGACGACGCCGATCCGGTCGCCTTTGCCGATCCCAGTCGCCCTGAGCCCGGCGGCCAGCTTGTCGGTCATTTCCCTGATTTCCAGAAAGGAAACCGACCTGCCGCCTTCGGCCTCATGCCAGGCCGGCCTGTTGCCGTACAAAGTGGCATTCCGGCAGATCATGCGGTAGTAGGTGAAATCGGAAAGAACCATGTACGCCTCCTTGTTGGTATTCAGTCAAATGGTCCGCCGCCTGGGCACAGTCCCTGTCACCGACCGCCGATCAGCTGCACGAAGCTGAGCGCCGGTGTGAACATCCTTGCCGGGAATAGTAGCAGGGTCCGCAGCCCGCTGTCAAACCGCAGGATGACGAAGGACATCCTTGCCGTTGCGATCGGCGAACTCACGCCGGATCGGCTCGTGGTTCCTCCGGTACTCAAGGCTGTCGCCGTAATCCACGAACGTGGGTCGGCAGCTGTGGATGGCCTTCAGCTTTCTCGGGTGCTCGCTCGGGCTACCAGTACGGTACTGTTCTTGCCCCGATCTCCTGAACGCAGGCTATCAGTCCGGTGAAGTATCCGCAATAGACGCAATTCATTTTTTCTATGGGATTGAGGCAGCGCAGGCTGTGATGGTCGATCACGATGCAGGGGGTTGCCATCAGGTGAGCTGAAGACGGAACACGTTGCACCGATGGCGCAGATCTTTTCCATGATGAAGCCGAGCTGACACTGAAAGTGGTGCGAGCTTAATAATCATCGAGTTTTACCGGGGAGACAAAACCAGGGGGTTTGACAGCGAGCACCGAGCATGTCAGCTGATCGAGAATTGTCTCTGCAGTATTGCCAATTATAAAACCTGCGATGCCTGCACGGGCGATTGTCCCCATGACAACGATATCAGCTCGCAATTCTTTTGCCAGTCTAGCTATTTCCTTGTCTGCAGAGCCTTTCGGAAGATGATGCCGAGGGGACAGTTTTTTGTAGGCAGCATCGCCGATCAACTTGTTGAGTTCCTCGTTCAGCATCGTTAATCCATTTGCATGACGCTTGTGTTCATTTGCCACATAATCAGACACGCTCTTCTCCGAAGTACCGGCCCTCGATAACATGGTTGATTCGGCAAAAGCGTTCCAGGCATGGGCTATGTGCAGGGTGGCACTATCTGATATCGCGAGAGAACTGGACAATTCGAGAATTTCAAGATTGAGTTCCAACTGCGAAGACAGAGGATTGAAAGGATCAAAATCTACCGCCGCCAATATGTTGCTGTAATTTGACTTTTCATTCCTGTTCAGCAGCCATACCGGACAAGGGCATTTTCGCAGCAAATGCATGTCGTTGCTGCCAAAAAGGCTCTCCAGCAAGATCAGATCCTCGGCCGGCTTGATCACCAGATCATATGCGTTTCTGATTACTGCCCGGATGACTTCTAGAAATGTTTTGCCGACGAGCACATCGATATCAATATCCAGTCGCGTGCCGAAAGGAGCCACGAGTTTCTCGAGTCGGTCGAGGTGTTCAGATGCCACCCAGGTCTGCAGTTCAGAAGATATCGGCCCTCCGGGAGATATCCCGATGCCGGCGGTGATGACCGGGATCACATCCAGAACAGTCAACCTGGCGTTATTGTTTTCCGCCAGAGAGACGGCACGTGCAATAGCCGTTGCCTGCTCGACACTTGATTCGTTGACATAGAGAATATTCCTGAAATGCCGCATGTTTCACCTCACTCCTGATCAATTCTTTCCACGCACGTAAAAGCAAGACGCCGGGCCTGGCTGTTTGCGGCAACCAGATATTTCCTCGGCAAACGAGAGAATTGTCTACTGTCAATTTTCATTGGGATTCTCCTCTCACCCTTCGATGCGCCGCTGATCACAATCCGGATTATCCGTGTAGGTAAGGGTCACTTTGTCGGGTTGTTCTCCGGGCGTGACATAAAAAGGCCCCAACCTGAGGCAGCTGTTGTGCTTGCCCGGCGAAATCAGTGAGCCGATCGCTTGCTGCCCTGAGACAGCCGGTTCCGATAAGCCGAAAAACCAATGCAATTGCTCAACCGTACAATCCGCATGGAAGTCAAGCTGCATGCCGGCGGTTAAAGGTGGCACGGCCGAACAGGAGTCAAAGAGGCATGTAAGCAGCGGCTTGAACCGGGTCCGCATGGCTATGAAGACATGGTCACCGGGTTCCAGCGGCGTGCTGCCTCTTGGAATAATAACGTCATCACGACGAACCACAAGTGTTACGACCACGTCATATGGAAGTGCCATATTCCGCAAGGCCTGCCCCGCCACCTTCGAGGAGGGGGTGACGACATACTCCACAATCTCGCCATCTACGTGACGCAGGGCGTTGATTTCCACGGTCACTGGGGATATTGGATCCGATGTCTTTCCCAGTTTCAACCACCGGGCGACCAATGGCAGCGACCATCCCTGGGTAACCGCGGAAACAAGGACAACAAAAAAGACGACGTTGAAGAGCAGGTGGCTGTCCTCGACACCAGCCAGGAGTGGAAAGGTTGCCAACGTGATCGGTACAGCCCCTTTCAATCCAACCCAGCCGAGAAATACAAGTTCTCGCAGGCGAAAACGGAAAGGAAAAACTGAAATCATGACGGCAAGTGGTCGAGCCACGAAGATCAGCACCAGGGCGATCAACAGCCCTTCCCCAGAAACCTCGATCAAACGGCTGGGAAAACTGAGCAATCCCAGCATGACGAACAGGACGATCTGGCCAAGCCAGGCGCCCGCGTCATGAAAAAGGAAAATCCCGTTACGGAACACGATGGAACTGTTGCCGAGAATGATACCGGCCAGGTATATCGCGAGGAATCCACTCCCTCCGAGTACTGCAGCCAGGCCAAAGGAGAGCAGGCCGAGGGATAAGGCGAGAATCGGGTACAGGCCGGGATAGTCGAGGTTGATCCGGTTGACCAGCCAGGCGGCGACATAGCCGATGCCGATTCCTACACCAGTTCCGACGCCGAACTGAAGAGCGAACAACAGGGCGATCCCGGCAACCGAATCGGCAGTCCCCATGATTATTTCGATAAGGCCGACGGTAAGAAATATGGCCATTGGATCGTTCGATCCGCTTTCCACCTCGAGCGTAGCAGTCAATCGTTCGGGCAGTTTCAAACCACTCGTGCGAAGAATCGAAAAAACCGCCGCCGCATCGGTGGAGCCGACGATGCTGCCGAGAAGCATGCCGTAGAGCAGCGGCACACCCAACACCCACGCAGCGGCAAAGCCGGTCAATACTGATGTAAGCACTACTCCTATCGTTGAGAGAGAGAGTGCAGGCTTCCATGTAGAGCGAACCGATTCCAATGACGTTCGAAGACCACCGTCAAACAGGATCAATGCGAGGGCGACGCTGCCGATGCTGTTGGCAAGTCTGTAATCTTCGAAGGCGACGCCCCCCAGACCTTCCGACCCGGCCATCATTCCGACCCCAAGGAAAAGGACGAGTACCGGCATCCCGATTCGAGCCGAAAATTTGCTCGAAGCAATGCCGATAAGCAGCAGGATGCCGATAAATAAGACTATGCTGTTAATAGAGAACATCGATTTCTACGGTTGCTCGTCTTGGAAGATGGTATGGAATATTCTGTAACGACACTATGCAGATGGGCCTCTTACGCAAAGCAGGATTGCCTGTCGGCAGAATCGACGGTAATGCTGTATCCTGTGGTGTTGAGCTATCGTGGGGATATCTTCTTCTCTGTCGCCGAAGATTTTTCCCCTGGGTCGAAATGACAGGATGGCAGGCATTCATTTGGCGAAAAACTCAAGCTCCAATGTTATCCTCGTCCGAACGGACAGATGCGCAGGCAGAGGCCGCAGACGGCGGTCTCCGGATCTCTTGCCCGCATCATGCGGAAGTAGCGGTCGCATTTATCGGCATCGAATCGGGCCGATCGAGCGTCTTGGGCTTGGAAAGGCCGGCCGGTGAAGGCTCCGACCGGGCAGACGTCGACGCATTGCCGGCAGTCGCCGCAGCGTTGGGCGATGGCCTGGCCGGTCGGGGCGAGGGGGGCGTCGGTGAGCAGGGTCGCCCACCGCACCCGGGGGCCCATGTCCGGGGTGATCAGCAGGCAGTTTTTGCCGATCCACCCCATGCCGGACAGATGTGCGCTCAGCTTGTGCGGGAAGATGGCGCACAGCCGTACGTCATCGACCCGTTTCGAGGCGGCAACGGGGAAGGCACGCCAGCCGCGGCGCTGAACGATGCCGGCGAGACGGGAGACGATCTGGTCGAGCCGGCTGTTGACGATATCGTAGCCGTGGGAGAGGTAGCTGATCGCCGCCGGTCGTGCAATCTGCCGCGAAAGCTGGTCGACGATCGGATGGAGGAGGGCGATGCCGATCGAGGCGGAGCGCGGGTACGCGCTTATCTCCGTGCCGCCCTGCTCGAGTATCGCGTCATGGGCCGGTGCCAGATCGGCGATGCCGAAATAATCGGCCCCCAGGGCCATGGCCGATTCGTGCAGCTGCTTGGCGAGATTGTTTGGCATGTCATTCTGCCGGCGTCCGTCGTCGGGGAGGACATCCAGCCCCATGTTGCGGTTGCGTCCGTTCTCCGGATGGGTCGCTTGTTCCCGGGCAGGCGCGGGGCGCCTCCTTCCCCCATGGCGGGCGGGATGTAACGGTGATTGCCGGTCGGGGCGGGGAGGGGGCAAGGCCGATCGGCGCCACCCGTCCTCCCCGGCGGCAGCGGTTCCCTTATACGCTGTCCATATGCTGTTCCCGATAGGAGCGGACCGTCTCTGCATCGACAAAGTGCCGGATCTGATCGAGACAGGCCTCATCGTTGCATACCTTGGGCAGGAGTTGCGTCAGAACCTCCATCACAAGTTGTTTCTGTTCGCTCTGGTCAAGATTAAGTACAGCGGCCTTCAGTTCGTCGTATCCCATGGCTGTTCTCCCTCTACTTTGGTTATCTGCCGGATTGCGGTAAACTGACCGATCACCGATCGATCGGATCAGCGAAAAAAGGCGACAAAAAAATCCTGGGCTGCCTTCTCAACACACCAATGTGCCTGGTGAGCGAGTTCCGTGGCACTCGCCTCCGGAACAGCAGTTTCCAGAAACTGTACATGAGTATAGTTTGGACAATAAGACCTGTTTTGGCAAGGACAACCTCGATTATTCAGCTGAATCGAATAGGAGGATGAATGGCGGCGCTATTTTTGCCGGCCATGACCGGCAATGACTGAAGATCGGCATAAGGTTCTGGTAGAGGCGATCGTCGCCACGTATACTGTTAACGAGGGAAAATAGTCGCCGGACGATCCCGGCGGGAATTGCTGCCGGTCAAGGATGTCCTGACCGCACCATCCGCAGATCCCGACGGTGCGAGCAACGAGGTGCGGCCTCTTCAAGGGAGCCTGGTATGAAAATCGGTTTAGCCCTCGGCAGTGGTTCTTCCCGCGGTTGGGCCCATATTGGTGTCATGAGAGCTCTGACCGATCTGGGGATCGAGCCCGATGTCGTCTGCGGCACGTCAATAGGGTCATTGGTCGGAGCTTCGTATGTGTCCGATACTATGGATAAATTCGAGGAATGGGTGTGTTCGCTGACGAAATTTGAGACTGCCAGGTTTTTCGAGATCAATCATTCCCTGAATGGTTTTGTGAACACGGAACGGCTGCACCATTTCCTGAACGAATACGTGGCCAGCGATGAGGCGTTAATCGAGGATCTCGCCCGAAGGTATGCCGCGGTGGCAACGGAACTGGAAACCGGCCGGGAGGTGTGGCTGACGAAAGGTCCGGTGCTCGAAGCAGTGTGGTCGTCGATCTCGCTGCCCGGTCTCTTCCCGGCGATTCGCAACAACAACACGTGGCTGGTCGATGGCGGCCTGGTCAATCCGGTTCCCGTTTCCGTCTGCCGGGCCCTGGGTGCGGACATCGTCATCGCGGTCAATCTGAACGGCGATATTGTCGGAAAACATTTCAAGAGACCGAAGAAGCTTCTCAAGCAGGAGGAATATCCAGGTGTGGTGGGGAAATTCACGAATCTGGTGACGGAATACACGGCCTCGCTGTTCGCGCCGGCAAAGGTCGATGTGCAGCCGCCCAACCTGTTTGAGGCCATTGCCGCCTCGGTCAATATCACTCAGGACAGAATCACCCGCAGCCGGATGGCTGGAGACCCGCCCGATATTCTGCTGTCACCGCGACTGTCCCATATCGGATTATTGGAGTTTTACCGCGCCAATGAGGCCATCTCCGAGGGAAAAAGCTGCGTCGGCCGGATGTTGCCGGCAATTCAGGAGGCCCTGGGGTTGGTCTAGGCATCGCCTGTCCATAGACGGCTCGCCGTTCAGCCCGCCGGTGTCGCGTCGATCAGCTTTGCCAGTGAATGCCCACTGTTACCCCCCGGCCCCAGACGCCTGCTGCAGAGGTCGAGAAAGCCGGGGTCGGGGGCGATCACGCTCTGCCATCGGCTGCAATGGCGAAGCAGAACCTGCAACAGATCGGTCTGCTCGCCGGCCTGCAGGTGCATGCCGTTGACATCGAGCAGGAAAATCGGCTGATAGCCGTGCAACTGCCCGTGCAGGACGGAGGCGGCCGCCATCAGCGCCTCGATCCTGCGGACTGGCGGCAGGTCCAGCAATGAAAGCGGAGCCGGCCGCTGGCGGCTTTCCAGAGTCGCGGTGCCACCTTCACGCTCGCAATGCAGTGTCAGGCCGGGATAAAGGTCCTCCAGCTGGCTGTTGACCCGGGATAGCAGTTGATCCCAGGACGTCTTGTCCGCATGATCTGCTGCGAGACGTTCAGCGAGGAAGGTCAGTGGCGCAACGCTCATGGCCTTGCAGCGGGCGGCGTCTGTTTCGTCATCGGCGAGGCCGACGGTGGCGGCGGTGATGCGCACAAAATACGGCAGCCAGGCGCTTGCCCTGTCCCTGGCCTGGCGGAAATGTTCGGCCCGGTCGATGGCGTCCAGGCACTGGTCGAGTTGCTGCTGTTCATATTCCGGCAGAAAGGGCCACAGGGTTTCCAGGTGCTCTTTCAGCATCTCCGCCACCGGCCCCTTGATGCGATCGGGTCCGCGCAACGGGGCAATCGTCGGGCCCAACCGTTCGGCAACCGTTTTGCCGACGGCTCCGGACCGGTCGAGCAGGGTGCTGATCGCCGGTTCGATCTCGCTCCAGCGGATCGACCCGGCCAGTTCGACGAAATTCACCCACCGGCTGTGATCGCGTCGCCTGCCGAATTCGATCCGGTCCGTTGCATAGTACACCGAATCGATGGAGGTCAGTTCCCGTACCAGCCGGGGTGGAGCGGCGAAGATAGCCAGGGCGGCGGTTTTCTTGGAGGGGATGATCCGGCGGCGATATCCTGGTCCGTCCAGGTACCGGGGGAGATGGCAAAAAGGGTCTACCTGGTCGATGTCATACGGCGGATTGATGGTCTGGAGGATGTGGGTGAGGGCCTCGGCCTGGTCGGCGCTGAGGGTCTTCAGGACGTTCAGCCCCCTGCCGATTTCGACCCAGGATGAGTCGGGAACGGCTGGGTGACCGATTATCCGGAACATGAGCAGATGCATATCGACAATTCCGGTGGTGATTGCAATCAGGCTGCAGTGGCAAACGTCGGGCATGGCTGCAGCGACAGCCTGGGTCCTGCTTCTTTCGGCTCCCAGCCGGCTG
>Ga0075012_10006046_pt1 | contig 11005 bp, 10 predicted proteins | sample All_14_2_FD_71474 | JGI IMG/M metagenome (GOLD analysis project Ga0075012, IMG submission 71474) | Freshwater microbial communities in response to fracking from Pennsylvania, USA - Allegheny Zone_MetaG_DW_15 | ecosystem: Environmental > Aquatic > Deep subsurface > Groundwater > Drilled...
TCAGTAATGTGATGGTTGCGGGTAACCTCAAAGTCTTGGATAAATTTCTTCATCAGGTACAATTATGCTGGCGAAAATACTTAAAAAAAGTCCGCCATGAAATACGACGGACTTATAATTATTTGGCTTCTGTTTCCGGTTCTGTTTCACCCGGGGAGGCTGAATCGGCTTCTGCTTCTTCGGCTGGAACCGAAAAATCAGTTATCCCATTTGCTATCAACAAGTTATACCACTGAACAAGCTTACGCATATGCGAAACATAAACGCGCTCACGGTCATAATCGGGTAAAATTGACTCAAAAAATGCCTTTAATGCATTATCGTCTGTTTTGGCATCCGGTGCAGGCTGATCGCTGTTTTTCTCCTGTATTAGCCTGAAAACCTCGCGCAACGGTAAATCCTCGTCTTTGGTAAAAATACTGATTTCGCCCAAAGAACTGATTTTGTCGCTGGCAAAAGCCTGTAATCGCTTACCATCAATTAGCGATTCGATAATAACGCCCGTTTTAGTTTGAGCGATTGTTTTAAATAGACCGGGCTTGCCCGAAACTGATAAAATCTCTTTCAAATCCATAAATCGTCCTAAATTTTGCGCAAAATTACTTAAAACAATCTGTTAATACTACATTGTTTTACTTTCTTACAAAATTTAACACTTGCTCAGATTTCGAACCGCCCTGTATAATTGGATGGTGCGATTTTATTCAGTTCATCTTTCACTTTAGCAGGTACATTCAGTTTTGCAATAAAAGCGGTAATTGATTTGTGATCAATATGTGTGTTGGTTCGGGTGAGTTCCTTTAGTGTTTCGTAAGGCTTGGGAAATCCTTCGCGACGGAGAATGGTTTGAATGGCTTCAGCCACAACAGCCCAGTTATTTTCGAGATCGGCGTTAATTTTTTCTTCATGAAGAATAAGTTTATCAATGCCTTTTATCAATGATTTTAATGCAATTAAAGTATGGGCGATAGGCACACCAATATTTCGGGTTACCGTTGAATCGGTTAAATCGCGTTGTAAACGGGATATCGGGAGTTTGGCCGATAGATGCTCAAAAAGTGCATTTGCTATCCCAAGGTTGCCCTCGGCATTTTCGAAATCGATAGGATTCACTTTATGAGGCATAGCAGAAGAACCTACTTCGCCTGCTTTGATCTTTTGTTTGAAATACTCCATGGAGATATAGCTCCACATGTCGCGACTCAAATCGAGTAATATGGTATTGATGCGTTTCATGGTATCGAAAAGCGCAGCCATATTATCGTAATGCTCTATCTGGGTTGTATAGCGAAGGCGTTCGAGGGTAAGGTTATTTTTAACAAAATCATCACCGAATTCCGACCAGTCAATTTCAGGGTAAGCAACATAATGAGCATTGAAATTACCGGTTGCTCCACCAAACTTTGCAGAGAGAGGGATTGTTTTGAGCAGTTTAAGCTGCTGTTTTAACCTTTCGGCAAACACATAAACTTCTTTGCCTAAAATGGTTGGCGAAGCTGGCTGGCCATGAGTGCGTGCGAGCATCGGAATTTTTTTCCATTCTTTTGCCCTTCGGGTAAGTTTCTGAATAACATCCTCATACAATGGTACAACTACTTCATCGAGTGCAAGTTTCAATGCATAAGGACCAGCAGTATTATTAATATCCTGTGAAGTAAGTCCGAAATGGATAAACTCTTTAAACTTGCCAAGACCCATTTTGTCAAACCGCTTCTTAAGGTAGTATTCAACAGCTTTTACATCGTGATTGGTGGTTGATTCAATTTCTTTTACTTCAAGTGCGTCAGTAAATGTAAAATCGCGGCATAAGGATCGGAGTTCAGCAATCTGCTTACGCTCAATCCCTTTCAGTTGTGGAAGAGGTATATCGCACAAAGCAATAAAATACTCTACCTCTACAAATACGCGGTAATTGATAAGAGCGGCTTCGCTGAAATAATACGAAAGACGTTCAACCTGCTTGCGGTAGCGACCATCAACAGGCGAAATGGCATTAATCATAGTGAGATCCATAGCAAAAAGTATAAAGATTCAATGGCCAAAAGTATGAAAGCCTGTTAATGAAATGCAACTTTTTAGAAAATTTAATATAATAATTACGTTTATCACCTAAAACAATTACTTGTTTGCGGAAATATTGGTATTAAATGTAATGATTACAAAATCAGATAACACTATAATAGACCGGATTGCAAATCCGGATCTCGTTGCAGCGGGATCACAAATCCCGCTTAGCGAAATATTGGTTTTAAATGGAATAATTGCAAATTCTGATAACCCTATAGCAGACCGGATTGCAAATCCGGTATTCGGTGTAGCAGGAATATAAATCCCGCTTTAAAATCTTTAACTAAAATCCCAGTGTTTCATTTACAATAAACACCGAAAATTCAGTTAAAGAAGGTCTGCGGCGTGTAGCTACATATATGTTACACCCTCGTGTTGGCAGGTTACAATTCATGCAAACTCCGCTTTTAACGCAGGGATTAGGGCGATTGAGCCGTTTAAAATTAATAGGCGCAGCTATAGTGCGTATTCGTTCCCAGGCAGCTTCTTCATCTGCTACAAGTTTGTTAACTCCAGCCACAACAATAACTCTCCGCGGCCCGAAGGACATGGCGGCAACCCGGTTCCCGTGTCCATCGATATTGAATAATTCGCCCTGCAACGAAACAGCATTGCTGCTGCAAATAAAAACATCGCAGATTTGTTGCCGCCTCATCACCTCAATTTTTTCCTCATCTGTTAAACCAACTGCATTGTGATCAAGAATAGTAGCTCCTTTTTCTGTAACCAATTGTTGCAGATTAAGTTGACGGGCAGTTTGTGAGCCTCCAAAAGCAACTTCCATTCCGGGAGTAACCAAGGCGCATATTGCTCCGGCAGCTTCTTCGCGGGTTTCAAAAAAATCAGCTTCGAAACGGTTTTTCCGCAAGGCTTCCACTGTTTTAAGGCCAAGTGTCTGACCATGCCAGGTATTCATTTCGTTAACAAAAATGTCGGTGGGATTTATCGGTGCAATCATAGCAAAAGGTTTTAGAAAATGGCAAAGTTACACTTGTTCTACTTAGTTGTACATAATTGTTAAGCCTGTAAACTCATTCCAGTGCATCCTGCGGTAATGCATTTCTATTTTGAATAGGACATCACGGATATGATCCAGTTCAGAAACAGGCGACAATAAGAAATCGACCTTAGTGTTTAATCCTTCTATCAATTCGGGAAATTGTTTGTGAAACGATAATAATAAGTCCGAAAGAGACTGTTCACTCTCATTTTCGCCGGAAGACTGATTCTCTTTCAGATATTGCAAAATCCGTAACCCGTCAATTTTTTCGTGGCAGGCTCGTACAAAATGCGCCTGCGATTTAAAATTCTGCCTTAATGCCTGCCATGGTAATTCGCCGAATTTACTTAGCAGAAAGATATCAAGAGGTGTTGCTGTATCTTTTGTATAAAGAGTATAAAAAGCCTTGCAAGTTTCCGCTACCAGGTCGAAAAGTTCCATTTTATAAACCGGGTAACTGCTCCAGTCACCTTCAATTCCTTTTATCAAAGCCGGACCAGTACCAAAAAATACCCTGTCGGACAGTCGGGCTGCCGGGTAAACTATTTCACCATTCCAGTGAAGAAGCCGACCGGTTTTTACAATTTTCTGCAGGAAGTAAAAATCCTCTCCACTCATTTTGGGGGTCATACCTCCTGAAGCCCTGTAAGCCCATACTGGAAATGCGATAGCAGAACCAAGTGCAGTAAAACTGTACGGACTCTTTATACGCCACATATTGATAGCATAGGCACGCATGTATATTTCATATCGTAACATAGCCCGGTCGAGCTGAGCCTGGTATGAAAGCGGGTGAAAATAAGGAATAGAAATGGCCGAAGCTGCAGGGTTCAATCTCAGATTTTCGGTAACTGAAGCAAAATAACCCGGATTAAAAAGAGTATCGGCATCCATGCTGATAATAATATCGCCGGGATTTGCCACTTTCGAGATAAAATCCATCAGGTATTTTCGCGCAAAGCCTATTCCGTATGCTTTTGGCATCCAGCCGTTGCCGGGTGACGATTTATCAAGAATTTCAATTCGCTTATCATCAAGTGATACAAGGTAATTGATAGCTAAACTATTTTCTTCACAAACTGATATATGCTCCGGGTCATTCCACCAGCTATCGGGCTGATTGACACAAACAATCAGCCGGAAGTGCTGCGCTGTTTGTTCCATAATGGCTTTTACGAGTAATGGCAGGCGCTCCATTTCGTTCATTACCGGAAGAGCAATATAAATAAGAGGTGGTGTCAAAATCAGTGTATTTATATGAAAGTATATATATATCTTTGGAAAACAGTTTCGCAAAAGATTTTCAAAAGTAGTAGTTTTGTTGAGATAAACAGTCTTTATGGAAAGTAACGAAGTATTGGACAAGCTTCCCCGTCATTTACTCAAACTGATAATTGACCAGCCGTATAATAACTATACAGCTCAGGACCATGCAGTATGGCGTTATATCATGAGGCAGAATGTTAAACAACTGCCAGGTGTTGCCCATTCGTCGTACCTTGATGGATTAAAACGCACCGGCATTAGCATTGACCGTATTCCACATATGTACGGTATGAACCGGATTTTGAAAGAGATCGGCTGGGCAGCGGTTGCTGTGGATGGATTTATTCCCCCTGCAGCTTTTATGGAATTTCAGGCGTATAATGTGCTGGTAATAGCAGCCGATATAAGGCCTATCGACCAGGTACTTTATACACCTGCCCCTGATATAATTCATGAAGCAGCAGGTCATGCACCCATTATTGCCGACGAAGAATATTCCGCTTACCTGCGCGATTTCGGAAAAGCAGGCAGCAAAGCATTTTCATCAATTTACGACACAAAAATGTATGAGGCCATCCGACATTTGTCCATTTTAAAGGCTGATCCTTATACACTAAACACTGACATTGCAAAAGCGGAAGCTGACCTGGATGCACTTTCCAGGTTGACAGAAGTACCCTCAGAAATGGCCTTATTACGCAATCTGCACTGGTGGACTGTAGAGTACGGACTTATAGGCACAGCCGAAAATCCAAAAATCTATGGTGCAGGCTTGCTTTCTTCAATCGGAGAGAGCTTTAACTGCCTGAAGCCAAAAGTAAAAAAACTACCCTATACTCTTGAAGCTAAAAATGTTACATTCGATATTACCACCCAACAGCCTCAGCTATTTATAACTCCTGATTTCCAGCATTTAAACATAGTGCTGGAGGAATATCTTGATACAATGGCTTTAAGGAAAGGAGGGCTTGAAAGCCTTCAGAAAGCTCATCAATCCGACTCAACTTGCACTGTAGTCTATAGTTCAGGATTGCAGGTTTCGGGGAAACTTGTTAAAATTCATGAATATGACAAAAATCCGGTATATCTGAATTTTAGCGGTCCTGTAATGCTTTCAGTTAACAATGAACAACTTGCAGGGCATGGAATAGATTATCATAAAGATGGATTTGGTTCACCTGTCGGCACAATAAAAGGTATCAGCGGGAAAACAGAGACGATGAGCAGCGGCGAACTTTCTGCCAATGGAATTCGCTGTGGTGAGATTTTAAACCTGGAATTTACAGGAGGTGTGGCTGTAATTGGGAAACTCGAAAAAATCACTTCCCACAAAGGGCGCAACCTGATTTTCTCTTTCAGCGAATGCACAGTCAAGTATAAAGATATGACTTTATTCAGACCCGAATGGGGCACTTTTGATATGGCAGTGGGTGAAGAAATAATTTCGGCATTTGCCGGCCCTGCCGATCCTGATGCCTTTAATCTGGAATTTCCTGTCCCAGCCGAAAAAACGCATCATATCAGTCATACCGAAAATAATATTCGGTTATACGGTTTATACGACAGTGTGAATTCCGTAAGGCAAAACGGAGGAGAAAGCTCAACTTATATCGGAACCTGGAAAATTCTCAAAAATGAATATCCCGACGAGTGGTTACTACCGCTTGAAATAGCCGAGGAACTTACAAAGCTGAATGATTCGAATGGCACCCTCGACGAAATCAAAGCTTTTCTGAAAACACGTTCGGAAGAGAATGAAGAATTATCAAAACTGATCGGAGATGGACTTCGGTTAGTTACTCATCAATAGCATTTGCATTTTTACTTGCTGCCATAAGCAATAAAATTGCTTCGCGAAGTTCATTTGCAACTATCATAGCATGAGCCAGTTTGTGAGCTTCTTCGATAATCTTTTCGGTTTTATCGCTGTATTTTGTCAAAATTGTTCTGAAAACCGGCGACAAAATGTATTTGTTAATTTCAGGAGCGGTTGGCATTGCAGGTAAGCTTCCTAATTTACCAAGGTCATTGCCGGTAAGTATATCGCTCATTCTCACATCTTCAGGTAACGAATCAACACCAATTGCATTTTTTGATGCAGGTTTTTCGAGCGTAAAAAGTGCCCGTCCCGAAGCTTTCACATAGTAATCGGCTCCCATCCGGCCAACGAGATCCAGTTTGCGTGTATCAATCATCCCCGATTTATCGAGCATAGCATCATCAACATGGATCATTACTACTTCGCAAATAATAAGGTTAGCCGCTCCCGGACCATCGCCGGTTTCTATTACCTGGCGAACCTTACACTCCATCTGCACAGGCGATTCTTTGACCCTGAAAGGTTTAATTTTATCGGAAGGAATGGGTGTAAACCCTGATTTATAAAATTCGTTTATACCACGGGGAAATTCAGTACTCGCCAGGTTCATTTGCTCAACCATCGGAAAAGTAACCACATTGATTACCACTTCGGGAACCTCTTTTACATTAAGAAGAGTATCCTTCAATTCGTTGGTTCGGCCACTGCGTGAGGGAGAAAAGATCAATGTACTCGGATTAACGCCAAAAACATTAAAACAACTGAATGGCGATAAATTTGCATTCCCGGTAGTATCAATAGTGCTTGCAAAAGCAATAGGACGGGGAGCAACTGCAGTAAGTAAAATTCGGTGCAGATGGTGGTGTGGGATATTATGGGGATCTATGGAAGACATATGAAGGGTTTCAGGTTTAGCTTCGCTGAGCTCGCTGCGTTCGGTTCAGGTTTCAAGATTCACGGTTATTAGTTCGCAGGCAGAATAGTAACGACAGCTTCGCCAAAGCCAACCCTGATACCGTTTGTTTCGCCAAAACCACGCATTATAATTGTATCGTTATCATTAATAAATTTACGTTCGCTGCCATCGGGCATTGTGAATGGTTTAGTTCCTTTCCAGGTTATCTCGAGCATGCTGCCGTAGCTTCCGGGGTCGGGGCCGCTGATAGTGCCGCTTCCGCATAGGTCGCCGGTGCGCATATTGCAACCGTTTATGGTATGATGAGCAAGTTGCTGACTCATATTCCAGTACATGTATTTAAAATTTGATTTACAGACACTTGCCTCCTTATGATCTTCAGGCTTGATAAGGACTTCGAGCTTAATATCGAAATTTCTATCCCCTTCGAAACGCAGGTAAGGCAAAACTTCGGGCTCCTGAACCGGACCACTGCACCTGAATACATCAAGGGCTTCGGTTGTCACAATCCAGGGTGAGATAACAGATGCAAAATTCTTTGAAAGAAATGGGCCTAGTGGTACATATTCCCAGCTTTGAATATCGCGGGCCGAAAGATCATTAAACAATACCATTCCGAAAATATAATCTTCAGCATCAGCGGTAGAAACGTTGTCGCCAAGAGAATTTCCTTTCCCAATTACAAAAGCTGTTTCCAATTCAAAATCCAGCTGATTGGTTGCACTGAAGATTGGCGCTGTAGCATCAGCCGGTTTAATTTGTCCTTTTGGCCTATGCACTTCAGCACCCGATACAACTATACTCGAAGCCCTCCCATGATACCCTACCGGAATATGTTTCCAGTTGGGCAACAATGCATTAGCCGGATCGCGAAACATAATACCTACATTGGTAGCATGTTCGATACTTGAATAAAAATCGGTATAATCGCCTACCTGCAAAGGCATCAGCATTTTGATATCGGAGGCTTGATGAAGAATATGTTCTTTAAAAAAAGTAGCCTGCGAATCGTGATAGGCAGATTCGAGAAAAACCTCCTGAATTGCAGAACGTACATGGTTAGTAACTACCTTACCATGATTGATGAAATCATTCAGAGTGGAAGCGATAAATACAGAATCTTTGATAAGGTTGCGATCGAAAAAAGCCATATTTGCCATAAGTGACAAATCGACAACCCAGTCGCCGATACGGGTACATATTCTTGGCCCGCTTTCGGGAATCACACCAATCCCAAAAGGAATATTATACAATGAAAAATCACTATCCGGTTTAATATCAATCCACGATTTCATTAAAAAGAAATTAAAGTTACTTTTTACATTTGATCAGAACTACGACTAATTATAGAACTGTCATTCATTTTATTCAAACTCACCTGTATTATAAAGTTCCGCGCCTGGCCTGCTCGCGTTCAATACTTTCGAATAAAGCTTTGAAATTGCCTTTCCCAAAAGATTTAGCTCCCTTACGCTGAATGATTTCATAAAAAACTGTCGGGCGATCCTCAACCGGTTTGGTAAATAATTGTAAAAGGTAGCCTTCCTCATCTCTATCAATTAAAACACCCAGATTTTGAAGTACTTTCAGATCTTCTTCTATCACACCAACTCGTTCCGAAACAGTTTCGTAATAGGAATCAGGTACGGTAAGAAACTCCACTCCTCTTTTGCGTAACTCGCCTACTGTTTTCATAATATTATCCGTTGCCATGGCCACATGTTGCACGCCCGAACCACAATAATAATTAATGTACTCTTCAATCTGCGATTTCTTTTTGCCTTTAGCAGGTTCGTTAATCGGAAATTTAATAAATCCATTTCCATTCGACATCACTTTACTCATCAGAGCAGTATATTCTGTAGAAATATCATTATCATCAAACGATATCAATTGCCTGAAACCCATCACATTGGCATAAAACTCAGTCCAGGTGTTCATTTGTCCCCAATCGACATTACCAACCATATGATCAACATATTTCAATCCAACATCCGATGGCTGGTATTCAGGCTCCCATTTAATATATCCCGGTAGGAAAACACCTTTATAATTTTTACGTTCAACAAAAACATGAACGGTTTCACCATAAATATGAATTCCCGATAGAACTACTTCCCCGTTTTCATCTTTCTGAACAGTAGGCTGAAGATATGGTTTTGCTCCTCTTTTTGTGGTTTCTTCGAATGATTTTCGGGCATCATCAACCCATAATGCCACAACCTTAACCCCATCGCCATGTTGCTTAACGTGCTCGCCGATTGGTGAATCAGGAATCAGGGCAGTCGTAAGAATGAACCTGATTTTACCTTGCTGCAGCACATAGGATGAGCGATCGGTGAGTCCTGTTTCGAGTCCGGCGTATGCCAAAGGTTGAAATCCAAAAGCAGTTTGATAATAATGCGCGGCCTGTTTGGCATTCCCTACATAAAATTCAACGTAATCGGTCCCGTTAATAGGGAGAAAATCTTTATTATCCATTTGTTTATCTGATTGTTAAATACTGGTAAAATGGTATGGTTATGGTATGTTTGGTTCTATTGACTAATATGCATTCTATTATTCCACCCAGGATTTATAGTAATCCTTTTCCTCAATCTCCATGGCATGCTTTGTGAGTTTTAATGGTTTAAATGTATCAACCATAACTGCCAGTTCGCGGGTTTCCTTCAATCCGATGCTTTTTTCGACAGCACCAGGATGCGGTCCGTGAACAAGACCAATAGGATGTAATGTTATCTGTCCTCTATCAACATGCTTGCGGCTCATAAACTCTCCATCGACATAATAAAGGACTTCATCCGAATCCACATTGCTATGGTTATAAGGTGCCGGAATTGCATCAGGGTGATAATCGTAAAGCCTGGGTACAAAAGCGCACATCACGAAATTGTTGGCTTCCAGAGTCTGATGAACAGGAGGCGGCTGATGCACCCTGCCGGTTATCGGCTCAAAATCATGAATGGAAAAGGCCCAGGGATAATGGCATCCGTCCCAACCCGCAACATCAAAAGGATGTGTCGCAAAATGATAAGGGAAAATCATATCATTTTTTTTGATAAGAACTTTAAAATCACCCTTTTCATCATGAGTAACAAGGTTGGCCGGCACACGTATATCGCGCTCGCATAAAGGAGAATTTTCGAGCAGTTGTCCGAAATTATTCACATATCGTTTCGGAAACCTGAACGGTGTAAATGATTCGACAATAAACAGCCGGTTATTTTCAGTTTCAAATTCCAGTTGGTAGGTTACTCCTCGCGGAATAACTACATGATCGCCGTAAGCAAATGGAATTTCGCCATACATGGTATGTAAAACACCGTTGCCTTCGTGTATAAAAATTAATTCATCGGCGGAAGCATTTCGGTAAAAATAACCTGTCATCGACTTTCGGGGTGCTGCCAATGAGAGGTACACATCGTTATTAACGAGAACAGGAACACGGCTTTGCAAATAGTCGTCAACAGGTTTTACCGAGAAACCCTGTAAACTGCGGTTTTGCGTATTATTTTCAACAGCAATTTCAGGAGCCACGCTGTAAGGATTGTCAATATATCTTACCTGCGTAGGTGCGTGAACATGGTATGTTATAGAATATGTATCGGAAAAACCTTCGGTGCTCACAAGCTGCTCGGAATAAAGTCCTCCGCCGGGTTTCCCGAATTGTGTATGACGTTTGTGAGGGATTTTTCCCAATGAAATATAGTATGGCATAGTAACTTCTTTTGAAGTATAATTATAAGTGGAGATTCATTCCAAAGGTAATAAAACCACAGAAATCAAAGGTTTGTTCACTAAAAAATATTTCGCTAACCGACGTGACCTGAATTTATACAGATATTCTTTCCGGCACTTTTTAGCGAAAGCATTTTATGTAGTGTTTCCTACTACACTTTTTGTATAAATACCTTTACAGCCGATTAGGTTGTTTAGC
>Ga0075012_10006048_pt1 | contig 11003 bp, 10 predicted proteins | sample All_14_2_FD_71474 | JGI IMG/M metagenome (GOLD analysis project Ga0075012, IMG submission 71474) | Freshwater microbial communities in response to fracking from Pennsylvania, USA - Allegheny Zone_MetaG_DW_15 | ecosystem: Environmental > Aquatic > Deep subsurface > Groundwater > Drilled...
CCGGAATGCTGATCGTGCGGCTGCTCGAGGGAGAATGACCATGGAAATGCGCGTGATTTCCGAAGGCTTCGCGGTGGCTCCCCAGATGCAGCCCGAGGAACTGGCTGACCTCGCCAAGGAGGGCTTTGCCGCCGTTATCTGCACCCGCCCCGATGGCGAGGAGCCGGGCCAGCCGCCGCTTGCAGCGATGCGCGATGCGGCCGCGGCGGCGGGGCTGTCCTTTCACCACATCCCAGTGGCAGGCGGCGTCTATCCGCCCGAGGCGATCGCCGCCTTTGCCGCGGTGCGGCGCGAGGCGCCGGGCAAGGTGCTGGCCTATTGCCGCACCGGCACCCGCGCGGTGACGCTCGATGCGCTCGCCAATGTCGAGGGCCTGCCCGCCGCCACGCGGATCGCGCGCGCCAAGGCCGCCGGATATGACCTGTCGCCGCTGGCCGAGCGGCTTGAAGCGGGCACCTAGCCCAGCGCCTTTCGGGAGGGATCAAAGATGAGCACCATCAAGCACAAGGTCGTCATCATCGGCGGCGGGGCGGCCGGGATCGCCACCGCCGCCTCGATGCTCAAGCGCCGCCCCGGGCTCGACATCGCGATTGTCGAGCCATCCGACACCCACGCCTATCAGCCCGGCTGGACGATGGTGGGCGGCGGGGTGTTCGATGTGGCCACCACGCTGCGCCCGATGGCCAAGGTGATGCCGAGGGGCGTGACCTGGGTGAAGCAGGCCTGCGCCAGCTTCCAGCCGGATCGCAACGAGGTCACGCTCGCCGATGGCAGCACGCTTGGCTATGAGGTGCTGATCGTTGCGCCCGGCATCCGCCTGGCCTGGGAAAAGATCGCCGGGCTTGAAGCGACTTTGGGCCAGAACGGGGTGACGTCGAATTACCGCGCCGATCTTGCCCCTTACACCTGGGAGCTGGTGCAGCAGCTGCGCGCCGGCCGGGCGATCTTCACCCAGCCGCCGATGCCGATCAAATGCGCCGGCGCCCCGCAAAAGGCGATGTATCTGGCCTGCGACCATTGGCGCCGCGCCGGCGTGCTCGGCGACATCACGGTCGAGTTCCGCAACGCTGGGGCGGTGCTGTTCGGCGTTGCTGACTATGTCCCGGCGCTGATGGAATATGTCGAGAAATATGGCATCAATCTCGAACTGGGCAGCAATCTCGTCGCCATTGACGGGCCGGGCAGGCAGGCAACCTTTGCCACCGAGAAGGGCGAGGTGACGGTGGATTTCGACATGATCCATGTCGTCCCCCCGCAGGTCGCCCCGCAATTCCTGGCAGAAAGCCCGCTTGCCGCGCCCAGCGGCTTTGTCGAGGTCGATCAGCACACGCTCCAGCACGTGCGCTATCCCAATGTCTTTGGTCTTGGCGATGCCGGCTCGATGCCCAATGCCAAGACCGCCGCGGCCGCGCGCAAGCAGGCGCCGGTGGTGGCGGTCAACGCCCTGCGCCAGCTCGAGGGCAAGGGGCCGACCGCGGGCTATGACGGCTACGGCTCCTGCCCGCTGACGGTGGAGCGCGGCAAGATCGTGCTTGCCGAATTCGGCTATGGCGGCAAGCTCGCCCCGAGCTTTCCCACTTGGCTGATCGATGGCACGAGGCCTGCGCGCCTGTCGTGGATGCTCAAGGCCGATCTTTTGCCCTGGATCTACTGGAACGGGATGCTCAAGGGGCGCGAATGGCTCGCCGGTCCCGGCGGGCTGATCGCACAGTAAGGGCCGCCCCCGGTGCTCCAACGCTATCTGCCCATCCTCGAATGGGGCCGCAGCTACAACCGCGAGGTCCTGGCAAGCGACCTCATGGCGGCGGTGATCGTCACCATCATGCTGATCCCGCAGAGCCTGGCCTATGCCATGCTCGCAGGCCTGCCGCCGGTGGTGGGGCTTTATGCCTCGATCCTCCCGCTGGTTGCCTATGCCCTGTTCGGCACCAGCCGCACGCTGGCGGTGGGGCCGGTGGCGGTCATCTCGCTGATGACGGCGAGCGCCGCCGGGGCGGTGGCCGCGCCCGGCACCCCCGCCTATGCCGAAGCCGCGGTGATGCTGGCGGCGCTCTCGGGCGTGATGCTGGTGGTGCTGGGGCTGCTGCGGCTTGGCTTTCTTGCCAACCTGCTCTCGCACCCGGTGATCAGCGGCTTCATCTCGGCCAGCGGGGTGCTGATCGCCACCAGCCAGCTCAAGCACATCCTCGGGATCAAGGCGGGCGGGGAGACCTGGCCCGAAATGCTCGCCGCGCTTGGCCGCGCGCTCGGCGAGACCAATCCTTACACGCTGGCGATCGGGGTGCCGGGACTCGCCTTCCTGTTCTGGGTGAGGAAGGGTTTGAAGCCGCTGCTCGAGCGGCTCGGCCTCAGCCCCCGCGCGGCCGACATGAGCGCCAAGGCCGGGCCGGTGCTGGCGGTGGCGGTCTCGATCCTGGCGGTGATCGGCTTCGGGCTTGAGGCGCGCGGGGTTGCTGTGGTGGGCGCGATCCCGCAGGGCCTGCCGCCGCTGGCGCTACCTTCCTTCGATCCCGGGCTGATCGCGGCGCTGTGGGTGCCGGCGCTGCTGATTTCGGTGATCGGCTTTGTCGAAAGCGTCTCGGTGGCGCAGACCCTGGCGGCCAAGCGGCGCCAGCGCATCGCGCCCGATCAGGAGCTGATCGGGCTGGGCGCGGCCAATCTCGCCGCGGCCTTTTCCGGCGGCTATCCGGTGACGGGCGGCTTTGCCCGCTCGGTGGTCAATTTCGATGCCGGGGCGCAGACCCCGGCCGCCGGGGCCTTCACCGCGGTGGGGATTGCGCTGGCGAGCCTGCTGCTCACCCCGCTCCTGTTCCACCTGCCCAATGCGACGCTGGCGGCCACCATTATCGTTGCGGTGCTCAGCCTCGTCGATCTCAAGACCCCGCGCCTGCTGTGGGCCTATTCCAAGGCCGATTTTGCTGCCCATGCCGCCACCATCGCGGTGACGCTGCTTGCCGGCGTGGAACTGGGGGTGATCGCCGGGGTGGTGGTGGGCCTGCTGCTCTATCTGTGGCGCGCAAGCCGCCCCCATGCGGCAATCGTCGGGCGGGTGCCGGGCACCGAACATTTCCGCAATGTCGCGCGGCACAAGGTCATCACCCTGCCGCATGTGCTCACCATCAGGGTGGATGAGAGCCTGACCTATTTGAACGCCCGCTGGCTTGAGGAATATGTGCTCGAACAGGTGGCCGAGCGCCCGCAGCTGCGCCACCTGGTGCTGATGGCCAGCGCGGTCAACGCGATTGATGCCTCGGGGCTGGAGAGTCTCGAGGCGATCAACCACCGGCTGGCCGACAGCGGGGTCAGGCTGCACCTGTCCGAGGTGAAGGGGCCGGTGATGGACGGCCTCAAGCGCAGCTCCTTTCTCGACCAGCTCACCGGCAAGGTGTTCCTTTCGCAGGACCAGGCGTTTGCTGAGCTTGCCGATGATGACGGCGCGCCGCCGCCCGCTGCAGATGTGCTGGAAGCGCGCGGGCTGATCTGATTTCAATTATACAAAAGATGCAAATGATGCTGCGCATCATGCGCCCTGCTTGCGAGGGATATCCCTGTTTTCCGACATTTCCGCGATCTCTTGGCCTCAAGCGAAAAATTGGATTTCAATAAACGAGTAATTGATGTATCACCGAATCGCACCCGCTGCTATGCCCACTCCATCGCAGCAAAAGAGCCATGAGCATGAGCCTGCATATCGGCGATACCGCCCCCGACTTCAGCGCCGAGACCACTCTCGGCCCCATCCGCCTGCACGAATGGGCGGGTGATTCCTGGGTGTTCTTCTTCAGCCACCCGGCCGATTTCACCCCCGTGTGCACCACCGAAATGGGCATGACCGCGCGCCTTGCCGCCGAGTTTGCCAAGCGCAATGTGAAGCCGCTCGGGCTTTCCACCGATACGCTTGAAGAGCACCTCGCATGGGTGAAGGATGTAGAGGAAACCCAGGGCGCCACCCTCGATTTCCCGATCGTTGCCGATCCTGACCTTGCGATCGCCAGGGCTTACGACATGATCCACCCGGGCCAATCCGACACCGCGGCGGTGCGGTCGGTGTTCATCATCGATCCGGCCAAGAAGATCCGCCTGATCATGACCTATCCGATGAGTGTCGGGCGCAATTTCGATGAGATCCTGCGGGTGATCGACAGCCTCCAGCTGTCCGACCGCTGCACCATTGCCACCCCGGCAGACTGGCGCCCGGGCGACAAGGTGATCATCCCGCCCTCGATCGGCGATGACAAGGCCAAGGAGCTGTTTCCGCAGGGGTTCGAGACCATCAAGCCCTATCTGCGCCTGGTCGCGGTGGACTGATCTTGCCCCCACCCGACCGCCCATGCACCGCCGGGCCATCCCCCCAATTCGGCCCGGCGGTGCAACCCTTTCGGCGGCGAACCGTATAAGAGGTGCAGCCGTTGCAATTGATTGCCATGGCCAAGGGATTAGCTGGAAGTCATGCCTGATAACCTCGATGCACTGCTGCTCGCCCGGATCCAGTTCGCCTTCACGGTGAGCTTTCACTTCTTCTTCCCGGCCTTTTCAATCGGGCTGGCGAGCTACTTGGCCGTGCTCGAAGGGCTGTGGCTCAAGACCGGCAAGGCGGTCTATCTCGACCTGTTCAAATACTGGCTCAAGATTTTTGCCATCGCCTTTGCCATGGGGGTGGTCTCGGGCATCGTCATGTCCTACCAGTTCGGCACCAACTGGGCGGTGTTTTCCGACAAGGCCGGCCCGGTTATCGGCCCGCTGATGGCCTATGAGGTGCTCACCGCCTTCTTCCTCGAGGCGGGTTTCCTTGGCGTGATGCTGTTCGGGATGGAGAAAGTGGGCAAGAAGCTCCACTTCGCCGCCACGCTGATGGTGGCGCTGGGGACCTTCGTTTCGGCCTTCTGGATCCTTTCGGCCAATTCCTGGATGCAGACCCCGGCCGGCCATGTGCTGGGCGCAAACGGCCAGTTCCTGCCCGGCGAGAGCTGGATCGAGATCATCTTCAATCCCAGCTTTCCCTATCGCCTCGTCCACACGGTGATGGCCGCCTATCTCACCACCGCCTTCGTGGTCGGGGCGGTGGGCGCGTGGCACCTGCTGAAGGACCGTGCCAATCCGCACGCGCGCAAGATGTTCTCGATGGCCATGTGGATGGCCGCGATCGTCACCCCGGCGCAGATCCTTGCCGGGGACATGCACGGATTGAACACGCTCGAGCATCAGCCCGCCAAGGTGATGGCGATGGAAGGGCACTACCAGAGCCACCCCGAGGGCGCGCCGCTGATCCTTTTCGGCATTCCCGACAGCGAGGCAAGGACGGTGCGCTATGCCGTCGAGATCCCCAAGGCCTCCTCGCTGATCCTCAAGCACGATCCCGATGCCCCGCTCGCCGGGCTCGACACCATCCCCGATGACGAGGAGCCGCCGGTGGGCATGGTGTTCTGGGCCTTTCGCATCATGGTAGGCCTCGGCTTTGCCATGCTCGGCATCGGCCTGTGGAGCCTGTGGGCGCGCTGGCGTGGGCGGCTCTATGACAGCCCCTGGCTTCACCGCGTCGCGGTGTTGATGGGCCCTTCGGGCTTTGCCGCGGTGCTGGCCGGGTGGATCACCACCGAGGTGGGCCGCCAGCCCTATGTGATCTATGGGGTGCTGCGCACGGCTGACGCGGCCAGCCCGCTCGATGCGCCCGCGGTGGCCGCCTCGCTGCTCGCCTTCATCCTCGTCTATTTCGCGGTCTTCGGCATCGGGGTGGTCTATATCCTCAAGCTCATGGCCAAGGCGCCCAAGGTGGGCGAATACGGGGTCAAGCGCGGCGATGTCGGTCCGATCCGCACCGCCGGGATCACCCCGGGGCCGACGCAGAACCCGCTGGGGAGCGAGACCCTGCCGACCGAGGCACCGGGCGAAAGGGAGCCGGCGTGATGGATCTCACCGTCATCTGGGCCTTCATCATCGCCTTTGCGGTGTTCGCCTATGTGGTGATGGACGGCTTTGACCTTGGCATCGGCATCCTCTTTCCCACCTTTGCCCCCGGGCGGCAGCGCGACCGGGCGATGAACGCCATCGCCCCGGTGTGGGACGGCAACGAGACCTGGCTGGTGCTGGGGGGCGGGGGCTTGTTCGCCGCCTTTCCGCTGGCCTATGCGGTGATCCTGCCGGCCACCTATCCGCTCATCATCGCCATGCTGCTCGGCCTTGTGTTCCGTGGGGTGGCGTTCGAATATCGCTGGCGCGATCCCGGCCACCAGAAGTTCTGGGACCTGGCCTTCACCGGCGGCAGCCTGATCGCCGCCCTTGCCCAGGGGATGACGCTCGGCGCGCTCCTCCAGGGGATCGAGGTTGAGGGCCGCGCCTATGCCGGTAGCTGGTGGGACTGGCTCACCCCCTATACCCTGCTCACCGGCCTTGGCACCGTGGCAGGCTATGCGCTGCTGGGGAGCACCTGGCTGATCTGGAAGCTCGATGGGGCCGAGCAGGCCCATGCCCGGCGGCTTGCCATCGGCTGGGGCGCGGCGACGATCGTGCTGATGGGGGCGGTGAGCCTCTACAACATCACCCTCAATCCCGAATATGCTGCCCGCTGGCTCTCCGCGCCCGAGATCTACTGGGTGGCGCCGGTGCCGATCCTCACCGCGATCACCGCGCTCTCGCTGCTCCACGCGATCCGCACCGAGCGCAATTCCAAGCCCTTCTGGCTCGGCATTGCGCTGTTCTTCCTCGGCATGAGCGGGCTCGGGGTAACGATCTGGCCCTATGCCGTGCCCGAGGCGCTGACCATCTGGGATGCCGCCGCGCCGCCGCGCAGCCAGGCCTTCATGCTGGTGGGCGTGGCGCTGACCATGCCGCTCATCATCGGTTACACCGCCTGGGCCTATTGGGTGTTCCGCGGCAAGGTGGCGGACGAGGGCTATCACTGATGCGCCCCGCCCGCTGCACGCCGAGGCCAAGGCCATGCTGAAGCCGCCTGACCAGCCGCCCGAGGCGCCGCTGTGGCAGCGCCTCGCATGGATGGCGGCGATCTGGGCGGCGAGTGTTGCGGTGCTGGGGCTTGTCGCCTTTATCATCCGCCTGTGGATCGCCCCGTGAGCGCGCCCGCGCCCGCGCGCCCAAGCCTCAAGGTCTGGTATGATGGCGCCTGCCCGCTGTGCGCGCGCGAGATCGCGCTGATGCGCCGGCTTGATAGGCGCGGGCGCATCGCCTTCATCGATGTCGCCGCAGGCGCCGATCCGGCCTGCCCGCTCGCGCGCAGCGCGCTGCTCGCCCGCTTCCATGCCGAGGAGGATGGGGTGGTGCTATCGGGCGCGGCGGCCTTTGCCGCGATGTGGCGGGCGATCCCGCTGCTGCGCCCGCTCGGCCTTGCGGCGCGCTGGCGCCCGCTGCTCGCCCTGCTGGAAGCAGCCTATCGCGGCTTTTTGCGCCTGCGCCCGCGCCTCCAGCGCCTGCTCGCCTGAAGAAAGCCCCCACAAACCCCTTGCCCTGCCGCGCGCCATGGGCTGATCTTCCCGCCCAACAGCAGACGGGAGAGCGAGCCGCCATGACCTATTTCGGCGCGATGCAGAACGAGATCTACAACGCCGGGCTCAAGGGCATCCTGCCGCCCTTTCCGGTCGATTTTGCCACGCTTGAGAGGCGCGCCCACGAAGCCCTGGGGCCGAGCCTCACCAATTACATCGCCGGGGGCTGCGGTGATGAGCACACCCAGAACCAGAACGCCGCCGCCTTCCACCATTGGGGCATGGTGCCGCGGATGATGGTGGATTGCTCGGTGCGCGATCTTTCCATCGAGCTGTTCGGCCACAACTATCCCACCCCGCTGTTCATGGCCCCGATCGGGCTCAATGGCGAGGCGACGCAGGACCGCCACGGCGACCTTGCCGCCGCGCGCGCCTCGGCCATGACCGGGGTGCCCTTCTGCGCTTCGACGCTCGCCAACGATCCGCTCGAGGAGGTGAAGAAGGCCTGTGGCACAACCCCCGCCTGGTTCCAGCTCTACACCCCGCGCAACCGCGAGCTGGCCGAAAGCCTGATCCGCAGGGCCGAGGCCGCCGGCTACAGCGCGCTGGTGATCACGCTCGACACCTGGGTGACCGGCTGGCGCCCGCGCGATCTCAACGCGTCCAATTTCCCGCAATTGCGCGGCAAGGTGCTGCAGAACTACTTCACCGATCCGGTTTTCCGTTCGCTGCTGGCACGGCCGCCCGAGGAAGACCCGGCGGCGGCGATCTTCACCTGGGCGGCGACCTTCGGCCAGGTGCTCACGTGGAAGGACATGGCCTGGTTCAAGTCGGTGACCAGGCTGCCGATCGTCCTCAAAGGCATTTGCCACCCCGAAGATGCGGCCCGCGCGGTCGATCACGGGGCCGATGCGATCTATTGCTCGAACCACGGCGGGCGGCAGGCCAATGGCGGGATCGCCACCATCGACCTGCTCGAGGACGTGGTGCGCGCCGCGGGCGATGTGCCGGTGCTGTTTGACAGCGGAGTCCGATCAGGCAGCGATGCCGTCAAGGCGCTGGCGCTGGGTGCGCGCGCGGTGGGGGTGGGCCGGCCCTATACCTATGGGCTGGCGCTGGGCGGGGCCGAAGGGGCGGCCTTCGTGCTGCGCGCGATCCTCGCCGAGGCGGACCTGCTGATGGCGGTCAACGGCTATCCCACCCTCGCCGATGTGCGCGCCGCCGGGGCACGCCGCACCGATCGTTAGACAAGGCCTGTCCGCTTGCGGAACCATCCCGGCTCGCTGCGTTGGGAGATCATGAGCAAGGCGCAAGAAAGCACCTCCGCCGGTGCGCAGGAGACTCGTTTATCCACAGGTTTGATGTTAGCTTACGCAATATAAGAAGCGCGACTCGGGGACGCTACACATGGAAAGACCAACTATCTGGTCGAACCGGCCAGATCCGATGCAGCGAACGGTTTGCCTCCACGATGAAGCCTCGCGGCGCGCACGATACGGGCGGATCCGCCCGATGCAATCCCGCTCCGGCCTCATCTCCCGCCTTGCTCGCCTGATGGCCTGACCCGCGCCGCCAGCCCGCTGGCCGGCGCGCGCTGCGATCAGCCCCCGGCGCGCGCCAGGGTGATGAGCTTGGTGTCGGTAAAGGCAAGATAGCCTTCCTCGCCCCCTTCCGAGCCGAAGCCCGAATCGCCCACCCCGCCAAAGGGCGTTTCGGGCGAGGCGACGATCAGCTGGTTGATCGCCACCATGCCTGCCCGCAGCGCCGCGCCGAGCGCGTGGGCCTCATCAAGATTGGCGGAAAAGGCATAGGCGGCAAGGCCATAGCGCAGCGAATTGGCGATCGCGACCGCATCGGCAATATCGTCATAGGGCACGATCCCGGCGATCGGGCCGAACGGCTCCTCGGTCATGAAGCGGCTGTCGGGCGCAGGGTTGGCGATCACCGTGGGGGCGAAGAAGAAGCCGCGGCCCGGCAGCGCCGCCCCGCCGGTCACCACCTCGCCGCGGTTGCCGCCGACATCGGCGACGATCTGCTCCATCGCCGCGAGGCGCCGCTGATGGGCGAGCGGGCCCATCTCCACGCTTGCATCCGCCCCCGGATCGCCGACCTTGAGCCTGCCTGCCCGGGCGGCGAATTCGGCGACGAAGCGGTCATAGATCGTGCGGTCCACCAGGAAGCGGGTGGGCGAAACACACACCTGCCCGGCATTGCGGAACTTGACCGCGGCGCACATCGCCACCGCGCGTTCGAAATCGGCGTTCTTGCTGACGATCACCGGGGCATGGCCGCCCAGCTCGGGGGTGAAGCGCTTCATGTGGCTGGCGGCGAGCGCGCCCAAGTGCTTGCCCACCGCGGTCGAGCCGGTGAAGCTGACCTTGCGCGTGGCGGGAGCGGCGATCAGGTGCTCGGCCACCGGGCCGGGATCGCCATAGACGAGGTTGAGCACCCCGGCAGGCAGCCCGGCCTCGATGAAGCATTCCACCAGAAGCTGCGCGCTTGCCGGGGTGTTCTCGGCGGGCTTGAGGATCGCGGTGCAGCCCGCCGCCAGCGCCCCGGCGATCTTCTTGGCCGGCAGATTGACCGGGAAGTTCCACGGGGTGAGCAGCACGCTCGGCCCCACCGGCACATGGGTCACCATCTGCGCGATCAGCGCCCCGCCGCGATGCGGCACCAGCCGCCCGCCGCGGCGCTTGGCCTCTTCGCCAAGGAAATCGACCACGTCCGCGGCCGAGGTGATCTCCCCCACTGCCTGCGCGTGGGGCTTGCCCATCTCGGCGGTGACGATCCGCGCGATCTCCTCGGCGCGGGCGCGCATCAGGTCGGCGGCGCGGCGCAGGATCGCGTGGCGCTCGGCCCCCGGAGTGCGGCTCCAGCCGGCAAAGGCCTCCTCGGCGGCCTTGAGCGCGGCGTCGAGCTGGGCGGGGGAGGCCTTGGGGCAATGGCCGATCACCTCGGCCGTGGCGGGATTGACCACCGGCATCGTGCCCGCCTCGCCATGGGCGATCCAGGCGCCGTTGATATGCAGGGCAAGCGCGGGATAGGCGGTCATCGAGAAGCTCCGTTGCGAAAGTGGGACAGGATCGACCTTGCGCGATCTTGTAATTTTGTTGCGCTCTCTTTAGCCTGATTGCCGCGGCAGCGCGAGGAGAGAATCATGCTGGTGGGCGTACCCAGGGAAATCAAGCCGAGCGAGTTCCGCGTGGGCCTGACGCCCGAGGCGGTGCGCGAATATGTCGCGGCCGGGCACAAGGTGATTGTCGAGACCGGGGCGGGGCTGGGCATCGACAAGGATGATGAGGTCTATCGCCGCGCCGGGGCCGAGGTGGTCGACAGCGCCGAGGAGATCTTCGCCCGGGCCGAGATGATCGTCAAGGTCAAGGAGCCGCAGCCGAGCGAATGGGTGCGCCTCAGGGAAGGGCAGATCCTCTTTGCCTATCTCCACCTGGCCCCCGATCCCGATCAGGCGCGCGGGCTGATGGCCTCGGGCGTCTCGGCGGTGGCCTATGAAACCGTGACCGCGCCGGGCGGCGGCCTGCCGCTGCTCGCGCCGATGAGCGAGGTGGC
>Ga0075012_10006049_pt1 | contig 11002 bp, 6 predicted proteins | sample All_14_2_FD_71474 | JGI IMG/M metagenome (GOLD analysis project Ga0075012, IMG submission 71474) | Freshwater microbial communities in response to fracking from Pennsylvania, USA - Allegheny Zone_MetaG_DW_15 | ecosystem: Environmental > Aquatic > Deep subsurface > Groundwater > Drilled...
CTGCTGCACCACGGCATGATCATCGTGGGCTGCCCGTATTCCGCGCCGGGCCTCACGAATATGGCCGAGATCACCGGCGGCACCCCCTACGGCGCGAGCACGCTCGCCGGGGGCGACGGCTCGCGGCTGCCATCCGAGAACGAGCTCGCCATCGCCCGGTTCCAAGGCGAGCACGTCGCGAAGATCGCGCTGAAGCTGAAGTCCTGACGGCCCCCTCGACAGTACGCGCATATGCGATAATCTGTAGCCGGGGTACATCACCACGGATCGCTGCATCCGGGATCTCCGATCCCGCAACAGCGGGGTCATGGCCCCCAACTTGAGCGTTGGGCGCTTGGCCTACGTAGCTTTAGCGAAGTAGGGTTGAGCGTTTGCCTCTTCTCCGCTCGCTCTCGCCTTCGCCCAATCCCGAAGTCATGACCGCCGCAACGCGCGAAACCTGCCTCGCCTTCAACGAGTGGACAAAGCGCCTCGCCACCGTGTCATGTCTCGATGTCCCGATACGTCCCCTATTCCGTTACCTAAACCCAGTTCAATTCTCCATGCTTCCCGTAAAGAAAAGAAGTTATGAATACGAGACTTACTGAATCCCATATCTTTGAGTTCCTGCTCCGAGAATCCAAAAAGGTAAGTAACAATTTCTGGCCGATCTTCAAGTATAGCTTCCATAATTGCCTCTCCAACGCCGGCATCGCAATTACAATGAGTTGCAAGATAGAAGACCAAGTTTTCTTGCTTGCTCAAATCCAATTTCTTTATGGATTTCTTATTCTTAAATATATACCCATCGAGTGAAGTAAAGTTTTTCTCTTTATTGGATAAATAAACATGATCTATCTCGGAAATCAACTCTTGCTCACTCTTTGTTGAACAGCCCGAAAAACAACCCATAATCAGCAAAAATACAATTACTTTACCGGTCATAGGGGTGTAACCGTTTAACGGATTCCGGCGTGGGGCGCCGCGCTGTCACTCTTGATGAAACGCTTGTGAAACGAACTTCAAAACTTCCGGCAGCGCCGAACGCCAATAGGTCCAGGTATGTCCGCCATCCCTGATGCGAAACTCATGGGGAATCTCCTTTTTCCGCATCGCGATGTGGACGAGTGAGTTCCCTTCGAACAAGAAGTCATCATCCCCGCAGTCGATATACCAGCGAACGGCCTTTTTCTGCTCCTCGGGCATTTTTTCAACCCCATTCACAACACTGTACCGCTGATAGTAGGCTTCCGCCTCATTATCAGTGACGGTCTCTTTCTTCCATCTTTCGAGATGTTCTTTTGTGCCGGTCAACGAAAGCGGCCCGGCATTCGCGCTGAGCGGGCAGGCGGAAGAAAACAGCTCAGGATGGTGCAAGGCATAGATAAAGGTGCCTCCCCCCCCCATCGACAGGCCTGCAATGGCCCGACACCTTTTTTCCCCCCTGATCCGATATTCCTTTTCGATGAAGGGAATGAACTCGCTGAAAAAGAAATCTTCGTAGCGCCAGTCGCCCTTGATCGAATTGAAATAACCGCGCTTGCCAGCGTTGGCGTCAGGCATGACAATAATCATGGCGGTGCAGTGACCGTCCTTGATGGCTTTGTCGGCAATGTGCTGGACTTCGCCGCAGTGCACCCATGAGAGATGCCCTTCGGCGCCGCCCCCGTGCAGAAGATACAACACAGGATAGGCTCGCTGTGAGGTGTCGTAATCCGGAGGCAGGTAAACAGAATACTTGATGTCGCTGTTCAAGATTTCACTTTTCGTTGAAAGCTGTTCAAGCACTTTCCCGGTCTGGCCAAACAGGCATGTGGCCATCATGACACTGAAGACACACGAGGTTGTTCGTTTCACGGTTTATTCCTTTGTGCAAAACTACCGGTCACTTCCAGCTCACAACCGTCTGGTTCATACCCAGCGCGGTAGCCGGCCACACGAGCGTCTGCCCCGAGGCCGTTTGAACCTCAATATAGTACTCGATATCGCCGTCAGCAGGAAGAGGGCGGTCAGAGGGTTCGTGTGTCTAGATTCGATTTTGCTGAAAATATCGCTGCCCCATGCGGCCGGGACAGAGCCCGGCCCTCCAAGACTTCGAAAAAACGCACATTTCCGCATTGGAGGGACAACCTCCGTGCCGTCCTCCGCGACTTTTTCAGCGCAACCTATTGTCAAAATACGCCCCCTAATCCGCAATGCGGCCACCTCATTTATCGGTCTTCTGCAACCATTTCTGCGCGCCTAAGAACTGCTCAGGACCGTTCCAAGCGCTCAGAACGCAGGCCCCTCCGAGACGGTCAAACATGGCTTTGGCCATTTCGCGGTCTCTGGCCAGATAGGACAACCGCGCCGCTTCGTTGACGATTTCCAAAGACGTGGGATATCTCGTGAGCATTAGTTCGAGACCCTCGCGTGCCTTGGGCCAAGACGCGTCCGATTCATCAAAGATATTCCCATAATAGCCCGTCATTCTCAGCACGATACGCGTGTAGATCTCCGCGCCAAGCCCGTCGGGACGGGCCGCCGCCTTCAGCGCAAAGGACTCCCACTCTCCGGGCGAACCGTGCCAACGCGTCAATAGCGAATAGGCCCTCATCGTATCGTAACCCCAGAAAAGAGGCTCGGCAGCGTGCGCCTCCTCCACGATGGAGTCATATTCGGCCTTCCCCGGCCCCTCGCCAAGCGCGACAGTCAGCGCGACCATTCCCAAAAAGGGATCCTTTTCCTTCATCTTGCGGGCCTCGTCGACGAGCGTGTGCGCCGAAGCCAGCCGCTCGCGAAACTGCTGCCAGCCTTCGGGCGTTACGCTGTCGGCGTACCCGGAGCCTCGCGCGCGCCACGCGTAGCTGCAGAAGAAGTCCGCATGCGCCAGCCTCGCCGTGACCGACGCGGGCTTCTTCGCGATCCAATCCCTATGGATTTGGTCGTGCACCCGCCACATGCTCTCCGGCTCAGTCTTGCGGCACTCAAACGAATCATAAAACCTCACGATCTTCCACGACCCGTTCCCGAAACGCGCCTTGGTTGAGCGCAGCTCCGCCGCGATCTTTTCCAATTCATTGAAGTCTCTGGCGTTGTACAGCAACCGGACGTTGTGGCGAAACTCGGCGATCTCCGTTTCGATCGGATCCTTGACGAACCGGTTCTGCACGACCGCCCCTTGGGACGGGTCTTTGACGAGTCGTGCTAATGGCTGCGCGCCGCTTCGGAGACACACGAGACTGACCAGCCCACACAGGCCTACCGTGGAGACCCGCCGCATGACAGGGCCCGCTTTGTCTGTGACCGAGTGGAAAAACGGCCGAGGTTGCGTTTTTATGGTGTTCATCATGATCCTTTGCTCCTTAAGCGTTCGCCGTTGACGGTAGCAAGACACATTCGTACTGTGCCATTTAACATTCACATCGTGTTTTTGTCAATGACAGCTCTCACATAATTGCTGTTTATATATTATCTATTCCGCTGGAAAATCGGGGCGGACGGCACGGAGGCCGCAACCCAACAGAATCATGGAGAAAACGCTGAATGTTCCAGCGCTGAATTTCAAAGTTGAGCGTTGAGCGTTCTGTCCCGTCTCGATCATTCTTCTTTTTCCTTGCGAGCTTATGTTTCCCTCAAGCGCATGGCCGCTCTATTGTGTATCCCTTCTCCTAATCGTAATCATAATCATACTCGTAATCTTACCCCGCCCGCCGTCGGTTGTCGGCTTCAGATTCGGCGCATCCCCGTTCACTGGACCTGTTGCCAATCTCATGATCGACGCGTACTCGGGGAGTCCGCGCTGCCCTTGAAAGATGCGCCCCATTTGAGCCTTACCATTTTTTGATTTGCGACCACCTCTCGTTTTGCGATAATTGAAACTGAAGATGTTTAAAGCCGTTTTCGGGCCTTTTCAGTAGCGTGACGCAAGACTCGGCGGCACGTCGGCCCTCGACGGCTTACCTCAACCGCACGCGGTTTGGAAGGCCTCATCGCGCGTGTTCCGAAAAGCGCGCGGAGGCGACAGGAATCGGCGGCGGCCGCGCGGGGCCGCGCCGACGAAGGGAGACTCTCTAAGCTGGAGCGCGTTTGAATGAAACAGCCCTTGTCACCCAACGAGACGCCGCACGCGCGCACGGCGGGCATCACATGGCCCGCGTGGCACGCAGCCCTGGCACAGTACCGGGAGTCCAGCCTGTGGCGGGGGGCGTGGCAGTTGTTGAATACCCTGATCCCCTATTTCGCATTGTGGGCCCTGATGGTCCTCTCGGTCCGTCGCGGTTACCCGTACGCGCTCACGCTGGTCCTGCAGGTGGTTGCCGCTGCGTTTCTGGTCCGTATCTTCATCCTGTTCCACGATTGTGTTCATGGCTCGCTCCTGCCGGGCAAGTCCGCCAACACATTCTTCGGCCACCTGCTGGGCGTGCTGACGTTCACGCCGTTCGACGATTGGCGCTTCAGCCATCTGAGACACCATGCGACCTTTGCGGACCTTGATGCGCGCGGATTCGGCGACATCTGGACGCTCACACGAGCGGAGTACGAGGCGTCACCCCGGAGCCTCAAGCTGTTCTACCGCATGTACCGCAACCCTCTGGTGCTGGTCGGCCTCGGCGCGCTGTTCACGTTTCTGCTCCGCTTCCGCCTGCCCACCCGGACAACGAAGCGCAAGGAGCGCATGAGCGTTCTGTTCACCAATGTCTGCGTCGCCGCGGCTGCGCTCATGGCCGCGCGGTGTTTCGGTTGGAAGACGTTCCTCCTCATCCAACTGCCTGTGTTGTGGATGGCCGGAGCGGCCGGAGTCTGGCTCTTCTACGTGCAGCACCAGTTCGAGGGAGGCTATTGGGCGCGCAAAAAAGAGTGGGACGCCTTGCGCGCCGCCATGGAAGGCAGTTCCCACTACAAGCTGCCGCCCGTGCTGCGATGGTTTTCCGGAAACATCGGACTCCACCACGTCCACCACTTGAATCCCCGAATCCCGAATTATCGGCTCAGTGAGTGCTACGAGGCCGTTCCTGAACTTCAGGCCAAAAAACCTCTGACCCTCTTGAAAAGCTTCTCCGCCGTGCGAATGAAGCTTTGGGACGAGGACCGCAAGCAGCTGGTCGGGTTTTGAACGCGCGGCCCGAAGGGCGGCGGCGGGAGCGTCATTTGGCAATAGGCGTTTCTCCCTTTTCAACCCCGCAGACCGCATCCGCCACCCTGTTATTCGCACCACTCGAAACGCAGACGATGAGGCGTCTGCCTCAGAGAGGATGCCGCCGGGGCGCCGGTGGCAGCTCGTATGGCGCTGCTTTCTGCGGCCGGCGGTCACGCTTCGGCCACGCTCACCGCAGGGAGGCCGGCCCCAATTCGCGCGCCGAGCGTTGTTTGACGCCCTGCGTTGACGGCGGCCGTCAGAAACCGTATGCTGAGGCCGTTTTCCGGTCGGACAGACAGAACCGCCCGGAGGGTCGGCCGTCGACGGCGTGACCTCGTCGCGTGTGAAACACATCAAGGGGGACTCAGATGAAGCGGATACTGGCGCTTGTGGCCGTAGTGACAATGATGGTGGGCAGCGCGTGGGCCGATGTGCGGCTGGCTTCGCTGTTCAGCGATAACATGGTCGTGCAGCGCGAGACCTCCGCGCCGTTCTGGGGCTGGGCGCAGCCCGGCGAGAAGGTCGCCGTCACCGGTTCGTGGGGCGCGACCGCATCGGCCACGGCGGCAGCCGACGGCACCTGGCGGCTGAAGCTCAAGACGCCCGCGGCGGGCGGCCCGTTCACCATCACCGTCAAGGGCCAGAACACCATCGAGCTCAAAAACGTCCTCTCCGGCGAAGTCTGGCTCTGCTCGGGCCAGTCGAACATGGGCATGACGGTCAACAGCGTGACCAACGCGCAGGACGAGATCGCGGCGGCGGACTATCCGCAGATCCGCCTGCTCTCGGTGAAGCTGACGACGGCGGGCGAGCCGCAGGCGGAATGCACGGTGCGCGGCTGGGAAGTCTGCGCCAGCAACACCGTCGGCGCGTTCACGGCGTCGGGCTATTTCTTCGGCCGCAAGCTCCACAGGGACCTGAAGGTGCCGGTCGGTCTGATCAACTCGTCGTGGGGCGGCACGTGCATCGAGGCGTGGACCTCCTGGGACGTGCAGAAGGACGATCCCGCGATGCAGGCGCTCAAAAAGAGCTGGGACGAGCGCGACAAGACCTACACGCCGGAAGCCGACCAGATGCAGTTCGAAGAAGCCAAGAAGGCGCTGGCCGCCTGGAACAAGGGCGACAAGAAGACGAATCCGCCGCGCCCGCGCCTGCAGGGCCAGCCGCGCAAGAGCCAGAACTATCCGGCGAACCTGTTCAACGCGATGATCAACCCGCTCGTGCCGTTCGCGATCAAAGGCGCGATCTGGTATCAGGGCGAAGCCAACGCCGGCCGCGGCAAGGAGTACCGCGGCCAGATGGAGCGCCTGATCGTCAACTGGCGCACGCAGTGGGGCACTGACTTCCCGTTCTACTTCGTCCAGCTCCCGAACTTCATGGCGCCGTGGCAGAACCCCGTGGAAGACGGCGGCTGGCCGCAGATCCGCGAGTCGTTCGCCAAGACCGCCAAGGAGGTGCCGAACACCGGCATGGCCATCACGATCGACATCGGCGAAGAGAAGGATATTCACCCGAAGAACAAGCAGGACGTCGGCGACCGCCTCGGGCGCGCCGCGCTGTACAAGACCTATGGCTTGAAGGGCTTTGCCTGGAGCGGGCCGGTTGCGGAGTCGTGCAAATTCGCGGACGGCAAGGCCGTGATCCGCTTCGACACCGGCGGCGCGCCGCTCGCGGTCAAGGGCGGCGGCAAGCTCTACGGCTTCGCGCTGACCGGCGCCGACGGGCTGACGGTCCACGCCGACGCCGTCATCGAAGGCAAGGACACCGTGGTCGTCTCCTCGCCCCAGGTCCCGCAGCCTGCCGTGGTCCACTATGCGTGGGCCAACAACCCGGTCGGCGTCAACCTCGCGAACGCGGAGGGCCTGCCGGCCTCTCCGTTCCGCTTCGGCGAGATGCCGAAGTTCGACGTGTTCGCCAAGCTGCTGCCGGACGAAGCCAAAACCTATAAGGTTCTCTACGCCTTCGATCCGCTCGCGGGCAAGTTGACCGACGGCGGCACGCGTTTCGTCTATGACGCGGACAACTCCGCGCAGCTCAAGGGCCCGTTCAAGAAGGTCGCCTACTTCCTCGCGCTGCGGGACAAGGCGCGCGCGACGACCTACGCGTTCGTCGCCATGGACCCGTTCACGCCCGACGCCGCGAAGCTCGGCGTGCCGTGCGTCGCCAGCGGCGCGAAGTTCCAGCAGCCGGTCACCGGCGTCCTCGTGAAGAGCACCGCCAAGGGCGTGTCGTCAGGCGAATTTGCCGAGGGCTGCAACATCGAGTTCTACCCCGGCAACTACGGACCGCAGAACGCGGCCAAGATCCCCGGCGCGGAAGACGGCGTCTACGACTTCGGCGACGCCATGGACCCGAAAGGCGGCGCGGGCTACAGCGCGATGCAGATCCACAACTGGAAAGCCAAGCACTCGATCCTCTGCTTCAACCGCTTCGGCGGCGGCCGCACCTGCGACCTCGGCCTCGGCAGCTCCGAGGGCAAGACCCGCGACTGGACCTTCACCTCCAGCGCGAAGGAGGTCAGCCAGGCCCAATTCCTCGTGCTGGTTTTGCCGTAAGCGCTTTCCCGCGCGTCGCCATGTCGCTGGTCGCGAGTCTCCCCCCGATTTTCGACTCGCGACGTGCGACCCACGACCCGCGTGCTAGAATGGCGTCACGAAAAGGGGGCTATTCATGGGCTCGATCTTCAACAGGAGCGGAGGGTATCGCAGGCTCTACTCGTTCAATTTCGCGACGATCGTCCACCTAGGCACCATCAGCTTTGTCCGGCGCTTCGTCGATTGGAAGGACGATCCGCTCGGCAAGCTGACCGGCCAGATGGTCGGCGCGTCGCGCTCCGGCAAACAGAATATCATTGAAGGTTCGGAGCGGGCCAAGACCTCCTCCGAGACGGAGATCAAGCTGACGGACGTCGCCAAAGGGAGCCTCGCCGAGCTGCTGGGAGATCTCGAGGACTTTCTGGCCTGCCGGAACTCCATCCCGTGGAGCATTCACTCGGAAGACTACAAAGCCGTCAATGGCATCACGCTTGATCCGTTCGTCTATTCCGACGACGGCCTGCACGACTACTGGATCTACCTGCACCGCGAGAAGGCGAAATTCGACCCCTGGCTCGAACACGCCGACGCGACGGTCGTCGCCAACGCCCTGATCGTCCTCGTGCAGCGCACGCTGTCGCTTTTGGGCAAGCAGCTCCAGTCCCAAGAGTCCGCCTTCGTCGAGTCCGGGGGCATCCGCGAACGCATGACCCAGGCGCGCGTCGCCGCGCGCGACACCGAGACCCCCGCCTGTCCCGAATGCGGCAAGCCTATGCGCCGGCGCCACTCCGGCAAAGGCGATTTCTGGGGCTGCTCCGGCTACCCCGACTGCCGCAGCACCCGCGACATCCCTCAGCACGCCTAGCCCTCCCCGCGCGTCGCCACGTCGCTGGTCGCGGGTCCTCGCCTCGTCACTGCCTACCGCGCTCCCTCGACCCTCACTCCGTCGGGCCGTACTCTTCCGGGAACCAGGTGCGGTAGTAGTGGTCGCGGTGCCAGGTGTTGCCGGCGGAGGCGTAGTCGCAGAAGAATACGGTCTCCGGCAGCGCGCCTTCCGGGTTCTCGTGGTGCGAGCCGAGCGGGAGCGTCGCGGAAAACGCCATCCACATGTCATCCGACGGCGTGCGCACGTCGGAGAAGCCGGTCATGCGCTGCCCGTCCTTGATGCCCCGCCGGAACGGCTCGGTGAAGTCCCCGTCGCCGAAGCGACTGTCGCGGGCCAGGAGGACCGGTCCTCGCGTGAAGGCGACGTTGTGATCGAGCGTGTGGGCCACGACGGGCATGTCGAACTTGATCTCGACGATGTCGCCGAGCTTCCACTCGCGCTCGATCGTGAAATAGGAGCCGGAGGCGACGCCCTTCTGCTCTTGGCCGTTCACTTTCACCACCGTCGCTTCGCTCCACTTCGGAATGCGCAGCTTGAGCGGCACGACGCCGGCGTTCTCGGTGTGGCTGACGATGCGGGCGGCGCTCGAGCGCGGATAGAGCGAATACATGTCGAAGGCGACCTTCTTGCCGGTCTTGGGGATGACGCCCTTCACCAGCGCGGACGCATAGAAGTTGAAGACCACCGCGTCGTCCTTCGTGCGGAAGAGCTCCTTGAGGAAGCAGAGGAAGCCCCGCGGGCCGTTCGCCGTGCAGCAGTCCGTGTGCATGTAGCAGTGGTGCTGGCCGTGGTAGCGGTTGCCGGAAAGCGGCGTATAGCCGGCGAACTCCGAGCCGTCCGCCTTCATCGCGCCGAGGTAGGCGTTGTAGAACGTGCGCTCGAGCTCATCCGCCCACTTCGGGTCGCCCGTCAAGTCGAGCAGCTTCTCGCAGAAGCGCATCCACGTCGTCGTGACGCACGTCTCCTGGAGCCGCAGATAGGGCTGGTGCTGCTTCCGCGCGCCGTGGAACCACGCCTCCGAGCACGCGCAGCCGCCGGCGAGGTTGATCTCCTCTTTGATGATGTCGTTGCCGGTCGCGACCGCCGCGTCAAACAGATCTTTGCGCCCCGTCACCTCGAAGTACTCGAGCATGCCCTGATAGCAGCTCATCATCTCGTAGGACTTCCAGCGGTTGTGCTTCATCACGTAGGCGCCGTTGGTTTCGGCCTTGTTGCCGTAGCCGTTGCGGTCCGCCACGGAAATGCCTTTCAAGGCCAGGTCGAGCAGCCGCGGGCCGTCTTCCGCTTCGGTCATGTCCTTGACGAGGTACGCCGCGAAATCGAGGTACTTCTTGTCATTGGTCCGCTTGTAGAGCCACATCACGGGCTCCAGGATCGACGAGCTCGCGTAGCCGGACCAGTTGCCGGTCTGGTACAGATGGACGCCGCGCTTGCCGCCGGGCCCCAGCTCCGCGATCACGTAATCGCAAACCCGCTTGCACGCCGCGAGGGCTTCCGGAGACTTCGTCGCATCGTAGTAGTGCAGGAGTCCCATCATCGTGTACTTAATGCCCCAGACGTCCCACCCCTCGCCGCAGCGCAGCTCGTCCGGATAGTTGCCGATGTAGCCGCACGGCTCCTGCGAAGCGAGCATGCGCGCGAGGCCGCGGTCGACATTCGCCTTCAGCTTCGCGGAACCGGTGTACTGCAGATACGGCATGGCGGCGTGCATGTACTTGCCCCAGAACTCCGTCTGCCACCAGCGCTTGGTCTCCGTCTTCTCCATGAACGGCGCGGTGATGTAGTCGACGTCCGTCCCGATCACGTGGCGCTCGATCATCGCGTCGAGCCTCTCGCCGAGGTAACCCTTGAGCCGCACGTCGCCGATGCTGCCGACGCTGGACACCGGGGCCTTGCCGGAATCCTCGGCAGACGCGCCGAGTGCCATCAAAACTGCGAACACAGGAACAATCAGTCGTTTCATTTTTCACGCTCCTTAAGCCATGGATAATAATTCGCTTTGCTTAAGCCGTCAACTGTCCAGCCCTATGCACCCGCTTGTCGCTGGTCGTGAGTCCTCCCCGTATTTTCGACTCGCGACTTGCGACCCATAACGCCGAACGCTGAACGCCGAAGTTTTCGGCCTTTGAACGAGAGCGTTTGTCGCCCCACTGTCCCCTGCCAACTGCTAACTACTTAGCGAGCCCCCCCTACCGCATTCAGCCGATAGCCGTCCATCACGGCATTTGCCGCGCTTACATGCGACCGCCGTTATCTGCGCCTCACCAGCCCTTCGGGGCGGCGGGCCGGGTGCGGGGCTTGAGGTCGCGCGGCGTAAGGCCGTTGTTGTCCTTCGCATCGGCATCGGCGCCTTGGGACACGAGGAAATCGAAGACCGCCTCGTTCTTGTTCTCCTTCGCCGCGTCGTGGAGCGGCGTCCCGCCCTTGTTGTTCTTCGCGTGGACGTCCGCCCCTGCGGCCACGAGGATTTTGCAGACCTCGACG
>Ga0075012_10006051_pt1 | contig 11000 bp, 13 predicted proteins | sample All_14_2_FD_71474 | JGI IMG/M metagenome (GOLD analysis project Ga0075012, IMG submission 71474) | Freshwater microbial communities in response to fracking from Pennsylvania, USA - Allegheny Zone_MetaG_DW_15 | ecosystem: Environmental > Aquatic > Deep subsurface > Groundwater > Drilled...
TCTTCCGGCAGGGCGGTGTTTGCTACTTGCCTTGCAGATGGGGAAAAAACCCGCTGGAACCGCTCGGATTTTACGGGAGTCCTCAAAGAGAGTCTTCTTCCCGATTGGGCCAGCGAAAAACTGGCGGGGCTTCAAAACCAGCAGACAACGGAAAGCGAGACAGCCGGTATGGGAGGGTTGGAAATGCAATGATGGGAGTGAGAACATGCCGGGCGTTATGATCAAAAGCGGCATGATTTCCTACTATGGAACCCCTGCCGGATATACTGAGAAGGATAAGGCGGTGGTCGACCGTATCTTTCAGTGCGACGAGCTGACCACATGGCTGAAGAGCCGGGGGATGACGCCGATCTGGGCGGACGGTGTGCTGGAGCGACTTCTTTCAGGAGAGAAGATGAACGGCAGTGAAAATGCCGCCCCACTGAAAAGTGTTCGCATCTGGCAGCTTGATTCCAGGGTCGATGTGCGCATGAAATTCATCCGCTATGAGAAGATGCTCCAGCACTTTGGTGCGCCGCAGCCGCAGGATTATCGGGTTGCCTACGATGGCCAGCTTGACACCAATGATCTGGGCCACATCTATGAGCGGTTCAGCGCCCGGAAGCCTCCCGGCTTTTCCGGTCATCCCATGAACATGTCCGACGTGATCGAGCTGTATGATGCAGACGGAAGCACATTCTATTATGTGGACCGTTCCGTTTTCCGACAGATCGGATTTGAGCCGCAGGAACAAACCCAACAAAAGGGCATGAGTATGTAGACAGTTTCAACTGTCTTTTTTAGTGCCCTGAAACGAATACAAATGGAGGATTATCCAATGATCAGGTTTTTAAAAAGAATGAAGGATCGCATGGTAAGCAGGATCAGAACGGCAATATCTTCTGCCGTTCCCGACTTTTCCGGAGTGAAAACTGTACTTGCCGACAACCGTGCCGAGGGCTATGTGGATACCGCCATCAAGATTCTGATGTCGGTGGTCATCGGCGCCCTGATACTGGCGGGGCTGTATGCCCTGTTCGGAGATACGGTGCTGCCTACGCTGACTGAGCGCATTGAGGATATGTTTAATTACGGCGGCTGAAAACGCCATTCTGAAAGGAGATCAAAACAATGTCAAAAAGCATGAATGAATCCGTACCTAAGTACGACGTGAAAATCCATTCCATTCATCCGGAGGGTACCCTTCGCGCCAATGCATCAGTGAATATCTACGGTGATTTTGCCGTCCGCGGCGTTAAGGTGATGGAGGGTACGAATGGGCTGTTTGTGTCCATGCCCAGTTACAAGGTAGGAAGCGAGTATAAGGATATCTGTTTCCCCTGCACCAAGGAAGCGAAAGCAGAATTTGATCACGCAGTAATCGCTGCGTACCAGCAGACGCTGGCTCAGGGACAGGCCAGGGCGAACCAGCAGGAATCTCCTGCTCCGTCCCAGGACCAGCCTGCCATGACTGGAATGTAGGCCGGAAATTGAGCATTCAGGTTTTTTAAAATATAGTGAAGGGAGAAAAACATTGCCAAATCAAAATAAAAGAATAAGCGTGGAAATGAAGAGAGCACTGGCAGGCGCCCTCGTTATTATCGCAGGGTTGAGTCTGCTTTTTTATTGGGAGAGCAGCGGCAGGGAGCAAATGCAGTATGAGCAGGTAATCTGTGCGTCTATGGAGATTCAGAAAGGACAGACGATCACGGAGGAACTGCTGACAACAAAGTCCCTGTCTAAGGACAGTCTGATTACGGGGGTGGCGAAGAATAAGACCGACCTCGTCGGAACCGTCGCCGCCCAATATATTCCGGCCCAGGCACAGCTCAGCAGGAAGATGATATATAGGGACGACTTCTATATCGATACGGACCGGGGGGAATCCATATATAAGCTTCCGGCAGACTGGATCGACAACCGGAGCGCCGCCGTCCGAAGGGGCGATACGGTTGAAATCTATCTCGCGGATGGGAAGAAAAAAGTGGGAGAGTATATGGTGGCTTACGTTAAGGATGCCCAGGAACGAGAGATCTCCAGCGTAGAAGGTCAGGAGTATGCGGATATTCTGAACCGCACGAATGCAACGGGAGCCATCGATCACATTGAGATCATCGCTACCCAGGAGGAATATGCGGCGCTTTATCAAGCGAAGAGCAACACGGAGCAAAAGTTTCTGATCGTGCAAAAACCAGAAAATTAGAATAGGGGGAAGTAGGTTTGAAACAGGAAGAATATTTTCAGGAGCTGTGCAGAAGCGTTTCCGTAAGCTTTTTCGAGGAATGGGAAAACACGACCCATATGCAGGACCAATCGCAAAGAATCAAGAAGGCCATCATCGGATATCGGGATGAAGTGGAAGAATTTATCCGGAAGATAAAAAGCTTTCTCGTGCAAAACAAATGCGAGGACGTATGGTATCCGTCCTATTACACATCCCCTGAATGGGCGATCTACCATGAAAACTGGGGACTCGCAGGCATGGCCGAATGGTTTTCAGAAAGCTATCGGGAAAGCAGTTCCGCCAAGATAATCGGTGACCGAATCTATTTTCTTGATGAAGGACAAATGAAACTCATGCCCCAGAGGATCAGCCGTGAGAGAAGGGAACAGCTGGTAAGAGCGCTATTGCTGCTTACCCCGGAGGAAAGGCTGGACAAGGAATTCCACGAGGTATATATGCTGGATGGCACCAGAATCACGATTTTTGCCGGCGGTATGACAAAGCCGGAACAGGATGTGATCATTTTCAGACGATATATCATCCCCACCTACACCTTTGAGGAGCAGGCGGAAAGAGGGACGATCCCTGCGGAGTCCGTACCGCTTTTCAAGGCGTGGGTGAAGCTGGGGTATAACATGGTGTTTACCGGCGCGATCCGGAGTTCCAAGACCACCTTTCTGGCTACCTGGCAGAGCTACGAAGATCCTAGCTTGGAGGGGGTCATGCTGGAAACGGATCCGGAAATCCCTATTCACAGACTCATCCCAGACGCTCCCGTGGTACAACTCATCGCAGACAATGAAAAGCTCTCAGGGATCTCAAAGAACCTGTTACGGAGCGACGCAGATTATTTCATCCTTGCTGAAGCCCGCGATGGTACGGCCCTGGACACTGCCGTAAGGATCGCGGGGAAGGGTACAAGGCGGATGAAGATGACCTTTCATATCCGCGAGCCTTTGGATTTTCCTTACGACGCGGCGTGGGAGATTTCCCGTACCGTTGGCGGGGATATGAGGGCTGTGGCAGGACGGGTGGCCGGCGCCTTTGATTACGTATTCCACTTCATTCAGCTCAAGGATAAGAGTCGGAAAAGACTGAATGGAATCTATGAAATGGGCTTTGACCGTGTAACCGGGGAGATTTCCATGATGCAGATTTGCAGCTATGATCTGGACAGGGATACCTGGCAGTGGCACTACCACATGGGCGAGGACAAGAGAAAGTTGGGGGAAGACGAAGACCAGACTGTATTTAAAACCTTCGATATGCTTCTGAAAGACCTGGATGAGCAATCCGAGGGGGTGATCTAGTTGATCTATGGGGATTTACCTATCATACTTCTTGCATCCATATCATTTACGGCAGGTATCCTTATCCTTATCCTGAAAGGCCTGACGGAATGGAAGCAATTGATCTCAGCTGAGATGAGCAGGCACCGCAAGCGCAGAGAAGAAAAGGCGGCGGAGAAACCGGAGAGCAGGCTTGACCGTTCGATCCGGTATCTGCTTGAAACGGCGTGGGGCGGAAGGATCTCCGTGAATGCTTTTAAGAGCATCTGCGCTTTTCTCTTTTTGCTTTTCCTTATTTTCGGTTCCGTGATTTTCAATTATTCCACAGGGCTGGTAATGGCGGGGGCAGCTGGCGTGGCCCCCTTTATCCTGATGCGCGTGAAGCTTGAAAAAGAACGGTCTCACGCCAGCTTCGAAGCGGAACAGCTTGTCGTGTCCATTCTCAACAAGTACCGGATATCACATTTCAACATGGAAGAAGCAATCGAAGCCGTCATTGAGGATGTCACCGATATGCCACTGACACGAAAGATGCTTTTCCAGCTTTTAATCAGGATGAGGACAACAAAGAGCAGAGAGGAAATACGGGATGCGACAGGGATCTTTGCGTACAACGTCGGAACCAATTGGTCGAAAATGCTTGCGAACAACATCTTTCAGGCACAGTCAAAAGGCATGAATGTCGTCGTGTCCCTGGAGGACATCCTGTCACAGCTACGGGAAGCGAGGGCACTTGCCGAGGAAAGAAAGCGGAACAACTTGGAATCCGTTATTCTGGTAAAACTGTTCTGTCCGGGAATTTATCTCATCTTCGCATATTTTGCGATCGATAAATTCGATTTAGGCGTTACCGGTTTTCTGCATAACCAATTTCTAACGAGGCAGGGGCTGATTCTGTTCTTTTATTTTCTGCTTCTCTTTTTCACCGGTTACCTTTTGTTGGAGTTGGTGCAGAATAAGAAATTTGATTTTTAGGAGGTGGAGTTTTGTTTGTGGACATCATGGTGTATGTCCTGACCGGAGTGTTTTTCATCACGGGCATATGGATCATTATATACCGTGAGAAAAGTCTCAATACAGGGCAAAAGATGCAGGCTCAGATTGATATCATAAAAGGTCAGTTTCGGGGACGACAGGATAATATCCTGACGGGAACCCGCTACTACTTCGATAAAGACGTTTACCATGGGATACGCTTCGCAGGAAGCGTTTTTTTATTGGGGTATGGGTTTCGCTTGCATAACCCTGTGTTCCTGGTCCTTGCCGCTACACTCCTTCTGCTGACGATCCCCAAGAGTAGCGTGAAGGGGATCAAAATGCCTTTCTTTTATTTCAACAAGGCATTCTGTCAGCATGAGAAAAAGAAAGCAGACGGAGAACTGCTTGAGCTGATCGGGTTTTTAAAAAATATGGCTACGCTTCAAAGCCGAAACTCCGTGGGAGCAGACTATATCATCTCGGAGCTTGCGTCGGTGGCTGAATTTACCAAGCCGGCGTTTCTCATGATGCTGAACAAGCTCCGGCTGAACAAAAAAGCGGAGGCGTATGAGGCCTTTTCCTCGTCTGTTAATACGGAGCTAGGGCGGGATCTGGCACATCTGCTCATCGAGCTGGATGAACTAAAACCCCGCGAACTGCAGGAGGTCATTCTGATGCAGCAGCGGCAGGCACAGAGCATAAAAAGCACCAGGATCCGGCGCAGCGATGAGACGGTCAGTGTGCTGGTTTATTTGCCAGTTATCGCCGCGATCATGGTGGTCTTTTTAGACTTTGTCGTTTTAATTCAAATGGAAATCGGAAACGGTTTTTTTCAGTGATCAATCCCGGCTCGGGATCAACAATAGAACATTTTAAGGAGGAAAAAGGATATGAAACAGGTTATTGTAATGATCGCCATGGTAATGCTCGGCCTTGCTCTTGCGGGTCTGGTCGGTGAATTTGCGAAGAGTGCGGGTATTGTCGCAGATTCATCTATGGAGCAGATCGAAGAGATCACCGTCCCACCCGTAAGGTAGGATGAAGCAGTTAATCGTGATGATCGCAATGCTGATGCTCGGTCTTGCCATTTACTCTCTCGTCGCAGGCGACCACGATTCTATTAAAAGCGCTGTGGGAGGCTTATGGAGAAACGAGATCGAGCAGCAACAGACTTACCCGTAAGAAAATCATCATAAAGCCGGGGAAGCCTCTCCGGCTTTATGATTTAGGGAGAATAAAAAAATGAAACAGTTCATTGTATTAGTCGCCATACTGCCGCTGCTGCTCATTTTTATCGCACAGTTCACCCTTCAGGAGAAAAACGCGCAGATCAAGATGGGCATCGCAAGCGACGTCTATGCGGCGGCAGAGCAGGCCAGACAGGACGGATGCTTTACAGCAGGAAACGTCAATAGATTGAAGCAGCAGCTCGCGTCAAGATCCAGAACGGAAGAATCAGAAATCCTGATCACTGCGGACGAGGTACCGAAGTATCGTGTCAACAGCTATAACGAAAATGAAAGAATTCACTATAAGGTTGAAGTCCCCATAAAAAGAGCTATGGCGGGAAACCGCTTTTTCGGCATACAGGATGAGGAAAACAGGGGCGTATTCGTAATTGAAAACAATATCGCAAGCGAGAGGTTAAGACCATGAAAGTATTGCTTGTTGGAGTTGCAATCATAATGATAAGCCTTATGTCAATCACATTTCATGCCGATTATTCCCGCTATGAATTGACAGAGCAGGCGTTGAAAAACGAAGCAGACAAATGTGCCTCGGCCGCCGTCCTGTATTTTGACGAGGAGGCATACGGGGATGGGGAGATTCTGCTGAAGGATGATGACGCGGTAAAGGCGGTTCAGGGAATGCTGGATGAAAAATGTGCATGGCAGTTGCATTTGTTCGATGATTCGGGCAGACACAGGAGATACGAGAACGGCAGGGTGACGGCTGAAACCGACTTTTCCTATCCCTATTCCTTTGAAGATGAGACAGGGTATGAAACAGTGATAAATCAGCCTGCCGTCATCGTAACTGTAAGCCATGAATCGGATTTTTACAGACTGGATGGAGTGGAGGAAAAGACGATCAAGAGAAGCTCAATGTACACGGTAAACAGCCGATAGAACAAAATCGTTTATTGGAAAGGAGATGAAATATATTGAAAATAGCAAATTCGGAGGGATTGAATCATAAGGGTAGGCTCCGGAACAGATGGGTTGCGACCCTACTGACAACTGTAATGGTTTATACCAGCTTTGTTCTTGGGGGAGTGTTTGGAGTACCGGAGAGCTATGCAGCCACTTACGGGACGCAGATGAGTTCGATCACCAACCAAGGCGGAAGTGTCTCCGTGACCGGTACGGGAAACTATACCTTCACCGTTTCAAAGGCCGGATACTACCGGTTCGATTTGATCGGTACAAAAGGAGGCAATGGTCAGGCAACGGGATCCAGCGGCTCCGTGAGCGGCGGAGCAGGCGGTACCATAAGCGGCGTTATGCAGCTTCAAGCGGGGCAGGTACTCTATATCACCTTTACTCCAGGAGGAAGCGGTGGTGGCGGATATAGCAGCAGCGGAGATGGAGGCACAGGTGGTTATTCTGTAGATGTCCGCTATGGGGGGACAAATTATAGGGCCAACGCTATTTTAGTCGCCGCGGGCGGCGGTGCCGGCGGAGGGGCATATATCGTCGAATATACTGCCGCATATACAGGCTCAAGCGCAAGGACTGATTACTACACCGGCTCGGCAGGAGGAAATGTTTCGGGATATACGAGCTTTACAAATGGCAGTGTTCCAAGCGGAATCGGAGCAGGCGGCGGGGGAGCGGGCGGCGGTTACTATATGTACAGGGAGTCAACGGACAGGTCATATAATGGCAATGCGGGAATAGTAGGCGGACCGGACAGTAATGGCGGAGCAGGCGGTGCCGCGAGCATAGCTGGATATGCGGGAAGCGCAGGGAAGAACGGAGTCGCATCCACGCTCTTTACAAACATATTGAGTGGTACCACCATGGAAACAGTGGCCTCCTGCACGATAACAATGGCGGAGGATTTAACGGATTCCCTCAGTGACGTTGTCGCAGAGACCATCGAGGTGGCCTACAACACGCCGCTTTCCGATGTTCTTGGACTGCTTCCAAGCGTGATTACAGTAAAAAGTGCAAAGGGAAAGTCTTATCAGCTCCCGGTCTCGGGTTGGAGTTGCCCGACCTATAAAGGCACGTCTGCCATCACCCACGTTTTCACAGGAACGATAAACACCTCGGGACTGCCCGCTTATATAAGCAACCCCCTCGGCATAAAGGCAAAATGCAACGTAAAGGTTATCACTCTCACCGAGGGAGATGGACAGGCCCTTGTCGCGCAGGCGATCCTGGAAGCTGGAAGAGAAATGGCATCCGCTATGTCATCCATGTCGGTTTCTGGAGGGAGCTCAGCGGTACAGCTTACAGTTATTACAGGCAAGCCCTTCACAGAACAGGTCGTTCAATGGGATGACATGGAAAGCGGTAGCAAAAGTGGCGTGACCGTTGTAAATCAAGTATTGGGGGATGGATATATCGTGGTAAGCGGTACACTGGCACAGACAGGTTGGAACAACATTATTATAAACGGCAGGATGTTCTGCTTTAAAGTAATTGAGGAACCTGATTCCGCAAATGTATCCGTGATGTTTCAGTAAGAGTGGGAAAGATGGAGATTAACGATGGAAGATAAAACCACGAGTAAGAAAAGAATTTGCATGGTTGGAAGGCATACACCTGTTTTCATCAGGAAAGCAATCAGTGTATTTCTGGTTGCAGTTCTGATTGCGGGATCATTTTATGCAGGCCAATTTTTTTCTCCTGCTATATCCTATGCCGCGAATATAAATGGACCGACGGTAATTGGAGTTGATACGTCGATCGGTGCAGGGAATACCTGTACAATACAGACGAAAGGCACCTATGAAATCCTGGCAAGCGCGACAGCTGGGGCAAACGGAAACGCACCTACCGGAGACGGAGGAAGAGGCGGAACAGGCCAGAGCGTAAGATTCACCTTAAACCTGAATGCCGGAGATATTCTAACAATTCAGCAGAATTCCGGAGGGGCTGGCGCAGAAGGTGGGCGCAAAAGCAAAGGAGCCTATACCGCCATTGGAGGAAATGGCGGTAATGGGGGAAACGGAATTACGGTTTTAAATAACGGCGATTTTCTTCTCAGTGTACAAGGAGGCTCCGGCGGAGGCGGGGACGGCGACCAGGTAAGCTCCGGGGCAAGTGCGGCTGGAGGAAGGGGCGGAACGGGTGGTTATTCTGCCGGAGGCACCTGCATAACAAACCCCGGCTCAGGAGGAGCAGGAGGACATGCTGGAATTCCGCCAGGATCAGGGGAAAACGGAAGCAATGGCACAGGATTATATATAGACACATCAAAGGTCAGCACTTACAATATGGCGAACGGCGCGTATACCGGGGCCTGGGGCTGTGTCTTGACTCTGAGAAGTGAATATAAAAATGACATTGCAACGTTTCAGCCGATATCGTTATCCGTAAAGTATGGAACCACATATGAACAGATCCTCGCCAAATTGCCGGCCGTAATAAAGACAAACTGCACCCAGGGTCTGTTTGAGATTCCTGTCACATGGAAGTGTGGAACGTTTGATCAGGCCCTGCCGGGCATTTATACCTTCGAAGGGGTTCTGGGAACTTTGCCAGGGGATGTAAAGAATCCGCTACGGATTTATCCTGTCGGGAACGTAACCCTTGTAAATGTAGGGGCAGAGCAGACCTTTGACAAGTTGCAACAGATTGAAGTGCCTAAGATAATCTGCATCGCAGGAAAACCGTACGATGACTATATTTCTGCTTATGACGACATGGTTTCTGCGTCAGCAGACGGAGTGACGTTTATCAATGAAAGCAATAATGACCGGGTTATCCGTATAAAGGCGCTTTTTAACACGCCGGGAACGCGTGTGCTGACGATTCAGGGGAATCCCTTTATCTTCAAAGTAGTCACAGAACCGGACAGCAGCAATGTGAGGGTAACCTTTAATTGAAGAGCTCTCGCTTAAGGAAAGGAGATTGTATCATGAAAAATAAAATCTTTTCAATTCTTTTTATTGCATTATTAACAGTCAGTTCCTATTTTGTTGGAACTACAGCAAGCCTTCAAGAAGTTTATGCGGCGCCAGCCAGCGGATATATAGGTCAGACATTTACAGCAGGGGATACCGCGCCGAAGGCCGGATGGTATCGATTTGACGCGTACACAGGAATGTCGTATTTAGATAAAACGATTACTACGACATCCATGGTGCCAAGCGGAACTTACTATACAGAGGGTCCAACCACAACTTCCAATGTTACAGTTGGCTATCCTGCTGTACATGTCTTTGGATTACGCTATATGAACGCAGGCGAAGCATTTGATTTTACGAAGATAGGCGCAGCGAAACCAAGTGTGGCTGGTTATTCTACAGGTTCAGGTGCTTCAACAAAGAGTTATGAGTATTATGGAGATACATTAAATTTCAGGACAGATACTTCGGATGGATATATCAATGAGGTTATAGGGTCGGGATCTTCTAAAGTGACTCATTATAAGTATTATTCATTTGTATATCCGGGATATTTTTCGGCTTCCGGAGTAGAAAAGCTAAGCGATGCTCCCGATCTGGAGAGGGCGGTGTTACTATCTACGGATGACACTCCTCCAGTCGATTTCGGTATGTCGGGGCTGACTCCAATCAGCAATCAATCGATATTAGCTCAACCAGTTCAACAAGTGTCAGGAGGAGGACAGCAATCCCAGGCTCCTCAGAGCAATTATGCCGGACAGGTTATGACAATCAATGTAATCAAAGGAAAGGCATTTGATGTAACGATCAACCGATATGATGGAATGGGCTCTGTAAATCAGTCGGGCATTCAGATTATTGACAGCGTGAATGGTGACGGGGTAATACGCGTAACGGGAACGCTAACCACCCTGGGATATCAGTCCCTCATCATAAATGGCAGATTATTTATATTTAACGTAGTGAATGAGCCTGACAGCAGTAATGTTACAGTGACGTTTAATTAACACAAAACCCTAAGACAAAGGAGCGGAACATTGAAAAAAATAATAAGCATATTGGTACTGCTCATTTTAATCAATTCAGCTTTTATATCCGCTTCTGCCGATGATGGAGAACCATTCCGGGGTCTTCCCTCGAATGCTGTGCTTTCGGTTTCCGAGCTGGATAATACCGGAGCACTCATTTATGTGGGGATTGATTTTGCCGTATTTCAGGATGAGGACAAGGACGGCGTCTTCACGGTCAAAGCAGGAAAGGTAAAGCGCTTCCTTACTACCCACACGACAATCACGGTTGATTTGGGAAGTCCGGTGGAATATAAAAAAGGCGTGATGTATAAGCTGGCCATGAGAACCTTATATACTCCGGCCGGACCTGAAGGAAACGGAGAAGGAGATATCATCATTGCTGATTATAGCAACGGCAGGGAAGGATGGGTCCTGATTCC
>Ga0075012_10006052_pt1 | contig 11000 bp, 9 predicted proteins | sample All_14_2_FD_71474 | JGI IMG/M metagenome (GOLD analysis project Ga0075012, IMG submission 71474) | Freshwater microbial communities in response to fracking from Pennsylvania, USA - Allegheny Zone_MetaG_DW_15 | ecosystem: Environmental > Aquatic > Deep subsurface > Groundwater > Drilled...
GAACAACTTCGGGCTGAAGGGTCCTGGCCCCAAGAATCCCGATGTCGATATCGACGGCACCAAGGCGGCCTCCTGGGTGGCACGCACCTACCTGGATGCGCTCGCGCTGAACATCGAGCGCGTGTACTGGTATCGCTGGGAGCCGTACAACGACCTGTGGGGCATCCAGATGTTCACCAACACCCCAGGGGCCATCGCCTACTCCACCCTCCAGGACTGGATTGTCGGCGCGCGCTTCAATGGCTGCACCACCACCAAGGGCAAGGGCAAGGCCCAGGGGACGACCTGCGATTTCGTCAAGGACGGCGAGGCTTTCCAGATCGTCTACAGCACCACGGAGAAGCCGGTCGCCTTCGCGGTTCCCAAGGGTGCAACGCAGATGTGCAACCTGCTGGTCGGCTGCAATCCGATCAAGGCCAAGACGATCAGGGCAGCTGCGCCAGTTCGCCTGAACGCGGCCTGAGCTCCTCAGTCACGCACGCGCGCGTCCCACGAAGCGTGCGTGCGCATCGTTGAGACCCAGGGCAAGGGCGCGCTGGCCTGCTGCCTCGGCCTCATCGAGTCGACCAAGGCGCGTCAGCAGTTCGGCTCGTGATGCGTGCCACCAGGGGTAGCCATCAAGACCGCTGATGGCATCCACCGCCGCCAGTCCGGCCGCTGCCCCATCACGCTCGCTGACTGCCCCGGCTCGACCAAGCCGAGCCGCGGGAGAATCCTGGATGCTGAGCAGGACGTCATACCAGGAGATGATCGCGTCCCAGTCAGTGCTCGCATAATCGACTGCTACCGCATGGCACGCGGCGATGGCCGCCTGCATCGCGTAGGCATCAGGCCGCTCGGGCGTGCGACGCAAGGCCTGCCCCAGCAGCTCGACACCTTCGCGGATCGACTGGTCATTCCACCGACTGCGGTCCTGATCACCGAGCAGCACTACCGCTCCCGATGCATCGATGCGCGCCTCTCGTCGCGAATCCTGCAGCAGCATGAGTGAGAGCAGCCCGGTGATCGAAGCCTCGTCCGGCATCAGTGCATGCAGCAGCCGACCCAGGCGGATCGACTCGTCCACCAGGCTCGCCCGCATCGCGTCCTGGCCACCTGCAGCCGCGTATCCCTCATTGAAGATCAGGTAGACCGTTGCCAGGACCGCCGGCAGGCGGATCGGCAGTTCCGCATCGGTTGGCACGCGATAGGGGATGTGCGCCTGTCGGATCTTCTGCTTGGCCCGCGTCAACCGCTTGGCCATCGTGGCCTCCGGAACCATCAGCGCCCGAGCGACCTCCGCGGTGCTGAGGCCGCCAAGGGTGCGCAGGCTCAAGGCGACCTGGGCATCCAGCGCCAGGCTTGGATGACAGCAGGTGAACACCAGGCGCAGCAGGTCGTCACGGACGACCGAGTCCTCCGGCTCGGGAGCCTCGTGCTCAAGCAGCCACACGGCCTCGGCCTCCTTGCTCGCTCGCGCCTTGTCCCGACGGATGCGATCAAGCGCGCACCTGCGAGCGACCACCGTCAGCCATGCCCTCGGCTCGTCGGGGATGCCGTCACGCGGCCAGGTCTGCAGCGCGCGGACCGTCGCCTCCTGGAGCGCATCCTGCGCCAAGTCCACATCCCGGGTCATGCGGATGAGCGTGGCCAGGATGCGCGAGTAGTCCGCGCGCACTGCGGACTCGGCAGCCTGGGCCGGAGAGCGCGATTCAGCTGACGTCAACGAGGCGTCCTCACATGATCGGCAGCACTGGCCGCACTTCCACGGCCCCATCCCAGGCTGCTGGAATCCTGGCGGCCAGGGCGATCGCCTCATCGAGGTCGGCTGCCTCCAGGATGAAGAAGCCGGTCAGGGCCTCCTTGGTCTCGGCGTAGGGACCGTCCGTGGCCAGCACGTCGCCGCCCTTGCCCCCAGACACCCGCACCGTGGTCGCGGTGGCCGTCGGGTACAGCGCCGCGCCGCCTCGCAGTGCAGCTGCAGCGCCCTGCTGGAACTCGCTGTACTCGGCGGTGTCCGCCGCGTACTCCGGCAGGCTCCAGTCGACATCCTTGGTGTAGATCAGTGCGACGTACTCGGGCATTGCGACCTCCTCGAGGGCCGGCGCCATTCGCCGGCTTCATCCTAGGGACGCAGCACGAGTCGCAGAAAGGACAGAAGCGGATCCCCAATTCCAAGGAATGTGAGGATCCGCTTCTGCTTGGTCCAGCAGGGCCTTGCCGGTGCCGACTAGCCCTTGCGCTTGTTGACTTCCTCAGTCAGCTGCGGCAGCACGACGAACAGGTCGCCCACGACGCCGAAGTCGGCGAGCTCGAACATGGGCGCCTCGGCATCCTTGTTCACGGCGACGATCATCTTGGAGGTCTGCATGCCGGCCCGGTGCTGGATCGCGCCGGAGATGCCATTGGCGATGTAGAGCTGAGGTGAGACGGTCTTGCCGGTCTGGCCCACCTGGAAGGTGTGCGGGTACCAACCGGCGTCAGTCGCCGCACGCGATGCGCCAACCGCTGCACCCAGTGCATCGGCAAGGGCCTCGATCACGCCGAAGCCCTCGGCCGCACCGACACCGCGGCCACCGGAGACCACGATCGCAGCCTCAGTGAGCTCGGGACGTCCACCCTTCGCAGCGGCAGCACGACCAGTGATGGTCGCCAGCGTCGCTGCCGGTGACAGGTCAACGGAGACGTCACTGCGCACGGCGGCACCAGCTGCCGGCTCTGGGCCGGTGGAGTTGGGGCGGATGGTGATGATCGGCGTGCCCGAGGAGACCTTGGACTGCACGACCGTCGAGCCACCGAAGATGCTCTGTGTCGCGACAAGGTCGGCACTGAGTCCGACAGCGTCGGTGATGATGCCGGAGTTGGTGCGCACGGCCAGGCGGGCGCCGATCTCCTTGCCCTCTGCAGAGGAGGCGATGATGACTGCCGCCGGGGAGACATCAGCGACCAGCTTCGCCAGTACCTCGGCCTTGGGGGCGACGGGGTGATCGACGTACTGCGCGCCATCGGCGACGTAGACCTTCGCCGCACCGAACTCACCCAGGGTCGCAGCGACGGCGTCGCTGTAGCCCGGGCCGATCCATACTGCGCTCGGCTCACCGACGGTACGAGCCAGGGTGAGCAATTCTGTGGTGACCTTCTTGACCGCACCATCGGCGGCTTCTACAAGTACGAGTACCTCTGCCATGTGAAACGACTCCTTATTGAAGTGCTAAAACCAGGGAAATGTGATGAGCGTCAGATGATCTTCTGAGCTGAGAGGAAGTCAGCGATGGCGACGCCACCATTGCCCTCGTCCTGCACGACCACGCCAGCCGCCTTCGGAGGACGCGCAGCGAAGCTGTCCACCTTGGACCAGGCAGCGCCGATGCCGACCTGGCCGGCATCGATGCCGGCATCTCCAACGGAGAGTGTCTCGACCGGCTTCTTCTTCGCGGCCATGATGCCCTTGAAGGAGGGGTAGCGAGGCTCGTTGATCTTCTCGACCACGCTCACGACCGCCGGAGTGGCTGCGGTGATGGTCTCAAGGCCGTTGTCCGTGACGCGATCGATCGTGACGTTGCCGCCGGCAACCTCGACCTTGTTGGCGAAGGTGAGCTGGGCCAGGCCCAGACGCTCAGCGACCATGGCGGGGACCACGCTCATGCGGGCGTCGGTCGACTCAGATCCGAAGATGATCAGGTCGAAGCCCCGGCCGTCGAGCACCTTGGCAAGTGCGTAGCTGGTGGCAACCGAATCCGAGCCGACCAGGCCGTCATCAACCAGGTGAATACCGGAGTCGGCACCCATGCTGAGCGCCTTGCGCACGGCCTCGCCTGCGCGCTCTGGGCCCATGGACACGACGACAACCTCGCCACCGCCATCTGCCTCGGTGATCTTGAGTGCTTCCTCGACGGCGTACTCGTCGAGCTCGTTCATGACGCCCTCAACCGACTCGCGGTCAAGAATGCCGCTGCCATCCTTGAGCTTCTTCTCAGCCCAAGTATCTGGGACCTGCTTGACACATACAGCAATCTTCACGAGTCATTCCTTTCGAGTGCGGCCAGAAACCGCGCAGCGTTCAGATGGATAACTGGGTAATGCTAGGACTTTGATGCCTGGAGCAGAAGGGTGGAGATGTCCACGACTTCAACGCCGATTGCACGCTCCGGATCCTGCTGGCGAGTGGTGACCGCGTCATTCAGCATGACCGAGCAGAACGGGCAGCCGACAGCGATCCGCTTGGCCCCGGTGGCGATGGCCTCGTCGCCGCGGTTCTGATTGACGCGCGATCCGATCCGCTCCTCCATCCACATGCGGGCGCCGCCGGCGCCGCAGCAGAAGCTCTTGTCGCCACTGCGCTCCATCTCCACGACCTTCTCGGCACTTGCCGAGACCAGCTCGCGAGGAGGGGTGTAGATCTTGTTATGACGGCCCAGGTAGCAGGGATCGTGGTAGGTCACGGTCTGGTCGATCTTGTTGACCGGCGTGAGGCGACCTGCCTTGACCAGGTCGGCGAGCAGCTCGGAGTGGTGGACCACCTCGTAGTTGCCGCCGAGCTGGGGGTACTCGCGCTTGAGCGTGTTCAGGCAGTGCGGGCAGGTGACCACGATCTTCTTGGCCTGGATCTCGTTGAGTACCTCGACGTTCTGCGCCGCCTGCATCTGGAAGAGGAACTCATTGCCGGCTCGTCGAGCGGGATCACCGGTGCAGGTCTCGCCCTCGCCCAGCACCATGAAGTTGACGCCAGCCATGTTCAGCAGCTCGGCGACGTTCTTGGTGGTGCGCTTGGCTCGATCCTCGAATGCACCTGCGCATCCGACCCAGAACAGGTAGTCGACATCATCGGGGATGGTGTCCTCGCCGTTAGCACCGAAGACATTGACCTCGAAGTCGACCTCAGAGATCCAGGCATTGCGATCCGAGGCGTTCATGCCCCAGGGGTTGCCCTTGTTCTCGAGGTTCTTGAACAGGCCATTGAGCTCGGCAGGGAAGTCCGTGGCGATGAGCACCTGATTGCGCCGCATGTCGATGAAGTGATCGATGTGCTCGATGTCGACTGGGCACTGGTTGACGCAGGCACCACAGGTGGTGCAGGCCCACAGGGCCTCCTCGTCGATGATGGGCAGGTCGGGGTGACTGGTGCGGTGACCGTCTGGCGTGTAGCCGTCCTCCGAGGCGTGATCGGAGCCTTCGCGCGAGCCGATGAACGGGCGCTCGACCTCTGCGCGAACCTCCGGGCTCAGCGAGGCAAGGGCCGCATCATCGAACTCGCCAAGTCCCGGGTGGCTGCCCTTGGCCGCCAGCAGGTACTCAGACTGCGCGAACATCGTGTCGCGCAGGTTCATGATCATCAGCTTGGGAGACAGTGGCTTCTCGGTGTTCCACGCCGGGCACTGCGACTGGCAGCGGCCGCACTCCGTGCAGGCCATGAAGTCGACATAGCCCTTCCAGGTGAACTCGGCGATGTGCCCCTTGCCGAAGAGCGCATCTTCCGGAGGATCCTCGAAGTTCAGCGGCTTGCCGTCGTACATGATCGGCAGCAGCGGGCCGAGGGCATTCGGCCGACGCGAGGTGAACACGTTGACCGGAGCAGCACCGATGTGCAGGTGCTTGGAGTTCAGCACGATGAGCAGGAAGGCCAGCACCACGCCGATCTGCAGCCAGATGCCGACGGTCTCCAGCACCTCATTGGCCGTCTGGCCCAGCGGGTACAGCCAGGACGCGACCCACTCGGTCATGAAGGCGCCGCCGTCCATGAACGGGAAGTGCTCCTCGCCGGTATAGAGCGAGACGTTGTACTGGGCGGCGCGGTACAGGAACAGGGTCCAGACCACATTGAAGATCATGAACAGGATGAGCCAGGCACCCTTGGTGTGCGAGCCGAAGAAGCGCGAGAAGCGCCCCTTGACCTCGGGCTTGTTGGTCAGGCGCAGGACGACGAAGATCGCGATGCCGACCAGGACCAGCAGGCCGAAGAGATCCTCGGCGAAGCCGAGCAGCGACCAATGGCCAATGACCGGGATTGCGAAGTCCGCGATGAACAGCGCTCCGTAGACCTCGAGGATGGTTGCGCCCAGGACGAGGAAGCCCCAGAAGGCGAAGACGTGCGCGATGCCCGGGATGGTCCACTTCAGCAGCTTCTTCTGGCCCAGGACCTCAACGGCTTCGGCCTCGAAACGTGCTGTGGGATCGCTGAGGCGTCCGGTGGCCGGCTTGCCGCTGCGGGCCAGCTTGACCAGGAACAGCAGGCGACGCCCGGCGAAGGCCAGGATTCCAATGGTCAGCGCGAGCCCAACAACCAGGCGCAAGGCCATGTCTGACTCCATGAAAGTCCACTCCCTGAGGGTCAATTGCGTGGGGATACCCAGATCACACAATGAGTTATAACTTTAGCATAAATGCGGCACAGCACACGGGCAGTGCCGAAGGTACCCAATGCACTCGGACAACGTGCAAGAATCCCGTCACATGATGTCAAATCCTCAGGCGATACCCCTTGAGGTGCCCACCCGCCGCAAGCGCAATCCCCGCGGATCGCTGAACAAAGAGGTGATCCTCACCGAGGCCTTCCGGCTGTGCCGTGAGGAGAATCTCGACGAGCTCAGCATGCCCAAGCTGGCCAAGCGGCTCGGCGTCGGGGTGACGAGTCTGTACTGGTACTTCCACACCAAGGAAGAGCTGCTGCAGACCATGCTCGCCCAGGTGGCTGACGAGTTCCTGCAGGGGCTGCCCGATCACGCCGGCCTGCCGTGGGATGAGCACTTCCGGCGCTACTTCACCGACATGCGCCGGATCTTCCTTGCCAACGACGTCATCAGCGATTTCCTGGTGATGTACACCCATGTGTCGATGATCGCCCCGGGCGGCTACTTCATGGCCCGCCTCAACAGCGAGGTCGGCATCCTCATGGAGGCCGGGCTGAGCCCGGCCGATGCCACGCGCGGCTATGAGGCAATGTCGACGTACACCACCGGCACCGTGCAGAAGATCCGGCAGGTGCGCCTGCGCGGCGAGGACCCGAACCTGAAGATGTTCCCCATCGACGACCCCCTGATGATGGCGGGCATCGCCGCCGAGTACCCCAATCTCGGCATCACCAGTGACTACTGGCACCGCACCTACTCCACTGACGTGGATTACGAGTTCGGGCTCAACCGCATCATCGAGGGCCTGCGCGCGCTCATCCCGTAGGCAACCCCGAGATAGTCGAAGGGCCCCCAGCAGATGCTGGGGGCCCTTCGACCATCGATCGCTCTGGCTACAGGCCGATCAGGTCCGAGATGCGACGCTTGTGATCGGCGGGCGTGCCGTACAGCTGGCGGTCCACCATTGCGCGACGAAGGTACAGGTGGATGTCGTGCTCCCACGTCACGCCAAGACCACCGTGCATCTGCACGCAGTCCTGGACGATCTGCACGGCCTTGGTGCCGACGTACGCCTTCGCGACACTCACGAGTCGACCGGCCTCGGGGTCACGGTCATTGACCGCCTGCACGGCTGCGTCGGTGGTGGCCATGCAGCACTCGAGCCAGGTGCGCATGTCCGAGAAGCGGTGCTTGAGCGCCTGGTAGGAGGCAAGGGGACGTCCGAAGGAGTAGCGGTCGAAAGCCCACTGCACGGTGAACTCGAAGACCTTGTCGATGACACCGTTGGTCTCCGCGCACTGCAGTGCCACAGCAACCTGGAACATCCGCTCGGTGATGTCTGCAGCCGTCGCGACGGTGCCGACCATTGCCTCTGCCGGGACGGTGACCCCGTCGAAGCGAGCAGTGGCGTAGTGGCGGACGAAGTCCAGCGAGTCCACCGGCTGGATTGTCACGCCCGCCGCGTCGGCGGGCACCAGGAACAGCGCCGCACCGTCATCGGTCATGGCAGACACGAGGAATACATCCGCCTCAGCGCCGACCTCGATGCGGTCCTTCACGCCAGTGATGACGTAGTTGCCAGCGTTCGCCGCCGCAGTCGTGCTCGGGTTCAGCGGATCCCAGTGCCCATTGGGCTCATAGACAGCCCAGCTGCCGATGCTCTCGCCGGACATGAGTCCTTCGATCGCCTCAGTGTGATCCGGTCCGGACGCAGCGCCCTCGACGAGGCCGGCGATCACCACGTTGACTGCGATGAGCGGTCCAGGCGAGGTCAGGCGCCCGAACTCCTCGGCGACGATGGCCAGGTCCTTGAAGCCATCACCGGAGATGCTGCCACCGCCGAGGTCCTCAGGCACCAGCAGTGCTGCCCAGCCCAGCTCAGCACCCTGACTCCAGAATTCGCGAGGAAAGCCCTCGCCTGCGTTGTTCAGCTGGCGCACCTTCTCAATGGGCGCCTCGTTCTCCAGGAACTTCACGGTCGTGTTGCGGAAAAGCTTCTGGTCCTCAGAAAGTTCCAGGTCCATGCGGACTCCTCAAAAAGTTGTTCACCCTCACGGGCATTGGTCATTGACGGGAAGGGTGGAACTAGCGGCCGCGGCGGACGTCCTTGAATGGCACATCGCGGTCGGCCGCGTACTCGCGAGGCATCATCAGCACCCGCTCGGAGATCATGTTGCGGCTCATCTCTGAGGATCCGCCACCAAGGCTGGCGCCCTGGCGCATGAGGTACTGGACGCCGACGCTCTTCAGGAAGCCGTCGCCATCAGTCAAGCCGGTGACCGCCTGGTCTCCGGCGACCTCGAGCATCATGTCCATCTTCTGCTGCGGGATCTCAGCGTGCGCAAGACGCATCATCGAGCTTGCCATGGCGGGGTACTCCCCGGAGGTCATGCCGACGGTGACGCGCTTGATCAGCTGGTGGTTGACCGTGTCCTGCGCATGCGCCCAGCCCACGAGCTCACGCGTGGCCGGATCCTTGGCCTTGCCGACCTTGCGGGCCACCTCCTCCATGCTCAGGCCACTGCGGCTGCCACGATCAGGAGCGCGTCCGCTGGAGTACGGCGAGCCGCCGCCGACGGCCTGGCGCTCGTAGAACAGCTGGCGCTGGCCGACGGTCCAACCGTCGTTCTCGGTGCCGACCAGGTTCTCAGCTGGCACCACGAGGTCCTGGAAGAACTCCTCGCAGAACTCATTGGCACCGTTGACCATGCGGAAGCGGTTCATGTGCGTGGCCGGATCCTTCACCGGGACGATGATCATCGACAGGCCACGGTGCTTGGGTGCGTCCCAGTCGGTGCGGACCAGGCAGGTCGCGTAGTCAGCGGCGAAGGCGTTGGTGCTCCAGGTCTTCTGGCCATTGATGACGTAGGTGTCGCCATCGCGCTGGGCACGGGTCAGCAGGCCGGCCAGGTCGGAGCCGCCACTGGGCTCGGACAGGAACTGGCACAGGATCAATTCGCCCGAGATGGCGCCTCGCACGTACTTCTGCTTCTGGGCCTCGGTGCCCATGTCCAGGATCATCGCCGAGCAGATCGCCAACGAGGGCACATTCAGCAGCAGCGGCATCTCGTATTCGACGGTCAGGTCGTCGAAGGCGAGCTGGTGTTCACGCGTCAGCCCCTGGCCGCCGTACTCCTTGGGAAAGCACAGGCCCGCGAAGCCAGCTGCGAACAGCTTCTTCTGCAGTTCCCGGTTGAAGTCCCAGATCTCCATGCCATCTGTCTCATGCTCATGATCGCCAGCTGCGGGAGCAGGCCTGGCGCTGCCTCGCTTGGGCAGGCCCCCGGCCTCGAGCCAGGCCTTGGCGCGGGCGCTGAAGTCCTCTACGGATTCGATCTGGTCTGACATGTACTCCCCAACTCTGCGGCGGTCTGTGTGTGTGGATGACCACTAACATCACGAATGCGATACGGATAGGTCCGAAAGGTGATAAATATCTGCCTATTAGACCTAGTTCGTAATACGACCACTCGGCGCAGGCCTTGTCAACCGATCTCGGACAACCCGTACGAGATGTTTGTCCCAAGGATTCGTGCCCAAAGGAGCAGCATGTCCGCCTCGCCCAACCCCGTCCCCTCCGTCATGGCGACGGCCGTGGCCACCTTCCCCAACATCACGGAGACGGCGGCCAAACTGGCGGAGGTCGGCTACGTCGCAGACCCGCACATCGCCGGGGTCGTCTCGCTGGCCAGCCTGCTGGGCAAGCCGCTGCTCGCCGAGGGTCCCGCGGGAACGGGCAAGACCGAGCTCGCCAAGGCCGTTGCCCGTGCCATGGGCGCTCGACTGATCCGGCTGCAGTGCTACGAGGGCCTGGACGAGTCGCGCGCACTGTACGAGTGGGACTACCGCAAGCAGTTGCTGCGCATCCAGGCCGTTCGCCAGGAGGCGGCGGCCGACTGGAACACCATCGAGGATGACATCTTCGGCGAGGAGTACCTCCTCCACCGCCCACTGCTGGAGGCCATCCAGGCCGAGGACGATGTCGTGCTGCTGATCGACGAGGTCGACCGCCTCGACATCGAGACCGAGGCACTCCTGCTGGAGATCCTCTCCGACTTCCAGGTCTCCATTCCTGAGCTCGGCACCGTGCATGCCCGTCAGCACCCGATGGTCGTGCTCACCTCGAACAACAGTCGCGACCTGTCGGAAGCCCTGAAGCGCCGCTGCCTGTTCATGCACGTGGGCTACCCGACCGTCGAGCGCGAGCGCGAGATCATCCTGGCCGCAGTGCCGGGCATCACGGAGAACCTCGCCGAGCAGGTGGCGCGGATCGTGCGCACCCTGCGCGACCTGAACCTGAAGAAGAGCCCGTCGGTGTCGGAGACGCTGGACTGGGCTCGTGTGCTCGTGCTGACCGGGCAGAAGGACGTCACCACCGACACCGTCATCGAGCACCTGTCCGTGCTGCTCAAGCACCAGGCCGACATCGAGAAGGCGACTGAGGAACTGACCGGCGCATGAGCCGACCAGTGATGCGCTACTCCGAGAGGAAGCGGAGCACAGCGTCCTGGCAGTTGAAGTTGGAGGTGGTGGAGAAGTGATCGACACCCTTCAGCACCAGAGTGCTCGCGTTGGGCAGTGCTGCAGCCATCGCATCGATCGGGCCGACCATGTCGCGCTCACCGATCACCACCAGCGTGGGCATCGTGAGCCTGGCCAGCTCGCTGAGCGGGG
>Ga0075012_10006053_pt1 | contig 10999 bp, 9 predicted proteins | sample All_14_2_FD_71474 | JGI IMG/M metagenome (GOLD analysis project Ga0075012, IMG submission 71474) | Freshwater microbial communities in response to fracking from Pennsylvania, USA - Allegheny Zone_MetaG_DW_15 | ecosystem: Environmental > Aquatic > Deep subsurface > Groundwater > Drilled...
GTTGCGCTTCACTTCGTTCGCTGTGATCAACTTACGGCGGGACTTGCACCCGCAGGAGTGCGCCCATGCTGGGCGCACAAGCAAAAAGCGCCCGGTCTGCCAACCGAGCGCTTTCCTAACTGGGGATGGGAATCCCCTGTACATCTAGACAATGTCAGGTTACGGACGCGGCCAGCGTCTGTCAATCCCCCATTCCCGCCGTATTCATCGCACAGCCCCGAGCGAGGAGATCGCACGGGCAGACGAACCGGGAGATTGACAGAAATGCGTACGACGAAACGCTTCACGCCCCACATCCTCGAGCGCTATCGCGCATTGGGGCGCGGCACCGGCACCTTTGAGCGGTACATCCCCTGGCATCGAGTGAGCCGTAGCGACCCTGCAAGTCGGGGTCGGTCGCACTTGCTTATGTGGCGCGGACGCTACCGCGAGCTATTGAGCGACGGCGAGCTGATTGCATTCCTTTTTGCGACACGACTTCTTGCCCCCGGTGACGATCTACGCGAGCAATTTCCTCTCTCGCTCGGCACCGCCGTACACGAGTTGGCCGCGTACGACGCCCGATTTGCGTCCCTGAGCCATCCGGGAACCCTTGAAATTGCAGCCGAACTCGGCATTGGCCACCCGCAATGCCACGGAGACGGCCTGCACGCCCCCTGGGTCATGACCACCGACCTACTGCTAATGCGCCGGGCGGCAGATGGCAAGCGCTCGTTACTCGCTGTGGCCTGCAAGGACAAGGGGACGCTCAGTAGGCGTTCAGAGGAGCTTCTCCGGATTGAACAAGCGTATTGGTCAAGGCGCGGCGTGGCTTGGTTACTGGTCACCCCGCACCTTTATGAACCCCTTGTCGCGCAAACCCTGCAGCGCACTTGGCCCTGGGCGCTCGGCACGCCTGTCTGCAATCGTGCCCTCGAGCTTGCATGCGCAGCCGTGCATCAATGGTATGGGCATTCGCTGACATTCACGCTCCAGCGCATCACCGACGCACTGGGCGACAGTGACGTTGCCCAGCGGGCGCTGTGGCAATCCATCTGGGCAGGACGCCTCGCGGCGGACCTTCGACGAGGGTGGCGCCAGCACATCCCACTACATCTCCTGCCGCAAGCCGATTTCGACGCCCTCAACCCGATTCTCCGCGGGAGGTCAGCATGGATCTGATCCATAACGCCGCGATTCGAATCACGACTGGGCTGTTCGAGGGTCTCTACCGCGTTCTCCTCGACGAACCCAGTCTTGGCAAGACTGCCCTGATCAGACTCGATCCGCCCCACGAGACCAACTCCAGGTCACGCGGCGGGAGGAAACGCCTCCCACACACAAAGACTCCGCGCAAGAAGGCGCGCGCTCCGCTCCTGGCGACTGTTCTCTGGCTCGACCGAGATGAACTGCTCAACCAAGGGGATTCAGGCGAGGCGTTCAACGTGGAGTTCGAAATGCCGAATACCCCCGCGCGCGCCCTGAGCGAGAGATCAGCAACGCATCATCGCAATCGTCAGATCGCCGCAGCGCCATTCCTTGACGTGACGACCTTGCGGGATGGGCTTCTGAGCGAGAGCGGCATCGCGAATCTGATCAAGGATGCGATGAAGGCCAGCGGGCTCGGCCGATCGGCCGTCTACACCATATTCTCGCTGCTCTGCCGCTACGGGTTTTCTGAGCGCAGTCTGACACTCGGTTTTCTCCGCTGCGGCGCCCCGGGCAAGCCTCGGCCCTGCGATCCAGAAGGTCGCAAGAAGGCCGGCAGAAAGACCACCAAACAACGAGTTGCTCGCGCGTACGGGATCCTTCTTCCGCCCGACCAACCGGGGACAAGCGCGGAATGGCGAGCCCTCATCCTAGCGGCGGACAGAAAGATCCCCACCCCAAAGCCTCCAATGTCGCAGCGGGTCACACAGATCATCGATAGTGCCTTCGTGAAGCGCTATCACCAGGCGCCCGACGGGACGCTGGTGCCTGCCGACCTTGAGCGCGGGAGTTATCCCAACCGCAGGCAGATACGGCAGGTGCTCGAAGTCGGAATTCCCCGGCTGCAGCGGTTCATCGACGCCACGACCAAGGGCCACTACCAACGCGCCCTGCGAGGTCTGCGGGGGTGTAGTCGGCAGGGGGTTGCCGGGCCGGGGCACACGTGGGCGATCGACTCCACCGTCGGCGACATCTACCTGCGCTCGTCGGTCAATCGTGCATGGATCATCGGGCGCCCCATCGTTTACATCATCGTCGATGTCTGGTCGACAGCCGTCGTTGGCTACTACGTGTGCCTCGCGGGACCAAGTTGGGACATGGCAAAGCTCGCCTTGTTCTGCGCGGGATCGGACCCCGCACTAATCGGGGATCTTTGGGGCTATCAGCCCCTGTTCACACTCAAACCGGCGCCCTCGTTATGCGCGCGACTCTTGTGTGATCGCGGGGAATATCTGTCTCAGGCCGCCAAGCAGACCGGTATCGAACTGCTTCCGAGCGAGAGCTATACGCCCCCATATCGGCCCGACATGAAGGGGCTCGTCGAGGTCCTCCATCGAATCGCCAAGGATAAGCAGTACCCCTTTACCCCCGGAGCGATCGATGCACGCAGGGTGGAGTACGAGTTACGGCGGTTCAACCCCAATGAGGCGGCCCTCACTGTTCGCGAGTTCGTGCACCTGCTCGATGTGCATTTCACCGAGTACAACCTCGCAGCACCTCGGGATGGTGATCTCGATGCGCACATGAAGGCTGACGGTGTCGCTCCGTGCCCTGCAGGCCTGTGGCATTGGGGGCACGAAGTCGGGATTGGATACCGCCGAGCCGTCTCGAAGACCGACCTGGTTACGGAATTGCTACCGAGCGCAAGTGCGCGAATCAGGCGCAACGGGATCTTTTTCGCGGGGCGTCACTACGAATCCGAGTTCGCAGACGATGCCCAGTGGTCTTCAGACGCTCGCGCATTCGGCGGCTGGAACATCCCGTGCAACTATTTCCCTGGATCTGTATCGCGTCTCTGGACGCCTAAACCAGACGATACCGGGTTGCTCGAACTCATGCTCGCTGACCATTCGACCGCTTCCCATGAACTCACGATGGACGAGGTCGCGGATGCCGAGGCGTTCTACAGGATCGATGCGCCGGACCGCGAACACCAGCGCAATCTGAAACTGCTCTCGGGCCGAGCGCGGCGACAGGAAATCATCGCCAGCGCAAAACGGCTCACCGCCGAGGCGGTTGAACACGCTGGCGGGCCAATACCAACCATGACCGAAGCGCGGGAGCTGGAGCGCTCAACCAGCCCTGTCCCCCCGTCAGCCCCAATCCAAGAAAGTGGGCATCTTCCCATTGACGGGTATGACGAAACCTATCTGGACACGATGCGCCAGATCCTGGAGGGGATGGACCACGCAGAGGGCCATGATGAGTAGAGCAGACTCTGAAAGCCCATATGCAGGGAACATTCTGATCGAGGGGCTTGGCCCCATCCTCACGCGACAGGAGGCGTATCGCGCCCTGATATACCTACCCACCCCGCCACAGAACGCCGCGGACATCCCGCACCACCTCAGACTGCATCATCTGTTGTCGCTGCGCGATCTCCATATTCCAAGTGGCGAGAGTGCGCGCGTACAGCAAACGGTTGATCTGATGACCCGACAGGGTTACCGATACCGCGACCCCACCCAAGCAAAGACGTGGGGCCACGTCGGCGGGGAACACGGGGCGCACAAAACAGCTCGCGCCCCGGCAATGGCCGCACTGGTCGTCGGCCATTCCGGCACGGGGAAGACGGAGTCGATCCTGCGCGCGTTGAACTGCTACCCAACGCAGGTGATCACACACGCCAGTTTCCCGCGGCTTGTTGGCGAGCACCACCAGATGGTCTCGTTAAGTGTGGATGTACCTGCGAGCGGACGCAGCGCAGACCTGGCTGCTAATCTGATGACAGCATGGGACATTGCCATGGATAAGGCGGGTCTCGGTCCGAGCATGCGCTTTGCAACCAACCTTGCGCGCGAGCGACGCGATGGCCAGCGAATGTTGGATGAGTGGAGGCAGGTCGCCCTCTCACACTTTCTGGGCATCCTGCATCTCGATGAAGTACAGAATTTCTTCAAGCTTGCGACCCTCAAGCGGCGGCGTAGCAAGCTTGACGAAGGTGCAGAACTCTCCATCGTCGAGGACCAGTGCCTGCGCTGGATTCTCACCCTTCTCAACACCTGGGAGATCCCCGTCATCCTGTCTGGCACACCCGATGGCGTCGGGGCCTTGACCAAGCGAATGAGCACGATCCAGCGCATCGTAGGCGGTGGCTATCACCACCTCTCACCGTTCAAGAGCCCGGACCACCCGGATTTCAAGGACCTCTTCTTCAGGCAGCTTCTGCGGTACCAGTACGTCAAGCATCCGGTGTCGGATCCTGACGCATTGCGTCATCTGGTAATCGAGCTGACCGCCGGCGTGCCGCGCCTGATCGTCGCACTGTGGTTTGCTGCGCACCGAGTGGCGCTCGAACGCACGGACGACAGCCTGCGTTTGGAGGACTTTCAAAAGGCCGCCTCCCGTTATCTCGCGCCGGTACAAACCGCTGTAATCGCGCTCAGGAGCGGAGACCCAACAAAGATGATGCGCTTCGAAGATCTGATGCCGTTTGACGACGGTTTCTGGGCGACCCTCTGGAGTGCCTCATGAAAATCGTGATCGGCTTCAACGCGCCCTCGGCACGAACAGGCACCAGATAGGTAATCCACACACCGACACCGTGACCAGTGGCCGTCGCCCACAAGCGGACATCGTCATGATCGCTGGGGCTCGCTCCTCAAACCCGCCATCTGTTCAAACGCTTGGCGCAGCGACATGCCCGCGATCCTCAAAGCAGCTTCGAAGCGCTTCAGCTCTACACCCGATCTCTGAATCGCCTCGGAGATCGGGAGATCCTCCATGTAAAACAACCTCACTGCCTCGAGCAGTGGCTCATCAAGGTCGGGCAGCCCCATCGCGGCAAGCCGCGCCTTGCAGGCTTCCCGCTGGACCTCCTGCCTAGGAAGAAAGGCTGCGTAGAGCCCTCTATTTCTTACATAAGCGCGAGCAAGCCGTGACCGCCCAATACGGCTCCGCCGCACCTCAGAGTTCTCGACCTCAGTTTCGGAGGGACAGGACGCGAACAACTCAGCAACATCCTCTTCGCGATCCGCAACAGAGATCGCGAGCGCCAACAAATAACCGGGACCATAGAGTTTTGAACGACCGAGGAAACCGCTCAGGCTACCTGATACAGACTCCTGAGCCGTCCTGCAGAATCCAGGCACGACTTCCCGCATCCATACTGCGGAAAACCGATCCTCCAGCCTAGCCTGAATCTCGGTTTGTGCCCCGAGTGCGCTCGTGACATCCATCTCGCTCACCAGCAGCTTCTTGAGCCGGGCATATGCAATTGAGCTGGATATTGAACACTGATTCTCACCCAGATCAGTGTAGGTCTGCTGGAAATAGCGCTCGCTGTCCCGCAAAAGGCTGCTGACACGATAGGGCTCGCGATCCAATGCTTCCGAAGGAAGCGTCTGCACGATATCCACGTCGACGTAGTGCCTCAAGCCAGCGCCATGCTTCAAACACTCATAGGCGCCACTGAGTTGGTGCGATCGCCGCCAGTAGCTAAGCCCATGAAACTGCAGATCCTCCAAAACACAATCCGGACAGAGCGACACAAACGGTCTGTGAGGTTGGATCGTCTGCGCGAGGGATCTGTCACGCAGGCGCCCCTCCGCATCCAGCCATTTTCCGAGGCGCAGAACGATCCACCAGGGGAAGAGGGTGTGATGCCTCACGAAATCTCTCGGGTCTCGTTGCACCAGGAACGCGATTAACCCGACCGTCGAGCCCACCCTTGAAGTATCGATTCCCGCGACCCTGCGCACGTTCTTTATGGCATCGGCGCTTTGACGAGCGCCCAATCCATTCAGCCGAATCGTTCTTCCAAGGATGCTCCGCTCGATCTCGTCGGGCATTGGCTGTGGCACGACAATCACGGTTCTGCCCTCCCGCCCCTGAGTGCGCTCAAGGAGCGAATGACCGTCGATAGCGCTCGCGCATGCGTCGCACTTCCGTCCCAGACTCGAGCGAGTGCGCTGATCAACTCATCGTTCTGACGAACCATCTCCGGTGTGACGCCGCCGACATGGCGTTCGACGTACAGGCACACTTCTTCCAGCAAGCGCGAGCGTCGAAGCCCATGCCCACTGAGAATTCTGCTGACCTGCGGCTGACTGGCCCCCACTGCCTTGGCAATTGCACTTTGCGAGATATTCCGCTCCCGGCAGATCTCAGCCGCTCGGAGAACGCGCGCTTGATCGCTCTGTTCAATCATACGTTTCGTATTGTTTTACGCATAAGCGCATACTAGTCCACAAGTGCACGTCGGCGCCAAGCTTCTTGCTCGAATCTAGGACTGAGCACTTGTTCAACGGACGCCACTCGATCAACAAACAGCCCGGGATTCGCAATCCCCTGACGGGGGACCGCGTCAGTAGCCGATCAAGTCTCCCAAAGCACCTTGCGGTGCCCGCCATGCAAGTACGTGCTCGATGACTTTGCGGGTACGGGGAAGGCGGTCAAGCACACGCAGCTTGGGTTTAAGCGCGGGGACCGCTTGATAGAGTTCCCACAGCAGGACTCGCTGTCGATCACGATGAGATGCAAGCTCAACGGCAGCCCTGCTAACAGCGGCGCTCAGGTCCGCGTCCCGCCGGAGCCAAATCGAGCCTCCACCGACATTGCTCGCCCGCGACACGGGTGCGGGCGTATGAGCCTGGAGCCATTCACGATCGTTTCGGTACAGCCACGCGTAGGTTGCAGGTGCCAGGCCACGCATGACTTTCACGCCACTTCCACCATAATCGCCAAGCAGGCGCTGCCAACACCGGCGATGCTCATCCCGAGCCCGGCGCAGGCGTGCCTGCCTCCATCGTTCATGGAGGCCAATCTCGGTGAAGAGCATTCGGGTGACGGATTCGACGGACACGCCGGTCGCAGCCGCGGCCGAGAGCTTCTCTTCCCCACGCTCCAGCAGCTCAACGAGGTGCTTTCGCATTCCAGGCTGCAGCTTCTTCGGACGTTTCTTGACCGTATAGCCTGCAGTAGCGGCCCACACCATGGCAGTCGTGACGTCGACGCCAATTGATCGTGCTGCCTCGCTCACCGAAGCGCCCGCTGAGTGAAGAATGGAGATCAAGCGCTCCCTTCGCGGGTCTCCCTCCAATTCGGATGCACCGCGGATGCTCGCGTTCCGCGCCACCTGCAGGTCCGTTTCACTTGAGGCGTAGGCCGTGAGAAATGACTGCGCGTTTCCGAAAAGCCAACTCACGACCGTCAGGTGCCAGAGTGGATGCCCCCCTGAACGTGATGAGCTGAATATTCGCTCCAGCCGTAAGTAGGCTTCTTTCTCGGTTGAAGGCAGAGCGTTCAACTCCGGCAACTGCCGAAATGGCTCCACGCAGTCAAGATAGTCGCGCAAGAGCCCTGACCACCGAATGCTCCCACCAGCGGTGCTCCAGCCGCGCTCCGAAAACTGCCGTCGATAGCACTGCTTCAGGCGCGCAACATCAAGCCTGTAATCCTGCCCGGACCCGACCAAGCCTCGGATGAGTTGCTCGAGTCGGGCTGACGATGACTCGATTCGCTCGGCCTGCTGGGCGACGCTCGGAGGAACAGGCATCAGCAGATCCTCGCGCGGGAGAGTCCATCGGAACCGCTCGACACCCGTGGACTTCAGCTTGCTCTGGCGCAGAAAAGCACCGTGGTCCGGACACCACCACACCCCTGGATGTTGGTGCCTCGTATGCCAGTAGGCCCAGCCATGCTCTTGGATGTCTCGCGCCATGCAGGCGACACAGGCCTTGAGGGGGTGATTCGCACGAAACCTGCTGGTGAGCAACCCCATTCGAAACTTGAGATGGGCGATGCTCCCAGTGGCCATATCCTCCACGGCGGCCAGCTCGGCTCGATCGGACATGAAGTGTCGGTAGAACGCCAGCAGTGTCCGCTCACGCGCGAGTTCGTGCGCATTTCCAAGGCGCCCACCCGTGCGCGAGGCAAAGTCTCCGAGGTGCCCTGGCAGATCGTGCTGCGTGCCACGACGGCGGTCGCCGAACAGCAACGAGGCCGTACGCCCAGCATCCGGTGATCCCCAGAGAACATGGATGCGGCTGACGAGGCTGAATAGCGTCTCGTCCGGTAGCCAATCGAGGACAGGTGCCCACGGAAAGAGGTCTGCCTGCTCAGTCATCATTCGATCCGATCACCCAGCGTACGCAATGGACGTCGTAACAGCCACCCAATCGATGCCCACGCTGTAGAGCACCAACCCGCCAAGCGAGCCCCGACGCCAGTCACCACTGCCGATCACGGCCGCACCGCCGTCAGGCGAGTACGCAGGCGGATGCCCCTCAACCGCCGCTCATCAGGTTAGGACAAGCTCACCATGAAGAAAGCGCGGAGGCTTCGCCCCCTTCCGGGCCACAACTCATCTGCCTCTGACATCAGGCGCAGGACCCCAAGAAACCTCTGGTGAGCCCGAACGGATCAGCGCAGCGATAGCAATCGAGCCCACTCTGCCTTGCCAAACCTAGCGCAGCGAGTAGGTGAGGCCCAGTCTGCCGGACGCTACGCCAAAAGATGCAGAGCGAACACATGACAGCCAGAATCCTAGGGCGCACACCAAGCTCACAAATCATCACATCCAACCCGACGCCCGCTACCGCCTTCACCGCTACACTTCTTCGTTCCCCCCCCTACTTGCCGGATACCCTCGATGCGCACCACCCTCGCGCTGGACGACGAGCTTTTCATCAAAGCCCAAGCACTGACGGGAATCACCAAGAAGTCCGAGTTGGTGAAGGAGGCCCTGCGCGCGCTGATCCAACGCGAAAGCGCTCGCCACCTTGCGCTCCTCATGAGCAGCGAGCCGCAGCTTGGTGATGTACCGAGACGCAGAGAACACGCTTGACCGCCTTCTCGGCAGAAGGAACGGTTTGCGGCCCGGCTCTCGCTCGTTCATGACCTCACGCAACTGAACTGGATACCTCAACCCTCGGGAAACGCTTGACGCAAAGCGCCACATTGCAGGAACGCCCGGCGACATCATGCGCGCCGTGCCCAAACGGAATACGGTGCCGGAGTTGATCGTCAATCGGCTACTACATCGTCTCTTTGCTGCTCACCGTTCTCGGGCTGCTCCTGATCGCCGCGTCCTTCAGCCATGAAGTTAGGGGAGAACTGGGCAAACTTGGTGAGCACACCGGCCAACGTGCGTCGGGCGGGCCGAATCCGGATTTCATCGCCCTCGCGCTCGATCTCAAGGTCGATGTCGGTGCGCTCATAGGCCAAATCGGCGGGAATGCGAACGGCTTGCGAATTGCCGTTCTTGAACGCGCGTGTGATGTGCATCGGCGTCTCCGTCACGGATGTACAGTATTTGCACTCTAGGTCAGGCCTGATGCGATAGTCGATACTGAATACCCTGCTCAGCTTGGTCGGGCGCTTGCAGGTGAGTATTCAGTCGGCACGATGGAGGCTTACCCTGTGAGTCGGGCAGTCGGAGATCCGCGAGCGCAGCGGGCTGTGCTCACAGTGACCGATTGCAGTGTAAGCAATACCAGCAGTGCCAGTCTCACTCTCCCGGCCGTCCTTGCCCGGTCGGGTGAATACGGTCGCAGCCAGTTCGCCGCGTTCCAGCAGGAGGCTGGAGGTCTCGGATCGGCAATGACCGGCGGTTGATATGCCTGGAGCAAGTATGTTCAAGAGGCCGCATAACTCCGAAACTTGCCGGATGGCCAACGGAAGCAACTCGGCCTCAGCTGCCGGTGGCTTTATGGCGCAGTCAGGCAACAATGTGCCGGTCACCTGCCGTTCGAGCGCCGGGAGACGGCGAACGGCGGCTTCTCCATCCTGCCAACTGGAAGTATCGACCCTGAGCAGACCATCGAATCCTGCGAAAGCGGACTCTCAACGCCTGAATTAAGCCGCGCTGCGAAGCAACGTCGGCTTGAATGAATTGTTAGGCCGCGGCCAGATTAAGCTTGGGTGTCGGGCTTATCGCGAATTCACCACCGCCAGATATAGAAGCCGACCGTGAGAACAATGCAGGCCAGAACAAATGAGATGCTCGCTAATCCCGGACGCAAAAGAAAGCTCTTCCGCGGGTGGCTGGGATTGTAGTAAACCTTGACTCTACCTGACGCATTTGTTCTCACTTGCCTTGGCACGGCATGCGCGACGCCCTTGAGTGCACCCGAAGCGGAAATCTTCCAGATGGAGATCTCCCTACCTTCATAAGGCTGACCATTCACGTTGTACCTGTATAAAGCCGAAGGTACGTAGTCTTGCCTGCTGGCAACTAGCTCTGGGCCTCCTAGGGGACGAACCCCAATGTGAAGTAGCTCGCCTTCCACGTGTGGCCACGCACGCACCTGGAGTGCGTGCCACAAGGTACCTACAAGAACTATGAGCACATAGAAGGTTGCCCAGAAGTGGATGCCCTCCAACTCCTTGCGAAGGGCTAAGTCGAGCATGCGCTGAAGGTATTCGGCCATTTTTTTGATGCCTAACTTTGTTTTCTGGCGACAGTTCTACCGCATAACATCGGAATGCCTGATAACTTGTTCTGCAAGCTTCTGTTTAGAAGCAGAAACTACGAGAAGCACAGAATAAAAAGGCAGGAAATGCAGCAGTCGACAGCGTCGCGGGTCGATGCTACCGGTCTGCATACAGACCGTTAGCATGCCGCCTCACTCGGGTGACCGCTATCCGGATTGGGTGGCCAGTGACAGCTTCTGGCCGATAGTACGCTGTGGGCATCTTCCCCGATAGCCGCCGCACGCCACGGGCTCAAGAATCAGACTCCGATCAACAGCAAGGAGTCTGTCATGGAAACCCGAGAACATCCGCATCGGGAAGCCTGGAACAAGGGGAAGCTGGTGGGCCAGAAGGCACCGCTCAAACCCAAGGACATCTGGGCCATCCGTATTCATCT
>Ga0075012_10006054_pt1 | contig 10998 bp, 12 predicted proteins | sample All_14_2_FD_71474 | JGI IMG/M metagenome (GOLD analysis project Ga0075012, IMG submission 71474) | Freshwater microbial communities in response to fracking from Pennsylvania, USA - Allegheny Zone_MetaG_DW_15 | ecosystem: Environmental > Aquatic > Deep subsurface > Groundwater > Drilled...
GTGCCTGCATGTCTATCATCTGCCCCGGGGCCGACCCGGTACGCAATATCTGCCCGATAGAATTGCAAACGACAAAAGGCAAAGACGGGAGAATTGTGTTGTTTAAGATTTTCATCTTTTTACCTCCATTAAGGTTAAACTTGTGGCGTTTGAGATGAGGGTATTCCCGCCAATGCGATGTAGCTCATAGGTCTGCACCCCAGGACCGGGAGTATCTTTTATTGCAAAGGAAAAATTTGCCCCATATGCCGTTGGTTGGCCATAAGCCAAAATGCTCTGCAGCACAGTGTTATCCCCACGAGTTAAATAAAAGATGAAATCTGCACCAGTACCTCCCGTGCTGCCGCTGTAGTGGGCATTAAACACGCCTGAAACTAAAATCGGCGCGCCCGTGGAATTGATACTCGCCGAAAGAAACAGGCCATCACCGCTGGGGGCTCCTAGTCCAAGCCCGCTAGGGACACCACCCGAGTGATTAACGCTAACGGGGATCGTCACTGCATTTCCAGCGATTTGCAAGGTATCCACCGCCAAATTGGCAATCGCCCCACTCGCCGCCGTGATCGACCCTGCCGCTATTTTCCCCGTAGTGATCGCATTGGCCGCGATAGCGCCCGCTGTGATCGAGTTCGCGGCCATATGCCCTGCCTGCACCTCACCTGCCTTGATATTTCCGGCCCAGATGGCATCAGCGGCCATCATCGAGTGAATGACCGAGCCCGCAGGCGGCACGCCCGTCACTACGCCGGTGGTAGCTGAGGCCACCCCCGACAGCGTGCCTGCCACGCCCTTGGTATTCACCACGCGCAGCCAGTAATAACGTAGCGCGCCGGATGCGCCAATGTAATCTGCATAGAACCCCACCGGGCCGGTGACACTATCAATCACCTGCGCGCCGCCGGAATTATTCACGGTGTTGCGCAAAATCTCTACGCGATCGGTGTAACCATAAGCAGGATTTGTCCAGTTGAGGAAAATGGAATTTTCGCTGGCGACTGCACTAAATGCCGTCGGCGCAGGCGCAGGCACAACTGCAGCCCCGCCCGCTACCGTGCCAGACCAAGTAAGCCACGCGCCACGGGCCACACCCAAAGGGGCCACCCGCAGCCAGTGGTTGCCCGGCGCGACGGAAAACGTGTAACTGGTGGTGCTGACTTCATTGAGGTGCGTCCACATCGTGCCGTCGCTGCTATGCTCGATCAAGTAAGTTTGCGCGGCACTGGCGGCCTGCCAACTGGCAGAGAGCGTGGGCGATTCAACACTACCACCGGCCACAACGGTAAGCGTACCGGTGATGGCAGGCACCGTGATAGTTGTCGGCAGGGTGCTAACCGCTGCGGCAGGCGGTGTGCCCGTGGAATCCGCCGTATTGACCCGGTCGTCATAATTCACGCACTCGATCTCTACTTGCGTGTGGCCTTTGGGCCGGATGGCCGAGACCAAAGCCAGCTGAGACCACGCCACGCCAGGGCCGAAGGCGATGCGCGTGCGCTCTTCTGCATCGCCTGTATAAGGCGTAAAGCCAGGGGCTGTGGCCAATACCACCGTGTTGGCGTCCACGCCAGGGGTGACGACATAGGGGCCATCAACACTGTTGTCGCGGCGGGCCAAGCCAATGTAATGTGTGCCGGTCGTAAAGGTGACGGGCTCCGATAGACGAAGGGTATTGGTGCCCGAATTCCAGCTGACGGCTTCGGCAGATTGGCCCCACTGCGGCATGTCGTGGCTGATGGCGATCAAGTCGCCAAACGAGGGGATGAACCCCTCCATTTCCGCCGTGAATTTAATCGACTTTGAACGATATTTCGTGGCGGCGAGTTGATAAATGGACTCGCGCCAGGCGTGGTTGCGGTTGGTGATACCGAATAGCTCCACGTCTGCCACCGATTGCTCTGCACTGCCGGTGAGTGCCGCACGCACCGGACGCTGCGCCCACACTTGCTCATCGAAATAGGTGGCGTCAATGGCGTCCGCCGTGTCGCTTGTGGTGACGGCATAATTCACGCTGAAACTGCCACGAACAATGTTGCGCATGTTGAACAAAGCAACCGGCACGGTCTGCGTGCCATCGCGGGCCAGATGCAACAAGCCCCCTTGCATGTAAGGCTTGGCGCGCCCGGTCTTGGCGATCTGGCTCAGGGCCTCCCAAAAAGTCATGGCATTATCGAATCGGCCATCAAAATAATCGTTGCGCGCGGAAAGCACGCCGTCGAGCGCAAACAATTCTGCCAGTCCGAGGCGGGCATCCGGCAATTCCGCGCCGTAATCTATATTGCGAGCGGCATCCGCCAGCGCCCAGACCATCGAGCGCGTAGCAGATTCTGTTGCACTCCATCCGGTGGTCGGATTCCAAGTCTTGAGCTTTCGCGTCGCGGTAACAAACACTTTTCGGCTTGCCGCTTGCGACAAGTTATTACTCGCCCGCATTCGCATGGCGAGCATGGTGACATTACCGTACTGCTGCACACCGGGAAGATAGCCACGCAAGCCAACCCAGTTAAGCTCATGCCCGGCTCGGCTGCTGGTATCTTTCGCATCCGTTCGCGTGAGCTTGACCTCGTATCGGCCGTTAGAAACACTATAACGGTAGCTGCGGCGCTGCGGCGTATTAGTTGCCCCGGTCAGGGATTCTGATCCCAGAAGAGCAAAAGCAGCGAGAGGCGCACCTGCGGAATCAATCGGGCGCGCCTCGACTTGCCAGCTAATCGTTTTGCTACCCAGGTTGCCGTCATCCTGCGCGTAAAACAACCCACGGCTCGCTACGACATCTATGGCAATGGCATTAAGAACGGTGCCTGAGGCGTTGGCTACAAAGGGACCAAGAGCCGTGCTGGTAATGGCCTCTTGGCCAGCGACCTCGACACTGGTTATAACATTGGCTGGGTAGAGCGTAACCGTGCCGCCGGGCGGGACAACCTCATACGTAATTTCGGAAAAATTCGCGATGGGCGTGTCTTCAATCGTGATCGCTTCGATGTCGAACGCGCCCTGACCTAGGCAGAATAGCTGGTAAAGAAATTGTTCGTTCCCGGCATATTCTCCATACGGCTGAGCGGCGAAGTCAGGCGGGAAGCGCATCCGGCCATATTGGACGGGGATGGCTGATTTTAACCGGGCATAGTTGCCTTGTGCGCCTAAATCATAAGTCGGGCTAGGCGCGGCCAGTGCCGCGTTTTGCTGCGGGCTGGGCGGGCGTGGCGGCGGCACAATCGCGTTAATCAGCATTTGCCCGGCCATCATGACACCCGCTTGAAGCAAGCCAACGCCAACCGCACTTGTCACCCCCATGGCGTTGGCCAAACCAGCGGCAGCGTGGGGCGCGGCGACGATCAAGGCAACCATCAGCACCATTTGCAGCGGGTTGCTGTCGCCATCCCCGCCTAGCGGCAGCGCGACAAAAGCGAGATGATCGTTATTGCGCAAGCGGCGATTCCATCCGGCGCGTAATAAGGGCTGTCCGTTTAGAACAGCAATAAAGGGTTGCTGCGTTTTGGGCGCGAGGCTGCGCACCCGGCGGGCACGGCCCAGCACCCGCGACTCACGCCCGCGTGCAGGGTGAAATGGGTCGCGAATGGTAATAACTTGAGCGCGCATCAGCAGGCGACCTGTAATTGATTGAATCGGTAAAATTCGCGACGGCCAAAACCGCTATGAGGCCAGACACGATCGCGTGTAAAAATCACGCCAATGCCCCGCACACAATGCAAGACGCCGCCCCCATCAACGGCCAGCCACAAACCAATGTGTAGCGGACGATGCACGATGACACCATCGCCCTCTTTCCGCCCGATCGGGATCGGCAGCGAAGCCCAGCGGCCACGCTCGGCGTGCCCATTGACGAGGCTTACAATCTCGCCCGCATCGTCATAGCTCGATGCGCTGATGATGGGCACTTCGATGCCAAAATGTACCGCTTGCACATGGCGGAAAAAAGACCAGCAATCAAATGCCGGTGCGCCCGATGCGCCGACGCCTTGCGCCCCGGCCTCCCAATCGATGCCGATGTACTTCGTTGCCCAATGCGTCATGGTCAGCCGATCAACCCAGGGAAACGCTCAGCGTTGTAGGTCTGGCGCGGGAAGCGCCGGTTGGCCAGATTATCAAAACCACAAGTCATGCTGATCTTGAAGGGATCGGCGCTGATGGCGATGACATCCAGGGCGATGGGCGGATTATTCTGCGGTGCGGACAGGTCACTGCTGATGTATTGTCGGTACGTAATTTGCGTAATCTGCGGATTAGCCTGCGCGGCCTCGATTTGCACCATGACCTCACGCCCGACGTTATCGATTTCCACCGTACAGGTAGGTGAGCCGCTGGCGCTGACTTCGGGCGGCGTGAGGTTGAATCGAAAGGCAACGAAAGTAACGGCGGTGCTGGCATCCACCGGCGCACCGGCTTCCAGCGTGGCAATTAAATTCACCTTGTCGCGCACCACGCGAATCGGCGTAGTGAAGGCCGGATGGCGAATTTCCAACGTGTGATAAATCACGGCATTCGATGGCGCGGCGGCGTAGGCCTCCTTGAGCGCTTGCGAGAGCGTTGAATCAGGCATCAGCGCACCTCCAATGTGGCAGTGACTTGCCAGAAGCGGCGGCCGTTTTGCGCCATACTGGGCGCAGTCGAGAATCTTGCCTGCGCCAATCGCGCACCGCCATCGCCCGTGGGCAGGGTAATATCAAACCAGCTGGCACCCCCTGCCGCGCCGGTGGAAGATTCAAACCAGGCGCGGAAAATCGCCATTTGCGCATCGGTAAAAAGCCAGTTGCTCTTGATTGAATCCACTCTGGCAAAGGTCTGGCGGCGCACGCGTGCGCTGCCGAACTCCATTTGTGTACGAATGACCTGCTCTTCGGGGTCAATTGCATAGCCATTGCCCCGAGGCGCGGGCAAGGTGGTCGGCCAGGTGGCCATCAGTAAGCCCCGCCCATGCGGCTCAATCCGTAGGTGCGCTCCATCGAGCCGGGGATCGCCCCGTTCCCGCGCGTGATGTCGCCTGCAATCGAGCTCTTGATTTTCTCGACCATCACATCGATGATGGTCTGCCCGCCTTCGTTGCGCTGGCTGGTTTTTCCACCCCCGCCGGGGGCTTCGATGATGTTCACCACCACGCCACCACCACCCCCCTGCGCGCGCACCCCGAGCTTGCCATTGATGCGTGTGAGCGGCATCACGGCTTCTGGTCCTGCTTCGCCCATGACCCCGTTGTTTTGGAATGCCCCGCCCTGCGCAAACTTGAATAAGGTCGGGCTGCTGACAATCGTGTTTCGATATGCTGACACCGACGGCGAATTAAAGACATCGCCATTGGCGACGGCATAGGTAGTTGGCAATCCACCAGATCCGCCACCGCCAAATACATTCCCCAAAAATGATAACAAGCCACCCCCCGAAGAACTCAGGAAACTCGCTTGCGCTGCCTGAATCTGCATGCGGATCATGTCGCTGATAATTTGATTGGCGAGGGAAGTGAAATTCAGCTTGCCGGTTCGAGAAAATTCCACCAGGGCATCTTCCATGCCTCTGAAAGACCGGGTGAAGAGTGCTTCACTTTGTTTGGCGACATTGCCCACGTCGTCCAGATAAATTTGCAGGGCGCGGCTGGCCCCGTGCGACCAGCTACTATTCAGCACCTGTTGTGCCGCTTCGAGCGAAGCCACTGCCTCTTTTTGATGATCAAGCGTTACAGTCAGTTCTTGAATCAACTGATTGTATTGATCTGCATCGATCTTTCCGTCATTGAACAGGTTGCGGAATACATCCCCCGTGCTGCGACCCTGCTCATCCACCGCACGCAGCGAATCCGCCAAGCGGCGGCCACTCTCGGACATGATCTTCTGCCCATCGGCAATGCTGGCGTTCGACCCGGCAAAGCCCTGCTGCAAATCGCCGATCTGCAAACGGGCAGCCGCCGTGGCAATGTCACGCTGCTTACTCTGCAAGGCGTCGGCCTTGCGTAGAAACTCGTCCCACATCGGCGCGAGCTCGGTCAGTTGCTTCGGGCTGAGCTTGAGGGTGCCATCGACCACATTGCTCAAGAACTTGGCGTATTCCTTGGCCGCATCGGTGAGCTTGAATGTGCTGTTGAGCTCAGCATCCTGCACCGAGATTTTTTCACGAATCGACTTGATGAGGTTGTCATAGGTTGCCTTGACTTTATCGGCAGCAGATGCCGCACCGGAAGACGAATTACCAATAAAATCATCTACCGCTTTTTTAGTGGGTGACGCAACAGGGCGGTTGCTCGCTTGCCCTACGCTACCGGCCCATTCACGGCCCAGCTTGCCTGTACTACCCTCCCACTCCTTCCCAATGCCTAATTTATCTTTTACCGATGTGGGCCAATTGGCCAGCAGTGCCTTGAATTTTTCTCCATTACTCTTCGCTTTATCGAATTCTTGTGCAATATTCAAAAGGCCTTTAACCAGTGGATCAGCAATTTTGACACCCCAACTTCCCGCTCTTGTTTCCAATTCCGCCAGTCGATCATTGAATTCATCGGCGCGCTTGGCGCTTTCTTTGGTGACGCCGGAAAGCGCCGCCCCCTTTTTAATCATTTCATTCATTTTCTTGCTGCCTTCGCTCAAGAGCGGGGCAGCGTCTTGCCACGATTTCCCCAGGGCGGCGGCACCCAGGGCGGCGCGCTTTTGCGGATCCTCAATCTGATTGAAGACATCGGCAAACTGACCGAAGGCTTTTAACGGGTCTTTGGCGGTAATCCCCAGCGCGGCAAATTTCTCGGAATTTTTTCCCATGTTCACCGCGAGCTTGTTGATGGCAGCGGCTGTGCCATCCAGATCGCTACCCGACTGCTTGGCAGCCAGCGACAGACCGGAAAGTTTTTCGACAGAAATCCCCGTGGCTTCGCTCAAATCCCCCAAACGATCTTGCGCGTCGATCGTGCTTTTAATAAATGAGCCAAAAGCCGCAACCGACAAGCCGACCCCGAGCGCGCTAAACGCCTTGGTGACCCCCGCAGAAATGCGGTCAGCATTGCTCTGGAAACGATTCAGATCCGCGACCGCTTTATCCACCGATCCAGTGAAGCGCGCCAGATTGGCATTGAAATCAACTGTCACCCCGAAGCTCATGATTACCCCTTCAACCCTAATCTGCGTTTAACGGCCTCAGCGCCAGATTCCGCGCTGCGGATAATGAGATCGGCGGCAGCTAGGCGGCGCGTCTCGAAACCCTGCTGAATGAATTGCTTGCCGGGCACGTTGGTTTTACCGGTAAGGGTTTTACGCCCGGTCTTTCCGCCAAAGGCTTGGCGCACCGCAGCGCGCGTAGCTGATTTGCCGTGCGTGTTCCAGCCATCGTTTTGAAACCGGCCGTAAAAAGGGTCGCCCTTTTTCTTTTGCCTCAGCGTCAGATAAACGCCGATGACATCACTCGTGCGGCGACCGTTGTAAATTTTTGAATTGCTGACCCGGAAGCCTTTGCGTTTTAATGTACCGGTCTTGGTGGGCACTAAACCCTGGATGCCGCGCTTGACATAGTTCGCGCCCTGGCGCAGGGCGCGACGAATGATCAAATCGCCCATTTGCTGCGAATAACTGTAAAGCGCGGCCTGCGTTTCCTGCAAGCCGCGCACCTGGATGGTTTCGTTCATTTTTCGTTCTGATGATCCCGAATTGAAACAAGCTGATAAATAAAAAACTCTACGTCAGTGACACCCAGCAACTCACTGACCACATCCAGCGCTTCCCATTTCAGCCCCCCCATGAGATTCCATGCTTTGAGCGCTAGCTCAGCGCCGGGCGGGGCTTCGCCTGGCTCGATTCCTGTCGTTTTTTCAAGTTCTAGGAGATCGAGCCAGGCGCAGAGTTTTTTACTGTATCCGCCCGGGCGTCCTGGTGCGTTTGGTAACCACCCATGACGGCATCGACAATCGTTGGCCAGTGTTCCGGGTGATCGGCGATGTATTCAGCGAACAGCGCCGCATCAAACGCCACCGCATCCGGCCCACCACCAGGCACAAGATCAAGCTCGGTGAACGCCTCCCACCCGCAGACAAACCGGGTAATTAACTCCCCTTGCTTGATGCCTCCTGCCTCGCGTAATTCCATCGCTTCGAGGTCGGTCGGGCGGCGGACAATGAAGATTTTTCCGCGCGACGGCACGCGCTGCTGGCGTGCCGTGCGGATGCGCTCAATTAACGTGGCCATGATTATTTACTGAATGTCATGTCACCCTTGGCCGAGATGGCGGCAGGGCTGGTGGTGATGGATTGCTTGCCACCGCCAGGGGCACCGGAAAACCCGACGGAGCCATAAAACGCTGCATAGGTGCCATTGGGCCACGTGACTTTAAACGCTTTGGGCGAATCGGTTTTGAACGCGGTTTTCATGGCGATTTGCGCGACATCCGTCGGATCCCACTGCATCGTCATAGACCAATTGATCGGCGTGCTCCCCACCACTTCCTGCTTGTCGGTGAAGTCGTGAACGGTTCCGCTATCCACATATTTCGGCTCGCCACCGGAGGGAGAGAATTCCTGCACGCCGGTGATGCTGGTGCCGAAGGTGACTTTTTCTGCGGTGCCATCCGTAAACGCACCAAAGCTGGTGGTATCCAGCCCGGCAACACCGGTGGGGCCCTTGAGGCTGAATGTGTTGGCGGCGCTAGCGTAAATTTCAAACACGCCAAAATTGACTTCGCGCATGCCGTTGACCTTGAGCAGAACGAAATCGCCATCGACATAGCCGTGCGCCGTACTGGTAAACACACCAGGCGCGGCGTTGGTTGCAGCGGTGATGACTTTAGCGGCGGCCAAGGCGGATTGCATGACCATTTTTAAACCCGCGTTTTTATAAACAGTTGCCATGAGATACTCCTAATAAAAAAGAAACGTTAAATAAACAGGCTTGGCGCGCCCTCTTGGGTTGCGTATTCCGCAACAAAATTCAGGCTGATTTCAGCGTGCATCGGCTGATCGGTTTCGTCGATGATGACGTTCATTTCAGTGCTGCCCAGAGCTAGCGACTTAAGCTCTGGAATCACCGTCTGCAGGGCGGCAAACGTGATCGCGGTTTCAATGGCCTCGGCCACTGCATCCATTTTGTCTTCGACGCTGGCGGTGTCGCTGTTCCCCGGCAAGCCGAGTCGGCCGATGACGGCGACATTTGCCGCGCGCACTTGCGCGGGTGCCCAATCATCGCCCTCGTTGCGCGAGGCTTCGCCATCACTGAATACCATTAGAAAATCACCAACCACGCGGCGCGTAGGCAGACGCGAGTCGCACACGGTAGACCACAAGGGCGAGGCGCGATGTAGCAAGACGACCACAGCCTTGCGCAGTTGCTGGCGGGCGTGCATGGCTTAGCCTAAAAGGTTGCGCTCGATGTCGAGCTGCTGTTGTGCGGCCTTTGGCACGCGCGTAATAAAGTCACCCGCTTCGATTCTGCTTTGCTGATTAACCCAGTGACCCACGAGTAAAAACAGCGCCGCGCGAATCGATTCAGGGATCGACGCGGCATCGGCGTAACCGGCCACATATTGCACCCGCACCGCGTTACGCTCAGCGCGCGTGGCAGGCCATGCACCGCCGAAGACCGGGCGAATGTAGGGCACCAGCGGGAAGTTATCCAGCACATAGGCCGCAGGCGAAAGTGTTTTCAGATCGCCCGCCGGGTCAATGTATTTTATTGATACCACACTCGCCACGGGCGGGCGGGGCAGCTCTATTTCTGCCGGGAATGCATCGAGACGAATCTCAAGCGTGGTGGGCATTAGCGTGCGGCTCAAATACCACTCGGCGTATTCTTTTGCCTGCGAGATGCACGAGTCGATTCGTGCATCGCTGGATAAATCGTTCAAGCCCATATGATCTTTCGCATCTTGTAGCGAAAGCGGCTGATTGCCGGGGACGATAACCAATGGCTTCATGAAATTCCTTTTACTGACGAATCGGCAGGATCGCGCTGATGGCTAGCGTCTTTTGCGGGTTGCTGGTCGCGACAACTACTTTTATCAAATAATTTGCATCGGTCAGCCCGCCGTGTACTGGCTGATAAATTTTTGTGTTCGTCGCGTCGAACAATGCCGCGCCGTTAAGAATCGCAGCGGGCGTCGCATCGAGCAACAGGCTAGCTTCAACGGTTACGGCGATGGCCCCTTGCAGAGTTTCCCCCGCTGCCAGGCCGGGGGAAAAATCAAATGTGAGCACGACTTTTTCTGCCGAATCTTTTGAGTCAAAATAAATCATGGCCCACCTATCTATTTTTTTGCGCGACATAAAACCGCCGCGCGGGAATACGGACAGCAAAACGGCGCGCGGGAATACGGACAGCGTAACGAGCATCGGCTGCATAAGCGCTACCTGCCAAAACCGCCACAGCCAGCGCTTGCGCAAAGGCATCGGCGGAAAAGGTGACTTGCGTAGTCAGCGCACCGGTGGCAACCGCAGCGGCCAGGGCGTCAGCTGATAAATCAAAGTACGCCGTCAGCGCCCCCTGCGCGCTGGCCTGGGCGACTGCATTGGCAGAAAGCCGTATCTGTATCGTTAGCGCGGCGTTGGCGCTGGCTACGGCTTGCGCATCGGCAGAGAGCCCGCTGCTGGCGGCGGTGAGGCTGGCGGATGCCGTCGCCTGCCCGGTGGCGCTGGCAATTAACCGGATCGCCGTGGCCAGCGTGCCTTGTGCGGCGGCTTGTGCCACCGCTGCGGTGCTCATGATGATGCCACTGGATAATGCCGCAGTGGATATGGCTTGAGCCAGCGAATCGGCGATGATGCGAATCTGCGCGGTGAGCGCGCCACTGGCACTGGATGCCGCTTGCGCATTGGCGGATAGGCCACTGCCCGCCGTCAAACTAGCGGATGCTGTGGATTGTGATGCGGCCACGCCAGCGAGCGGGATCGCGGTGCTGAGCGCGCCGCTGGCGCTGGCGATGCTTAACGCGGCAGCGGTGATTGGGATAGCGGTGGTGGCGGCGGCGCTTGCGCTGGCTTGGGCAGCGGCGTTACTGGCGAGGGCGGCTGCACCCCCCGCCGATGCA
>Ga0075012_10006056_pt1 | contig 10997 bp, 10 predicted proteins | sample All_14_2_FD_71474 | JGI IMG/M metagenome (GOLD analysis project Ga0075012, IMG submission 71474) | Freshwater microbial communities in response to fracking from Pennsylvania, USA - Allegheny Zone_MetaG_DW_15 | ecosystem: Environmental > Aquatic > Deep subsurface > Groundwater > Drilled...
GGCCTACGCCGTGGACGTCGCGGATTTTGCCGCCGTGCAGGCGACCGGCGAACAAATCCTCAAGGACTTCGGCCGGGTCGATGTGCTCGTGAACAACGCCGGCATCACGAAGGACAATCTCGCCATGCGCATGTCCTCGGAGGAATGGGACGCCGTGCTCACGACGAACCTCAAGGGCGCGTTTAATTTCGTCCGCGCCGTCATGCGCCCGATGGTGAAAGCCCGCTCCGGCCGCATTCTCAATATCAGCTCGGTAAGCGGCCTGATGGGCCTCGCCGGGCAGGCGAATTACGCCGCGAGCAAGGCCGGGTTGATCGGTATGACCAAGAGCCTCGCCCGCGAACTCGCGAGCCGGAACATCACCGTCAACGTGGTGGCGCCGGGCTTCATCGAGACCGACATGACCGCCGTGCTCAACGAGGAAATCCGCAAGGGCGCCCAGGCGCAAATCCCGCTCAACCGCTTCGGTGCGACCGACGACATCGCGAATGCCGTGGCGTTCTTCGCCAGCGCGGAAGCCGCCTACATCACCGGCCAGGTGCTCGCGGTGGATGGCGGGATGAGCATGTGACGATTGCGGATTGGCGATTGCGGATTTCGGATTGAATTTCCGGACGCGAGGGCGTTTTTCCAATCCGCAATCCGAAATCGATCAACGGTCATCCATCATGCCGATGGCGCGGATGCCATTCGGACCGATCTCGAAGATTTCCGGGCTGACGGGATACGCGGCGGCGCGGAAGTCCGAAAGAATTTCGGGGGTGTATTTTCCGAGCCGGTTCGCGATTTTGGGGAAGACGTAGACCTCAAACCGGGAAGGCATCGCGACGATGACCTCCGGGCCGAAAAGCTCCTCGTATTTTTCCAGGAATTTCGGGGCCAGCACCACGGCGGCGGTGAGGGGGGATTCGGATTCGAACACGGCGCATTCGACCACCTTGCCTTTGTCACGGAGAAGACGCGGTTGCAGGGTTTCGAGCAATTGCGCCGCGGTGGCCTGAGCGAGGGCCTGAAAATTCGGCGTGGCGGATTCCAACTGGGCGGCGGCTTCCTTGGACAAATAACTCACCTCGCCATTTTCGAATTTCACCGCCGCAAGCTGGGCCCGCTCGGAACCCGGAATCGGCTGCGCGACCGGCGGGCGCATCGCCCGGGCATCGGGCAGCAGCGCGTAAGCAGGTTCGGCCCAAAGGGCGCCAACCGCGAGCAGGGACTGGCATATTACCAAAACCGTGATAAGACGTCTGAACCGCATGATTACGTTTTTAGAAGGCATCTTGGTGGAATCGCTCCCGACGCAGATCGTCATGGATGTCAATGGCGTGGGCTATCAGGTATTCATTCCACTTTCCAGTTACGATCATCTGCCGCCGGCCGGAAGTAAATGCCGGATTCTCACCCACCTTGTCATCCGGGAGGATGCCCACATTCTTTACGGGTTTGCCCGCGCGGTGGAGCGGGATCTCTTCCGCCTCCTGATCCAGCACGTTACCGGAATCGGCCCGAAACTGGGACTGGCGGTGCTCAGCGGAATGGCCGTGGAGATGTTCAAGGCCTGCGTCGTGACGGGCGACATCGCGGCCATTTCCAAGATCAGCGGCGTCGGCAAAAAAACGGCGGAACGCATCGTGGTCGAGCTCAAGGACAAGGTCGGCGTGGCGGCGGAATGGGAGGCGTCGAGCCAGAAACACGGGCCGTCGCCGGGCGATGCGCAGCTGCATGACGCCGTGCTGGCGCTCATTTCGCTGGGCTACAAACAGGCCGATGCGCACAAGGCGGTCAAGGTCGCGCTGGATCGGAATGCCGGTCCAGTCTCGGCGGAAGCGCTGGTGCGGGAGGCCCTGAAATTGCTCGCATGAGCGAAGCGCTGGATCGAGCCCGGAGGATTCTGTCCCGGCTGCCGCAGGGCGGACTGTTTCACGAGAAGAGCTGGCGGGTTTCCCCGGACGCCTTCGAGTTGCCGGCGCATCTCGTCGAACCGCTGGAGAAATTGGGGTATCGGCTCCGCAAGTTCGTCCGCGCCTGCAATGACCTGTATCACCTCAGCGCGAAGGGGCGCCAGCCGCGATGGATCGCGGAATTGCTCGATGCCGGCAAGCCGCCGGAGCTGGTGGCACTGCAGCGGGAGCGCTCGCAGCGCAACGAAATCCCGCGCGTCATCCGGCCGGACCTGATTCTCACCGAGCGGGGCTTTATCATTTCCGAACTCGACAACGTGCCCGGCGGCATCGGCCTGACCGCGTGGTTGAATCGCGTGTATTCGGAAAATCCGGCCGCGGACGTGATCGGCGGCCGTGATGGCATGCTCGAAGGGTTTGCCTCCATTTTCCCGGGCGGCGACATCGTGGTTTCCGAGGAATCCGCCACGTATCGTCCGGAAATGGAATGGCTCGCGCGCGAACTGAACGCGCAGAAAAGAGGTGCCGGACATTGGACCGTGAAGGGCGCCGAATCCGGGCAGGCGTGGGCGGCGCGGGTGTATCGCTTCTTTGAATTGTTCGATCTGGCCAACGTTCCCGCCGCCGCGGAACTGCGCGCGAAGGCGGCCGCGGGCGAGGTGAGCGTCACGCCGCCGTTCAAGCCGGCGCTGGAGGAAAAGCTCTGGCTCGGATTGTTCTGGATGAAACCCCTGGAGGAATATTGGCGCCGGGCGCTGGGCGAACGCACCCTGCTTGCGCTGCGCGAACACATTCCCTACACGTGGCTGATCAAACCGGGGGATTTGCCGGTGCACGCGGTGATTCCCCGCCTGGAAATCAGTTCCTGGGAACAGGCGGCGCGGTTCACGCAACGGCAGCGGGAACTGGTCATCAAGGTCAGCGGCTTTTCCGACCAGGCCTGGGGCGCGCGCGGCGTGACGGTCGGGCACGACGTGTCCCAGCGGGAATGGACCGACGCGCTGCATGCGGCGCTGGGTTCCTGGCCGGGCTCCCCGCAGGTCATGCAGGTGTTCCATTCCGGCGCGGTGTTCACGCAGCCCTATCTCGCCGACGATGGCGGCGCCTTGATCGACCTCAAGGGCCGGGTTCGTTTGTGCCCGTATTTCTTCGTGGGCGAAAAGGAAACCCGCCTCGGCGGGGCGCTGGCCACGCTGTGCCCGGCGGACAAGAAGCTTATCCACGGAATGACGGACGCGATTCTGTCACCGGCGGCGTGGCCGTCGGGCTCGGGCGCAGGTTGAGGCCGGCGTTGGGATAAATTAGAGCGGTTTTGATTGAATGGGTCGTAGAAAAAAGCCGGCTGGCCCGGCGTGCCAGCCCTATCCATTAAAGGTAGGGAGGGCTCGCCGAGCCGTCCATTGCTAAAAGAGGGGAGGGCGAGCCCCGGAAATTGAGACGAACGAAAACCAAACGAGAAATTCAGGAAACAAAAGGGGTTGCTTTTAGCACACAAAAAACTATGCCCAAGATCATTAACCGGTGTTGGCATTATCAGAGCAAAGCCATTTTGAGGAGGCGATATAAACGGCGGCGAACAATAATAGATCAAACTATTAGCAGCTTTTCAGATCGAAAATTAGATCAGGCTCACGAAGGGCCTGCTTAAGCAAACTCTTCAGCGAGAGATAAACAAATCGTTCTACCGATTGGAAGTCCACCAGTTGGGAGAGTTGCCCTTGCTTGAAGTCAACCATGCCACCGTGTGCGAAGGCGCTCCGCACTTCGTAGAGTTTTTTCCAAATCTTCTCAGGATCGGTGATTTTGAAGAACTCTGTTGGGTCCACCGGATTGCGAAATCTCCGCGAGAGGAGTGGCATTTTGGTGCTTACTTGATGGACCAGTGAGTCTAATCCGACTTCGGGTTTGTGTGTGATGAGGGCTTCGATTAGTCCGAAATGGTTCAAAAGTGCGGAGTGACCTTGTCTAACCCAATTCCGACTTGAAGCAAAGTTTTGCAATACGCGGGTGATCATAGCGTTTACTTCAAGTTTACTTCCTACAGGGTTCTTCATTAAGGCATGTAACTCGGCTACCTCATCGAAATTTGAATCTTCAATTACCGAATGGATAGGATAGAGGTTTGAATGGAAAAATTGGAATGTCTTTTGGAGGTGTCTGTTAGAAGAGCCTTTTGTGAAACTCGCTCCCCACTCGATCTCTGGGGTAATTAGCAAGAAGGGGATTTCCAAATCCTTAAAACTTGTAGCTTTTTCAGAATTCAACACCCAAAAAACAACTTCGTTACTCGGCAACTTTTCGTAGCTCCAACCGCCTTTAGGTTTCTGAGATCGAGAGCGGACTGTATAGATTTGAAGCCCACCAATTTGCCCCATCTTACCATCGCCTGCCAAGAATCGCAGGATTTCTCGGAATTGAGTTTGTTCAGCTTTATTGAATGTGATGCCGGGGATTACTTTTCGAGGCAACTCTCCTTTGTATTTCAGGAGGTTGAAGATGAAAGCGAAGTTTTCGGCCATGTTCTATCACTTGGGTTGCTCCGGCCCCAGACGCTTCATGATCGCCTCAACGATACCGTCGTTTTCCAAATCGTAAATCTCATCCGGCTCCCGGCTCGCAAAAACGCGATATTCGTAACGAGCCGGCCAAGGCGCTGATCGGGATATCTGTCCCAGAAATGCTCGACGGCTTCAAGAAGTTCGTAGCGGGTTGCTGGCATGCCTACGGAATAAGCCCTTTCCTCTCCCCTTTGATTATACGGGCAGCGCAATCAAAGTCCCATTTTCCCTCAGTTACACCTTCAAAAGTCGGTGCTGGTAAGTCTAATTCCCGGCATGCCTGCTTCTCTAACTCTACGAGGCTTAGCAATGTTTCGTTGGCTTTTTTGTAGAGAGGTTCCGACATGCAAAGGTGGTATCTGAGGTGATTGCGGGTTGAGAAGGCTTGAGTCACCGCTCGGCGGAGGGAGTTAGCAAGTGCTTGTTTTCTCTCGGGATTAAAGGCTGCTTTCTGAGGCATATCGGTTACCCTTTACCTGTGATTTGGGCCATAATTCTGTCAAAAAACGACATGTTTCTAAGCTTGGCCTGACGCATGCCATCAGACAACAATTTTGCATTGGCTTCTGCTTCCTCCTTAGTGGCATGCGGGTAATAGTCAGGTAGAGGTTTATTGCCGATCCTCAACATCGGATAAGGAAGCCCGTTAATAACCGCGTCCAAACGGACGATATTGTGGATACCATAACCTTTGGCGGAGCTTACCCAAATTCCTGCTTCTTTGTTTACAAGTTCTCGATTACCCGGAATAAGATGGCGCATATTATAGGTTGAAAACTTCAAATCACAGCGCCTCTCAACATCTTCTGGGTTATCTCCCAGTTTGATGTAGGGTCTCAGATCATTGAGCATTTGATCAGGAGTTCGGGGGGAGTAAATGATTGCGTAGATGGTCTCCCAAGCGGATTTGCAAACAGGGATGAGGAACTCGGCTGGTAAAGGGGGGCCAAATTGTTTCTCCGCCTCGTTGATCGTATATGCGATATCAGTGCTGTGGAGTTGTATTCCGGTAGTGTATTCCAACCTAATGCGATATGTTACGTATGAGTTCAGAGATTTGAACGATAGGTCGGCTTGGGGACTGGGGATATGCAAATTCCGGTGAAATTCGATGAACTCAATAGCCTCTTCGAAAGGTGCGCCTTGATTGTGGAGATCGTAAAAAGTCTCAACAATAGAAACTATTGTGCCCTCTGGGGTTCCTAGAATGACTTCATCAGGTGCAGTATCCACAACGTCGAAATCTTCGAGTGACGTCATCTCTTGACTTCTGGTTATCCTCGATGTGATCAGGTGACGGATGAAGCTATATTTATCCACGAACCAAATGTAACTTGAGTGAGTTAGTTGTCTAGTCTGCCTCCGAGTTATTCGCAAGCTTCCCGGACGAAGCTGGATTTTCTGAAGAAAGTCTTTGCATTCTGAGAAACGGTAATTGCGACCGAACCCGCTTTTGAAGGGGATAAAGATTACCATGTGGCGTTGTTGGTAAACACGAAGTTTGGAATCTTCGGTTATCATGTCGTGAACGTGGGAAGCGTGAATGAGTCAATTGCGCACCCTCGGGAAATCTTCCGGGCGACGATCATTGCCGGAGCGTATGGGAGCATTTTGATGCGCACCCGCCCGACCAGCGCTCCGGGCCGAGCAAGCCGGATCATCAAAGCACGAACGATTAGGTGATTAACCGCTCGCCAATCCTGTTAAGCACAGGGTTTGGAGTGGTCGGGCTGACAGGATTCGAACCTGCGACCTCCTCGTCCCGAACGAGGCGCTCTACCAAGCTGAGCCACAGCCCGAAAAAATCGAAACGTCATCTTTCCATCATTTCCCGACTTCGCAAGCAGAATCGTTCACCGGTTTTGCCTTGCAATCCCTTCCGGCCTCTCGCACCGTTCCCCGCCTGCCCATGCCTCGAAGTTTTGATCGTTCTGCCACTGAATGCCGTCCGGTTGCTTTTTCCGCCGGAATTGCCCCCCACGCTCAAGGCTCAGTCCTGGTTTCCTTCGGCAAAACGCAGGTGATCTGCGCGGCCAGCGTGGAGGAAGGCGTGCCCCGTTGGATGAAGGAGCAGGGAGTGGGCGGGGGCTGGCTGACGGCGGAATACGCGATGCTGCCTTATTCTACTTTAACGCGGAAGGCCCGGGACAGCTCGCGCGGCAAGCCCGATGGCCGCTCGGTAGAGATTCAGCGCCTGATCGGCCGCGCGCTGCGGGCGGTGGTGGATCTGGACGCGCTCGGACCGCGCACGCTGTGGGTGGATTGCGATGTGCTCCAGGCGGACGGCGGAACGCGCACGGCGGCCATTACCGGAGCCTGTGTGGCGGTGGGACTGGCCGGACAGGCGTTGCTGGCGGCGGGAAAGATTAAAAAATCGCCGTTGAAGCAGCTGGTGGCCGCCCTCAGCGTGGGGGTGGTGGACGGCCAGGTCCTGGTCGATCTTGATTACGAGGAGGACCGGGTGGCGGAAGTGGACTTGAATCTCGTCCTGACGGAAAAACTCGAGTTCGTGGAAGTTCAGGCCGCGGGCGAGGAGGCGGTTTTCACGGACGCCCAGCTCGCGGAAATGCTGGCCGCAGGCAAGCAGGGGATCGAACTCCTGCTGGCCAAACAACGCGAAATTCTTCAAAAATCTCTGATTACACCCAAATGAAACGCGCATTGATTACCGGAATTACCGGACAGGATGGTTCGTATCTCGCGGACTTGTTACTCGAAAAAGGCTACGAAGTCCACGGCATCATCCGCCGCGCGAGCACCTTCAACACCAGCCGGATCGACCATCTGTATCAGGATCCGCACGTGCATGGCGTGAAACTATTTCTCCACTACGGGGATCTGAGCGATTCGGTCAATCTGGTGAAGCTGATCTACAACCTCAAACCGGACGAGATTTACCATCTCGCGGCGCAAAGCCACGTGCGCGTCAGCTTCGACATTCCGGAATACACCGCGGATGTCACCGGCGTGGGCACGATTCGCATTCTGGAAGCCATGCGCGAAGCGGACGTGAAATCGCGGTTCTACCAGGCCTCAAGCAGCGAAATGTTCGGAAAGGTGCAGGAGGTGCCGCAGAAGGAAACCACGCCGTTCTGGCCGCGCAGCCCGTATGGGGTGGCGAAGGTGTTCTCATATTGGGCCACGGTGAACTACCGCGAAAGCTACGGCATTCACGCCAGCAATGGTATTCTTTTCAATCACGAAAGCCCGCGCCGCGGGGAAACCTTCGTGACCCGGAAAATCTCGCGCGCGGTGGCCGCCATCAAACTCGGCCTGCAGGAATCGCTGTTTCTCGGCAATCTCGAAGCCAAGCGCGATTGGGGCTACGCGAAGGAATACGTCGAAGGCATGTGGCGGATGCTCCAGGTGGATGAATCGGACGATTACATCCTGGCCACCGGTGAAACCTACACGGTTCGGGAATTCTGCGAACACGCGTTTGCCCATGTCGATCTCGATTGGAAGGAATTCGTGAAATACGATGACCGCTACGAGCGCCCGGCGGAAGTGGACCTGCTCATCGGCGATGCGACGAAGGCCCGGGAAAAACTGGGCTGGGAGCCGAAGACGCGGTTCCCGGATCTGGTGAAGTTAATGGTGGACGCCGACCTGAAGCTGATCACAGAAAAAGGCTTGACCGCGCAGTCCATCGGAGTATCGTAACCGCCCTTCAAGATTTTTTGATTTTATGTCCAAAGTTTGCAGCATTACTGGGGCCAAGGCCCGTCCGGGTTCCACCATTCACCGCCGCGGTCTCGCCAAGAAAAAGGGCGGTATCGGCATGCACGTCACCAAAAAAGTGGACCGCCATTTTCATCCGAACCTGAAAACCAAGCGGATCTGGGTGCCGGAATTGAAGAAATTCGTCACCGTCAAACTCACGGCTCGCGCCCTGAAGACGGTGAACAAAAACGGGGCCTTGAGCACTTTGCGCAAGGCAGGGCTTGTCTAATCCCCTCGGTTCGTAGTAATAACACCACAACCAACCCATCTAACTCATCATGGCTTTCAACGTTCAAAGTAAAAAATCCGGTAAGACCTATTTCCTTCACTCCCGGCTTCAAAAACTCAAGGGCGGGCAGGAAGTCACTCTTTATTACTTCGCCGGAGCTCCCGGTGAAGGCGCGATCGACGCGTTGCCGGCCGGATACGAAGTATCCGAAAACGAGCGCACCGGTCTGCCGCTCTTGAAAAAGATCAAGTAATTCAACCTTCTCAGGAAAAAGCCGCCATTTCGATGGCGGCTTTTTTTGAGATAAATTCGAGAGGGCGCAACTTAAAGCATAGGCGCTAAGGAAAGCAGGAAAATAGGAAAAGGCCATGGGGATTTCCTGCCTTCCTCAGAGATTATTCCTCCCTTATTGGTAAGACCGGATCGCTTAGGGACGAGGAATCTATTTTGCCCGGGGATGGCTCTCGTCGTATACGGCCTTCAGCCGCTCCACGGTGACGTGCGTATAAATTTGGGTCGTGGAAAGACTGGCGTGCCCCAAAAGCGTCTGGACGCTGCGGAGATCGGCTCCGCTGTCCAGCAGGTGGGTGGCAAAAGTGTGGCGGAGCTTGTGGGGACTGAGATTGGCCGGCAAGCCTTCGAGTTTGAGATATTTCTTCACCAGCAGCCAGATGGAACGGGCGCCGAGGCGCTGGCGAAGTTTGCTGATAAACAGGGGACCATGGTGAATCTGGGCGGCCTGTCGGTATTTTTGGATGGCCAGAGCCGCCGCTTCGCCGATCGGACAAAGCCGTTCCTTGGAGCCCTTGCCGAGAACCCGCACCGTTTCGGAAACAAAATCCACGTGGCGGACGTCTAGCGCGGCCAATTCCGAGATGCGCAAACCGGCCCCATAGAAAAGTTCCAGAATGGCGGCATCCCGCAAGGGCATCCAGAGGGGAGCCTGCTTTTCCGGTTCGACCCGCAGAGGCGAATTGAGCAATTTTTCCATCTGCCCGGAAGTCAGAAAATGGGGTAATTTTTTTTCCGGCTTTGGCAGAATAACTCCAGTTAAGATATTGTTCTTAATTCGATTGCGAAAAATCAAAAATTTATAAAATGCTCGAAGCGCGCTCATTTCCAGGCGCACCGTCGCCCGTCCCTTTTCCTTCATGAGCTTGAACAGATAGTCGCGGAAATCGCCGGCTTGATCCTGATTCCATGCGCCCTCCGGCCGGAAAGCCCGGTAGGCGTTGATGGCTCGCTCATAGTTGCGTTGCGTATGGCGGGACGCATTTTGATCCCCGCGCAAATAGGTCAAAAATTCCTCCACCCAGGGATCGGGGTGCCGGGACGGATTGGAGGATGGACGATGACCGGGCCGGCGGGCCGGGCGTTTGTTTTCCGTGGGTCCCGATGGAGCCTTCCGGGGCACCGCTTAGGCGACTCGCCCCATGGGTTGCCCCAAAGGCGGCTGGGGAGTGTCGGAAACCACTCCATATTTGCCCGTCTCCCGCTCAAACCGCAGAACCGCCCGGCGCGTTTCCATTCCATCCGGTGAGGTGGCGACAATGGGGATTTCGTAATCGCCGTTGGGAAAGACGAAATGATAGCGGAACGTGCCGTCGGGAGCCAATTGGACGGATTTGCCATCGATCGTGACGGATGCCTGGGGGTGCGTGCCGCCGTAAAAGATCAATTCGGCATTGACGTGCATGAAGAATTCCCGTCCCCCGCCGAAGGGTTGGCCGCTCCAGCTGGAAGTCTCCCCGGCCGACCAACTGCTGAGCGCCTGCTGGCTCCAACTGGAAACCGCCGCCTGCGACCAGCTGGAAGCCGCGGCCTGGAGCCAGGAGGTGAGGCTTTCGGGTCCCCAGCTCGAAGCGGCTCCGGCGCCCGTTTTTTCGCCCCAGCTGGAAACGCCCCGGGCGGCGGCCGCCCAGCTCATCAGGGCCGCCGCGGCCCAGCTGGAGAGGGCTCCGGTGGACCAGCTGGTGGGGCCGGCGAGGGCCTGGAGCACGCCGAAAAGGCTGGATTCGGCCGGGGTGCTTCCCCAGGACGTGAGCCATTCGCTGCTGCCGGTTTCGGAATTCAAGCGCTCTTCCAGCCGTTTGCGGATCAATTCCTGAAGCTCGTGGGAACTCAATGACGAATTGCCGTGGGAATGAAGGAAATCCTTCCCGAGAAGGGATTCCAGCACCTGGCGTTCGTCGGTTCCCAAATGGGCGAAATCGGCGGGACTCAGCGGCAGCAGCTTACCGTCGCGTTGCAGCCGCGAAAGGGCGGAAATAAGGTTTTCGCCGGACTGGATGCTTTGCTGGATGTTGTCCATGAGCTTGGCAAAGCTCAGGTGCAACGGAACGGTGGCAAAGTCGAAATTTTCCGCCTCGGACAGATTCTCGGGGGGAGTTTCCACCGAATCGGATATGGCGATGGCCTGCCAGGCCGCCGAACGGTAATAGCCAAGCTCCACGTGATAACGCTCGCCGGCGCGGGAGACGGGAATATACCAATTGCGGGTCTCGAACGGCACTTCGATCTCTTTCTCCAGCGTCTGATTCGCGCGATAGCAGCGCAGGAAGGTCTGCCCACCCGGGTGACGGGTGATGT
>Ga0075012_10006057_pt1 | contig 10995 bp, 10 predicted proteins | sample All_14_2_FD_71474 | JGI IMG/M metagenome (GOLD analysis project Ga0075012, IMG submission 71474) | Freshwater microbial communities in response to fracking from Pennsylvania, USA - Allegheny Zone_MetaG_DW_15 | ecosystem: Environmental > Aquatic > Deep subsurface > Groundwater > Drilled...
CGAAACTCGATATTCGCGATATGCGCTTGAACATACCCACATTTGAACGATTGAATGTTGAAACGTTGATTTGGGCAGAAGGCGCAGATAAATCCAAAGGGAAAACTCGCTTTGAACTCACCCCTGCCGATGAACTTGCCATTTACACTGCCCCCCCATCCGCTGCAGAGTTGCGCAAGGCATTAGAGACCGTCAAACCGAAAACCGTTCATGTCTTCGCAAAACCGCCTGTTGAGCAAAAGCCCGATGAATTTCTGACCTACCTAGCAGGCTTGTGCAAATTCGTCCTCAACCAACGTAACGGAAAAACAACCGTTTCTGAACTTGCTGGAGCCTCTGCAGCACGGGAGAGTGCCATCCAACTTGGGTTGCAATGGCTCGCCGCGAGCGGTCAACTCACGGTAAACGTTGAAGAGAACGATGTGCAATTATCGAAAGAGACTCAAGAAAAGAATCCCTACCTGCAAGCGGAATTATTCATCGCCTTGCGTGGAGTGTTAAACGAAACAGCTGCTTATAGAAAATATTTCTCCACCGTTCCAGATCTCAAAACTATCTTCAAACAATAGAATCCGATCCTCTTCATGGAAAATAAAATCTTATTTCTCTGCACCGGCAATTACTACCGCAGCCGGTATGCCGAATTATTCTTCAATGACTTGGCAGCAAAAAAACAACTCAACTGGTCCGCAGACTCTCGCGGACTTGAAGCCAGCGCAGGCAGGAATGTTGGTCCGATCTCAAAATTTGCGCTTGAGCGCCTCACCCAACACGGAATTTCACCCGGCGAGTCTGCCCGTTTCCCTCTGCAATTGGAAGAGAAAGACCTGCAAGAAGCAGGTCTCATTATTGCGATTAATCGTGTGGAGCATCAGCCCATGATGAAAAGGTATTTTCCTGTGTGGGCAGAGCGAATTACGTATTGGGATATTGCAGACCTAAACATCACCAAAGCCGATGATGCCTTATCTGCCATAGAAAAAAAGGTCGCTGACTTGGCTGTACACCTTGTCACGAATCGTAGTCAATAAAGTCGTCTACGCCGAACAGGTCTTCATAGCGAGATAACAAGATGGCAGTTTTCTGCATAAATTCCCCGTCCAGATCCATCTTCTTTGATTCCAGGTCCTCTTTGTAGGCAATTAACCGTTCACGAAAACTGATGGCTTTGGATTGAGGCAAGAGCGGCTCGATCTCGCGGATCAGCGTCAGTGTTTCTTGAATGATGGACAGTCCATCTTGAAGGGAAATATCATCTTCAAGCAATTGTCGTAAAACCTTACATTTATACTTTCCGCAACTTTTTGGATATTCAGGGGCATCGTAAATATTACAGGTTCCGCTCCACATGGGACAAGGTTGAAGAAAGCCTCGCTGGCGCGGATCATCGCGGATGACTTTGATTCCCAGTTTTTCGACGGAGTCTAATTCGGGGGCGTTGAGGCGAACCCATGAGAAGAGATGACCTGAACAGCATAAACCGCAGGCTTTGCAAAGTAGGTTGGCAGGAGAGTCTGTCATAGTGGAAATATTATCAAATAGTGTGGGTGTGGCATAGCAAAAACACAAAGTGTGAATAAACTATCAGAAGCAAGATCAAGCGTCCCTTAAGAAAGAGGCGTGGTTTTCATCCTTTCTTTTTTGATAATATTTTTTCAGGATAGGGTTTGTATACATTGTATAATCCATGAGAATTAACAATTGAGGGAGAGATTACATCGGAGATCCATTGTTTGTGTAGACTTTCAAACAACCAGGATACTTTAACAGGAATACATTGTGTCTACAAAATCATCTTCTCGTCTATCACTTCCTTTATCACTGCGAACGATATTGATATTCCCATACATACTTTTGATCATCGTCACCATTGCAGCTGTGGGATATATCTCTTCCATCAATGGGCAGGCTGCGGTTAACAACGTTGCTCATCAATTACGGAATGATACTGCTTTACATATTCAACAACACTTGCAGACACTTTTGAACATATCGCATCAGATCAATGAATTAAATGCGTTTGCAATCCAAAACGGCAATCTCGATCCGGGTAACGCATCGTCGATGCAGGAATATTTTTTACAGCAGGTTAAGCTTCACCCACAAGTCTCAAGCATTTATTTTGGAAGTGTGGAAGGTGGGTTGATAGGCGCAGGGCGTGAAGGAGCAAATGGGACGTACTACATTACAGGCACTAAAACACTGCAACGCGGAGATTTTCAAAAATTCGAACTGGATGCGGCTGGAGAAGTTATTCCCCAGCCGCTTGCTATCGTACCCAATTTTGATGCACGTACACGCCCTTGGTATATCAGTTCGCTGCAAAAAAAGGATGCAACCTGGAGCGATATTTATGTCCTATTCACAGGGCAAGATATGGCGCTTGCTGCCAGTCGCCCCATTTATAGCGATACAAATGAATTGATCGGTGTTGTATCGGTTGATATTTTTCTTTCTCAACTAAGTACATATCTGGAACAATTAAGCATCAGCCCGGCAGGAAGGGTATTCATTATCGAGCGGTCGGGTAAATTGGTGGCAACTTCCACTGGTGAAACCTTATTCAAAGACCTGAATCAGGATGGGGTCAAAGAACGTTTGAGTGTAAGTGACAGCCAGTCGACGATCATACGTAAATCGAGTGAGTTGCTGCTACAAACTTATGGGAATTACAAAGACATACCTACAGAAGAAGATTTTATTGAATTTACGTTAAATGGAGAGAGGCAATTTTTGCAATTCCTTTCCATACATAACGAGTACGGAATTGATTGGCTGGTTGTAGTGATCATCCCTGAATCGGTGTTCATGGGGCGGATTGAGGCGAGCAACCAATTCAACATTAGGCTCGTTGTGGTTACATTAATAATCGCCATTGGGTTTAGTATATTTATTACATCCAGGATCACAAACCGTATCTCACAATTAGATAGATCCACCCAGGCACTTGCTGCGGGGGAATGGGACCTTACCCTCGATACGGGGATGCATATTGTTGAACTGAAACAACTGGCGGTCTCCTTCAATAAAATGAAGGAGCAATTACGCGCAACTTTGAGCAGTTTGACCAACGAAGTAGCAGAGCGCAAACATGCTGAAGAGGCATTACGGGAAAGTGAAACTCGTTTCCGCGCCATATCTGAAGGCGCTGGTGACATTATTTTCATGATCTCAACGGATGGGATCATTCAATTCGCAAATGAGCTGGCGGCACAATCCCTTGAATTATCTCCACAAGAATTGATCGGTAAAAAATTAAGTGATTTTTTCCCTGTCGACACACATGAAGCAACTTGGGACGTATTCCAAGAAGTAATCCTTTCGAGAAAGTCGATCTACATTGAATCTATAGCTCACTTTCCAAGTGGTGAGGTCTGGCTTGGAACATGGATAACCCCTCTTTTTGACGACAGCGGCAATGTCACTACCGTTCTGGGCTCCTCTCGAAATATCACAGAACGGAAACAAATGGAGCAGGAATTACAGGTACAGCGAGATTTTTCAACTCAGGTCATCAATTTGATGGGACAAGGGCTTACTGTCACAAATGCGGAAGGTCACTTTGAATATGTGAACCCGGCATATGCCAACTTGTTTGGGTATACCGTGGAGGAATTGCTCGGAAAATCTCCAAAAGACTTGACCGTTTCTGATGAGCATGAAAAGCTAACCGAACAGAGGATATTACGCGAAGCAGGGCAAACTTCAACCTACGAGTCGAAATTGATCCGCGCAGATGGAAGTATTGCTCATGTGTTGGTCAATGGAGTACCCAGAGGGCGAGATGGAAAATACGAAGGAGCGATCTCGGTCATTACCGACCTTACTGGGCAAAAGCAAAATGAAATGGATTTGCTTTCAGCAAAGCAAGAACTTGAGTCTGCGAACCAAAAACTCGAAAATGCACTAGCCCGCGAAAGACGACTAGCTCGCACCGATGAATTGACCGGTGTCAACAATAGGCGTCATTTGTTCGATCTGGCAGAGCGTAAATTTGCGGTTGCAACTCGTTACGATCAACCACTCTCCGCGATCATGTTCGACATCGACCATTTCAAGATGATCAACGATATTTGGGGGCATATCATTGGCGACCAGATCTTAACCGAGGTGGCACAAACCGTGCAGATGGAGTTGCGAAAAGCTGATCTTTTTGGGCGTTATGGCGGCGAAGAATTTATTATCGTATTGCCCATGACCCAGGCAAAGCAAGCCTATGTTTTGGCGGAACGCATCCGCATAAAAGTATCCAACCTGCGGGTGAAGACCGAGAAAGGCGATGTCTCCGTTACGATCAGTATTGGCATTGTGGAACTACACCATAACGAACACCACGAATCATTGGAGGCGTTTTTCAATCGGGCGGATGAAGCGATGTACGCTGCCAAACAAGCCGGAAGAAACCGAACTGTGATCTTCGAGTCATGACGGATGCGCCTCATTCTCATACGATACCAGATTCACATCTCAAACATTTATCTACATTGAAGTTTGTCACTCGCTTATAAAACCGCAGGCAGATCACGCGTCACCCCAGCTACCAGCGAATGAAAAGATTATAGAAACAGGGCCAACTGTCCCTTAAGAAAGAAGCGGATGCACTTGCCATGCATCCGCTTCTTGATTTCTGCATCCTATGAACTCGGCAATGATGTTGCCGTCATGAAAACGAACAAGCAAGCAAATAAAAGTATCAAGAGCGTAGGAGCAAGCATCACTCCAACCGCAGCGCCGTTCCCGAGGGAGTGTGCCGCTTTCAATGCACGGACATTGAGCACAAAATTGTAGATTGCAAATGGCAGGGAAAGACAGCCGCCCACTACAGGAATTACCGCCGCGATTGAAGTAATTATCGTCATTGGCGCAAGGAATGCAGCCAAAGCATAGACTGTACGAGTGTAGTTACCGCCACCGCCAAAGAACATCGCCAGAAAATTTTGAATGCCACCCGAAATGGCAAGGTTGAGCATGCCGCCAATGGGTGCTGTGACGAATGAGATCATGGTCAAAATAATGATGAAAGCGTTGGGTGTCATCGAACCGACTTGTCGTTGCAGTTCTGGAATATCAAGCAACTCTCCCAAATTTGGGTTGAGCAAATATTGGACGGGAACCGTCAGCGCGGTTACCAGCCCAGCAATGGCGATCCAACTAAAGGCGCGTTCAAGACCCGCTTCTGGATCTTCCAGCAAGTCGGCATATGCTTTTTCATCCTGAGAAGTTACGGCTGTCATCCAAACATCAAAGACAGAATAAGTACGTTTTGGCTTCTTCTGTTTAGAGAGCATTGAGTTATCGGTATAGCTGGAAATCTCTAGTTCCCAAGATTGTTTTTTCGGCGGAGCAGGTTTTTCCGGTTCTGTCTGCACGGTTCGATAGGACTCAAATCCGTACAGGTCGCTTTTGCCTACTACAGTTGGTACATCTTCCAAGTACGCTGGGGGTTGCTCTTGTTCATAAGATGAGGGATATGGTTCGTAGCCGTAAGAAGAATCTTGCGCTTCAAGTTTTGACTCTTCATATGAGTAGTATGTTGGGCTAGGTTCTGCAGGCTGAGACGGCATCTGTGGCGCAGGGGTTTCGGTCTGTGCTGGACGCTGAACTTGCAGGTGTTGAAGTGCCTGCATCACTTGCGGGTTCCCCGGATTCATCTTTAGGCATGTTTCCAAAACCTGTATGCGTCGCTCGGTTGTGGAACAAGTTTCAACATACCAAAACCAGGCTTGAATATTATTCGGCTGGGTCTTGAGTAACTCTTGAAGAATCCGCTGGGCTTCAAATTTTTGCCCCTGACGAATCAATTGGATGGCATGATTTAGATCTGACATTCAAACTCCCGATAAAAAATCAAATCCGATAAAAAGATTCCGCCCATAGCCTGTTCACTCCAAGCTATGGGCGTCTGAACTCCATTAATTCAAGGGTAAACCCAATTCCATCAATTTAGCCTGGGTTGGGTAGCCCTTCTCATCCCAACCGCGCTTTTCATAAAACTCTGGCAACATCTTGTCGAGTTCAACGACCTTGCCCTTGGCAGGACCATCTGGCAATGGTTCGTTCAACATGCGATATGGGAGCACATCCCATTCGGGACCAGAACCCGCTTTGATGAGGAACATGCGCTCGAGGGTGTAAACACGGTCGGCGGCTGTCATCACTTCTTCAGGGGTGTAGCCTGCCCCTGTGGACAAGTTCATCATGGCAGCCAAGGTCTGAGGCCAGATGAGGCGGTTCTTGTCGAAGACATAACGAATGGCAACGAACACGCACAAGCCGGAAGAATCAATCAGCGCGAACGAATCTTGGAAGTGCTTCACCAATTCGGGTTTGCCTTCGGTGGTCAGCGGATTCTCTTTGATCGGCACACCAAAGACTTCTTCGTAGGCAACATCGCCTTCCATGTGAGAAGCGCCTTTGTTGGACGTTGCATACAGCAAGCCCATACCTTGCGAACCACGCGGGTCGTAACCGGGGAATTCCTGTTTGCGGGTGGTGACAGCAAGTTCGGGGTGACCGTATTTTTCCGCGAGGCGATAACTGCCTTGCGCCAAATCCTGACCAAAGCCCTTGTTGTATGCCATCAACTTGATCATCTCGATCATGGCATCATGGTCACCAAATTTGAGCGGCATGCCGATCTGCGCTTCGGTAAGATAACCTTTCTCATACATTTCCATTGCCACAGCAATGGTCATGCCGGTGGTGATGGTATCCATACCGTATTCGTTGCACAGATAATTTGCTTTCACCAACGCGGCAAGATTGCTCACTCCACAACCTGTGCCAAGAGATGAAATGGTTTCATATTCAGGTCCCTCACCCTTGCCCTTATACGGACCATCTGGCACTTCGGTAAGGCGTCCACATGAAAGCGGACAACGATAACAAGGTGTATGGCGGATCAGGTATTGATTCTTCAGCGCATCGCCATCCACGTTATGGACATGTTCAAACGTTCCTTGCAAGAAATTGCGCGTGGGCAAAATACCAAGCGTGTTGGTCACCTGCGGCACATACGATGTTCCGTAAATGCGCATGTTCGAGCCTTTCTTCACATCCGCACCCACGTTCTTCGATGTACCCACGCTGATCTCGCGCATCCCTTCGGGGTCGTGCAGAGGTGGGTTCTTATTTCCCATCGCCACTACAGCTTTGAGGTTCTTGCTTCCCATCACCGCACCTACGCCGGAGCGAGCCGCCGCGCGATGCTTATCATTCATGATGGCTGCCATCAACGCGAGGTTCTCACCCGCAGGTCCGATACATGCGACTCGGGCTTCGTCGGATGTTTCTGCCTTGAGAATGTCCGTTGTCTCGTGAGTATCCTTGCCCCACACATGCGCCGCGGACTTAATTTCGATCTGGTCTTCGTTCACCAAAACATAGACTGGCTCTGAAGCTTTGCCCTCAAAGATGAACATATCGAAGCCAGTGCGCTTCATCCAGGTTGGGAATTCGCCACCCGAGTTTGAGTGCGCCAGCGCACCAGTCAGCGGAGATTTGGTGACGACCATGTAGCGGTTGCCGGTCGGTGCAGGCGTTGCCGTTAGCGGACCAGTGGCAAAGATGAGCATGTTCTCCGGCGAGAGCGGGTCAACGGCGGGGTCCATTTCTTTGTACATGTAATGGATCGCCCAGCCGCGTCCGCCAAGATAGTCGCGGGCAATTTTGGGATCAACATCTTCGGTGGTGACTTTTCGAGTAGTGAGGTTTACGCGTAGGATTCTGAGGTGCCAGCCGTACATGGGAACTCCTTGAAAAGATTTGAACGTTTGGACGTTGAAACGTTTCAACCTCCAAACGGAGATTATCCGCCAGCGATCGCGGAAAATGCTGTAACCATGTCACCCTCTTTCAATGGGGTGTCCATATCCACGGTCAGACCGTTCAAAACGATGACACTTTCGTCATTGAGGGGAATATCGAAGCGTGAAATGGCATCATAGACCGTTGTCCCTTCGGGAACATCCAATTCAACGACACCATGTTTGTGCCCAGGTGGAAGGGCATCACGATAATTGGCGATCATCTTGACGCGGATCAGCATACGATGATTCTAGCATGAAAGAGAAATCGGGGCGAATGGTGAAAGTCAACGGTCACAGAAAAAACCTTTGTGGTTAAATTGATGCATGAGAAGAAAAGTACCCAATCATGGTCCATGCTTTGTGTGCGGTAGTGAGAACCCACAATCTATTGGCATTACGATGTTCGTTGAAGAAGATGGAAGACTGACCTCGGAGTTCACGTTGAACGAAGCGCATCAAGGTCCGCCCAGGCATGCCCATGGCGGAGCATCTGCCGCGATTCTAGATGAAGTGATGGGCTTGGTTGTTTGGGCAGCTGGACATAAAGTACTGGCGGCGAATATCAATATCAACTACCGCAAACCACTTCCCCTACACGTACCGTTGCTGGCAGAAGCGCGCATCACCGAGGTGGGAGGAAGAAAAATTACCAGCGAAGGAAAAATCATGTTGCCCGATTCAACTGTCGCCGTGGAAGGAAGCGGGGTGTACGTCGTCGCAAATAAATTCTTTGAAGACTCTGCGTTTAGGAAGGTCCATTCATGAAAACCATCGGTCTGATCGGCGGGATGAGTTGGGAGTCATCCATTGAGTATTACCGCATCATCAATGAGACGGCGAAGGAAAAGCTGGGCGGGCTGCACTCGGCAAAAAGCCTGATGGTGTCTGTGGATTTTGCTGAAATCGAAAAACTACAACATGAAGATCGTTGGGATGAAGCCGGGCAAATTTTGGTGAAGTGCGCGCAAGACCTCGAACGCGGCGGCGCGGATTTTATTGTGTTGTGTACGAACACCATGCATAAACTTGCCGACCAGATCATTGCGAATGTCAATATCCCTTTCTTGCATATTGCCGATGCCACGGCTGAGAAAATCGTTGCGGCTGGCATTAAGCGGATTGGGCTGCTTGGCACACGCTTCACAATGGAGCATGACTTTTATAAAGGCAGGCTTATTAATAACTTCGGTTTGGAGGTGCTCATTCCTGAAAAAGCGGACCGCGACATCATTCATCGTGTGATCTATGAAGAGTTGGTGCTCGGCAAGATCGTGGATGCATCGCGGATTGAATATCAACGCATCATGAATGATTTGCTGGCAAAAGGTGCCGAAGGGATTATCTTGGGCTGCACCGAAATCGAATTGCTCATCAAGGAAGGCGATAGTTCGGCTCCGCTTTTTCCTACAACAAGAATCCACGCCATTGCAGCTGTGGAAAAGGCGTTGCAAAAATGAAACGACTGTTTTCACTACTGGCGATTTTTCTCCTGAGTAGTTGCACGGTTGCACCCACACCTGAACCTACGCCTACTGCCTTACTACCTTATCGCATCACGCCAGATGAAAACCCATACGAACCGAAGTTAGAGGATGTAGGACAGCAAATCGCTTCGGTGACTATCACTTCTGTGGATCTGGCTGAGATCTACGACTATTCTCCACCGCGGTCCGCGCTTGGTCTGATCGGCTACATGCCCAGTGTTTGTAATGAATTACGTGTGGACATTGCTCCACCCGATGAAAATTTCAACGTTTTCATCGAAGTCTACAGTTTGGTGAATCCAGATATCGAATGTGATAACGTATTCCAGCAATTTGAAGTGCGAATTTTGCTAGGCACGTATTCACCCGGCAGATATTATGTATGGATCAACGATGCGCCTGTCGGCGATTTCGTTTCGTATTAGGAACCAATTCCCTCACTTTTTCGTTAATCAGGCAGGAGAATTCACATGAGACGTTTGGTTATTTCCCTCTTTTTATCACTCTTCCTTTTATCGGCATGTGTTGCCCCCATACCCTCGCCCGATGATCCTGTTAGCAGTGATGACACCATCCACACACCTGCCGGGCAGCAAGTTGATAACTACAGCCCCAGCCCCGCCGATGGCGCCCTTACACAAGGTGAGGTTTTCCTTGAATCAAAAAGCTTGGCTACCCTTGAAAGTTATCCGCTTCAATTCATGCTGCAACTGAAAGGTGAACTGCCCACACCTTGCCATCAATTGCGGATCGCCGTCAGCCCGCCAGATGCAGACAACAAGGTCAACGTGGATGTGTACTCGGTCGTCAACCCGGCTGAAATCTGCATTCAAGTGCTGGCACCGTTCGAGGTTGCGTATCCCTTAGGGAGTTACCCCGCTGGGAAATATTCCTTGTGGGTCAATGGCGAGATGGTTGCGGAATTTCAGTCGTAAACACGAAATAAAGAAAAACGGAAAGAAGATTTTCTTCTTTCCGTTTTTCTAATCTTCTCTACTCACCTCTCCAAACTTCGCATTCACTAACCCCGCCAAATCATTCACCCCCAACTGAATATTTAATCCACGCTGACCACCTGAGATGTAGATCATCTCAAAATTCTGGGCAGATGAATCGATAACCACTTGGAATCCTTTATTGATCAACGCCAAGGGCGAAATCCCCCCAGCCTGCAACCCAGTCAACTGCTCGGCTTCGCGCTCAGTGGGCAAATACATTTTCTTCTCACCAAGAAAACTTGCCAGCAATTTCAGATCCACCACACGCGGACCAGGAATCACAGCCAGCACCGGCTTGCCCTTCTCACGTTTTGTAACGATGGTCTTAAAGACCTGCTCTTCGGGAGCGTTCAAAAACTGCGCTGCCTCTACTGCGCCTAATTTCTCAGCAGGTAATTCATACGCTGCGTACTTCACCTTGCGGGAATCTAAAAATCTTGTGACATTATTTGTGACTGACATTTTTATAATTTCCTGTAGAATATTATAAGCACAAAGGAGGCTGATATGTCGAACCACGAACAGGAACGGCTCAGAAGACTTCGTGAAAAGCAGCTCACAGACCGCGACCCGCTCGTCAAACAGCGCAACATTCAACGCGGTATCACCACAAAAGCCAGACGCATGCGCAAACCCTTCAAACTCACTGGCGCCTGGAAAGACCTCCCCCACATCATTCGCACCCCATTCTATGCACTCATCATC
>Ga0075012_10006059_pt1 | contig 10995 bp, 11 predicted proteins | sample All_14_2_FD_71474 | JGI IMG/M metagenome (GOLD analysis project Ga0075012, IMG submission 71474) | Freshwater microbial communities in response to fracking from Pennsylvania, USA - Allegheny Zone_MetaG_DW_15 | ecosystem: Environmental > Aquatic > Deep subsurface > Groundwater > Drilled...
GCTTCGTGGCGGAGAGGGGCGGGGTCCGCAGTATCGGCGCCGGCGCGGACGCCCGACCTCGTGTCCTGGCCGTCTCCGGCGACGCGGCCCTCGTACTCGAGCGGGTCGGGCTCGCGGAGACCTTGATGGTCCGCCAGGGCGGCGACGCTTGGGCGATCGATGCAGTCAACACCGACAAGCGGGACATCCGCCTGATCGAACCCATGGCCATCTCCCATCTCGACAACGAGGGTCGTGCGACACGAAGCTGGCTCTACCTGCCGCCGGGTCCGATCCGGGGACTGATCGTGCGCGTCTATCCTGGAGCGGCGGACAGCTTCGTCTGGTGGGATCCCCTGACCCTGACCTATGGGACGCGGTCCACCGTCCTCGCGGCCGCGGGATTTGCGGTGCTCAGTCCGTCCATGAACGTCGACGCCTCGCCGGGGGAGCGGGGCGACCTCTACGTCCGGGCCGTCGATCTGGCCGTCGACGCCGCCCTGGCGGCTCATCCCGAGCTCCCGTCCGGACGGATGGCGATCTATGGCCACAGCTTCGGCGGCTACGCGACGCTGGAAATCGCCACTCGCTCGAACCGCTACCAGTCCTACATCGCCTCCGCCTCGCTCTCGGACTTCCCGGGTCATTGGGGCGGGTTCGCGCCGACGGCCCGAATCCAGCCTGAAGACAGGATGTCGTTGCAGTCGGGTCAGGCCTTTACCGAGGCGGGACAGGGTGGCTTTGGCGTGCCGCCGTGGCTGGATCTCGATGCTTACCTCCAGTCCAGCCCGTATCTGCGGGCGGATCGCGTGACGGCGCCGGTCCTTCTATTGACGGCCGACCTCGATTTCGTGCCGCCGACCCAAGCCGAGCAGATGTTCAGCGCCCTGGCCCGGGAGGGCAAGACGGCCCGGATCGTCACCTTCTGGGGCGAACATCACCATGCTTGGAGCCCGGCAAACATCCGAGAGCGCTATCGGCTGATCTTCGACTGGCTCGATGAGACCCTGCCCAGCGATGGCGTCACAACGGCGGCTTCAGCCGGGCCTCCCACCGGCGCACCCAGCTCTCAAAAGCCGCCGCCACCATGATTGTCGAGTAGCGTCCGCCCCACACAAGCGCCTCGCGGGAGAGGGCACGGTCGGCAGCCTCGGGGTCGATCACCTTCAGCGCAGCCAGTCGGCCCTCGATCAGCCAGGGCCTCAGGACGTCTAGTCCGTCCAGGATCATCCGGCCATAGATGCGCGTCATGTCGCCCTTCGATCGACGGTCGATGATCTGGGCGGGCAAACGATCCCTGAACGCCCGGCGGGCCAGACCGCGCTCTCGCCCGCCTGCTGTGAGCAGCACTGTCGGCAAAGCGAGGCAGGCCTCGATGACAGGCTGGGCGCAGAGTGGGTGTCTCACGTCGATACGTGCGGTCAGCTCCGAAGGACCGTGGCGTGCGACGTTGTCGACGACGCCGGCGAGATGCATCGCCTTGGCCGGCCCGAACTCATCCCAGCCTTCGAGCCACGGGTGGCGCGGGCCGGCGCCGGAGAGCGCCGGCAGCATGGGGTGATCCCGGCGGGGCGCCGGATGCGGCGCGCGTCGGCGGCGGCGCGCGTCGGCGATCATCGTCCAGACGGAGATTTCGTTGGAGGCGGCCAGTTCGACGACATCCGGGGCGAACAGGTCGCGCCAGGGGCGAGCGCGCCAACGATCCACGAAGACATCCATCGTCGCGCGCTGAAACAGGACGGAGTCTCCGCCTGCGCCGGTCATCAGGCCGACGATCCCGGCGCCTTCCAGGCGGCGCGCCCAGTCCAGATCATGAGGGCGGTCAAGCGCGGTGAGGCCGGGACGGAAGCCCGGCGACAGCGCTTCCAGCCAGACCTGCGCTAGCGGCTCGGCCGCGTGAGGCACGCAGTGAGGCGCAATGCCGAGCGTATTCGCAAGGGCCTCGACGTAGGTCCGCTCGTCCGCCTCCGGCGCGGCGCCGAAGGCGTTGAGCCACATCGCCACCCCGTTCGGAGCACCGGTCACAAGGCTGGCGGCGACGATGCTGGAATCCAGACCGCCGGAGACCTCGGCTGCGAGAGGGGACGATACGCCCGCCAGGCCCGCCGTAGCTTCGTCGACCGCGGACCTGAGCTGGTCCGCCGCGTCATCCAGATTGGGGGCGCGACCCAGGCTGCGTCGGGCGAAGTCGGCGGGCGTCCAGAGCTCGTCTGGCGGCCGGTCGGACGACAGGTCCAGCACCGATCCGGGTTCAAGTGCAATCGGGCCGTCCAGCAAGAGGGCGCCTGTCGCCGGAACCGGGTCGCGCAAGGCCTCGGCGATCCGTCTGACGTTCAGCCGCCATGCGGGCCGGAGACGCCTCAGAACAAAGTCTTCGGCGGCGCCGCAAACGACCGCCAGGCCATCCTGGCGCCAGGTCACGCATTCCAGCGCGCCCGAGGGATCTCTAAGGACGGCGGCAAGCTGGTCGCCGGCTCCGAAGCGCACACCCACGTAGCGCCCCCAGCACCGAGCCATCAGCTTTCGCTCATAGTCCCAAGGATCGTCCAATCGAGGCGATGGAAGCACAGGCGATCGTCGATTGAAGACGTCGCCGATCAGTGTCCACCCCCCGACGTCGATCCGTCGAGGGACGCCCGGTCCCCGGACGGCAAGCCAGGCGTGGGCGTTGAGTTCGACAACAGAGAACCCAAGGCTGCGGGCGTCCTCTTCCAGTGCGCGGGACAGCGCCGCGGCCTGGTCATCGGTCTGACGGCGGCTGACGACAAGAAAGCGTCCCACTGTCAGGCCCTCATGATCGGGGTGTAGCGATTGACCCGGTCCAGCCGATCTCCGACCACGAGGTCGCCGATCTGCAGCCAGCAATGGGCGGAGAACGGCCACGTCCGAACCCCGAAGATCCAGTCGGTCCGCACACCGCGCCCCGCCAGGAAGGCGCGAAGAAGATAGGCGCGTTGCAGGCATTCGCCCTCATTCGGAACCCAGGGGCGCGCCGTCCGGGCAGCGCCCAACAGCAATCCGAGCGCGGCGACGTCCGCGTCTTCCGACGCGTGCGCCGAGGAAGCCGGGGGATGCAGAAGTTCCGAGAAGGATTTGCGGCGGAAGGCGAGCGTGGCCGTGAGCAGGATGATCGCCGCCCTGAGAACGTCGGAGCGCGTCGGCGTGGCGGACGGCGTGACTTCGCGCCGCGCCGGGATGATGACGGGGCGGGTCAGTTTGCAGGGTGAGCGTGAGGCAAAGGATGCGCCAAGCAGGCTTTCAGCGACCTCTTCGTCGGCCGCCAGGATTGCGCCGGCCGGACCGACAGAGAGATGGGCGTTCGCTTCCAGCAGGCAGCTGTACCGATCCGCCGCGACGTCGAGCACGATGATGTCCTCGTCGAGCGCCGCGAGATGGATGTGCGATGGGCACCAAAGCCTGACCATCCGGCAGCTCCTGTGGCTCGATGCGGCCGGTGGAAACGCCGCAAATCCTGGTTTCGCAGTGAGGCTCCGATCCCCGCCCGTCGGCAAGCGGACGACCGCTGCGCGGCCGCCCGCGAGGCCGTCAGCCTGCCGGCGGATACAGGCTGTCGGCGATATGCACTTCGTTGTAGTCGCCCGGGATGCCGTCGCGGGTCAGCGCCTTGGCGCTGCCGAAGCTGATGAGGCGAAGTTTGAGGTTTTTCATGACTTGATGTTCCTTGCCGTGGCCGAAATCCGGCCGGTGAAACGAGGCCTGCGAATGCGGCGGACGACCGCGGACGGCCTTCCGCGACGCCTTCAGCCGGCGGGCGGATAGAGGCTGTCGGCGATCTTCACCTCGTTGAACTCAGTGCCCATGCCGTCGCGGGTCAGCGCCTTGGCGCTGCCGAAGCTGACGAGGCGCAGTTTGGTCGTCTTCATCTCGGTCTCTCCTTGGTTGATCGCCACGGGCGTGGCCAAGGCAATGAGCGCTCGCGTGAAGCATTCGCCAAACTATATCCGAAGTATATTTCTCAGCGGCCGGGCTTCGGTCGAACGGACGACAGATCGGCGACGCCGCGTTTCAGCCATCGCGTCGCCAATTGCTGTTCATCACTATGGGCGACAAGATCGTCAAACATGTCGCAGACTGTTGCGATGACGGCCCGGGCCTCAAGGTGATAAATCCGGTCGCCCAGGACGTGATCGAACCTTTGGGAACCGACGGTCAGGATCGTGATCAGCTTGTTGTCGGCGCACCGTGGCGCCAGTTCGGGCGAGCCGATCGCGACCGCCATGATGATGGCGTAGGGATCGCTGTTCGTGGCGATGGCGAAGCGGTGGACGTAGTCGATATTGAGGCGACTGCCTCCGGCCTCGAACCGTTCGTAGGTTCGCAAGGCCATCCGCATGGCCGAGGCGACCTCGGCGGCGGTCATGCCGCGATGCCTGCGAACCAGCTTCAGGGCCAGAGAGAGCAGGTCGTTGTCGCGTTTGGCCTCCACGGGCGAGGAACTCACCGGCACAACCTTTCCGCCCTTTCAGGAAATTGAACCGCCAAGATGATCGGCGATAACGAATCCGGCCACCCCAAAAATTCTCCGGAACGCCTGAATTCTCGCGATTCCCGCCGCTTTGTGGCGGGTTGACCGTCGATTTCAGGCGGTTAGGGATCGGATCAACCTGCAACCTGTTGGCGAGCGATCAGGACTCGTCCACCGGTGAGTCTGTTGGACCCGGAGACCGTCATGGCCAAGAGTCGCGACCCGTTCTTCCTGGCCTTGGACCGCATCCGGGACCGGGTCCAGGCGGGCGGCTACGCCTCCGGACGGCCAATCGTGATTGTCGAGGAAGCCCGGGGGCTTGGCGTCTCCACCACGCCCGTGCGTGAGGCCCTGTCCTGGCTGTGCGGGGAGGGTCTGATCGAACGCGGCCCGTCTGGCGGCTTCCTCGCCGTTCAACTGGACGCCGGGGCGGTGCGCGACCGATACGGCTTTCGCCTGACATGCCTCCTGGCCGGGCTCGATCTGACGACCGGCTTGCCGACCTATGGGCGGACGCCTCGTCGGGATGGCGCGCCCGTCCTCGAGCTGCACGGCCTGTTCGACGGGCTGGTTCGCCGAACCGGCAACACCGCGCTGATGGACGCCTATGACCGGGTCGGCGGCCAGCTCCTCCAGCTTCGGGACGCCGAGCGCCGGTTGTTCGCGGACATCGACGCTGAGGCCGATCGCCTGTTGGCTGCCGCCTCCGCCAACGGAAACGGCGATCTGCGTGAAGCGCTTCGGGCCTATCATGACCGTCGCGCCGGGGCGGCGGCGATCCTGTCGCTGGAGGTCGCGCGTCAACTGACCACCGGTGGAGCGGGAGCGGATCACCCATGATCGCGCGGCTGGTCTTGCTCGGCCTGGGTCTGCTGGCCGGTCTCCAGATGGCCACCCAGGTGTTCGCGTGGACCTATGGGTTCGATCCCATTCTGGGGTCCGGTCTGCCGTTGCATGGGGAGGCCTGGGCCTATCCGCCCTGGCGCATTCTCGTCTGGCGCAGGGCGTTCGGCGAGGCGCAGCCCGAGGCCTTTTCCTCCAGCGCCCTGCTGATCATGCTGGGCGCGATGGCCGGGCTGGGGGTCGGCGCCCTGACGCGCGGTGATGCAGGTCGTCGTCGCATCCGCGGCTGGGGCGGCATGGCCGAGGCCCGCAAGGCCGGCCTGCGCGCCGGGGCCGGATGCGCGCTCGGTCTGATGGAGGGCAGACTTCTCGCCACAGTCGACATGCGTCCGACCCTGGTCACGGGCGGCACGCGGTCAGGAAAGGGCAGGGGCCATGTGACCCCGACGCTCCTGCTCTGGAGCGAGAGCGTCCTGGTCCATGATCCCAAGAAGGAGCTTTGGCGCGTGACGGCCGGCTGGCGGTCCCGCTTTTCCCACGCCCTGTATTTCGATCCGCGCGATCCCGCCTCGGCGCGCTGGAATCCCCTTTCGGAAATCCGGCCCGGCCCCGGCGAAATGGCCCAGGTCCAGAGGCTGGTCTCGATCCTGTCCGACCCGGGCGGCGTCCGCGACGACGAGGCCATCTGGGACAAGGCCGCGTCCGAGATCCTGGAGGCGGTGATCCTCCACGTCCTCTACACGGCTGACGACGCCGACAAGACCCTCCTGACGGTCCGCGAATTGCTCGCCGACCTCGACGACACGGCCGATGTGATGGTCAAGACCCTGCATCGCGCCGGCCCCGACGGGAAGGCAGAGACCCACCCCTTCGTCCGCACGGCGGTCAAGGGCTATGCGGCCATGCATGACCGCTTCCGCACCTCGGTCCAGGGCACGGCGCGGTCCTACCTCAAATGGCTGGCCGGCGACGACCTCGAACGGGCCCTCTCCACATCCGACTTCGCCTTGGGCGATCTGACGAGCGCGCAGGCCCCGGTGTCGCTCTATGTCCAGGTCGCGCCGGCGGACGCGGCGGCCCTGCGGCCGCTGGTGCGGCTGCTGTTCTACGCCGCCGCCCAGGCCCTGACCGTCCATGAGACCGAGGATGCCGTCGGACGGCCGAAGCGGCACCGCCTGCTGATGCTGATGGACGAGTTTCCTCTGCTGGGCCGCGTCAGCTTCTTCGAGAAATCCCTGCGGCTGCTGAGCGGTTATGGGGTCAAGGTGATGTTCGTGGCCCAGTCGCTGAACGACATCGTCGAGACCTACGGGCCCAACAGCACCATCCTCGACAACTGCGCAGTTTACACCGCCTTCTCGGCCCTCGATCCCCTGACGCAGGACAAGGTCTCCAAACTGACCGGGACCATCGGCGAGACCCGGGAAAGCCGCAGCACACCCGCCGGCTTCGCGTCGGGACGGAGCACTGTCTCGCGATCGCAAACCGATCGGCCCCTGCTCGAACCGGGCGAAGTGCGGGCGCTGCCCGACGATCTACAGCTGATCTTCGTCGCCGGCCAGCGACCCTTGCGCACCCGCAAGCTCCAGTACGATCGGCGCAGGCCCTTCCGCGAACGGGCGGATGCCCCGCCGCCGGATCAGGCGGTGCGGATCGACGCTCCGCCGCCGTCGCCCCATCCGTGGGCGGGGCGACGCAGTCTCGGCGAGGACTCCGAGGCCACCCTGCCGCTGTTCAAGGAGATCGTCGCGGCCATGGACGACAAGAAGGTCGCGGCCCGCGCCGCCGATATCTACGGGCGGGTCGCGCAGGAGATGGCCGCGCAGGACGCCGCTCTCGACCACTTGAAAGGACAGGCCGATGGCTAGACGCGCGTCCGTGCAGAGCTGCCGCGTGCAGGTCTATCTCAATGATCCCAAGGTCATCGCCAGTCTCGGGCGCGAGGCCCGGTCCGGCAAGGTCTCCGTCAGCCAGGCCGCCGGCCACGCCATCGCCCGTGGGCTGCAGAACAGTCCGCGCGCCGATCCGGAGGACCGGCTCCAGACGCTCGAGCAGTCCTTGAGGGGACATATGCGCTCGACGCGCCAGGACATGCAGATCATCCAGGAACTGGTGGTCGAGGTCGCCAGGGCGCTCTTCGTTCGACTGCCCGATGCGGTCCACGATCAGGATCCGACCGTACAGGCCGCCGTCGATCGTCGCATCGAGCGGATGCTCGACGATACGGCGGCGCGGATCGTGTCTGGGCGACCTGATCGTCTTGAGGCGCAGCGTGCGCCGGAAGACCGCTCGTTCGGTTCGGCGAACTGACATGGCCGCCCATCCGCTGATCGCCGAGCGCAAGCTCGAGGCCCTGCGGCACGCGCTCGGCGAGACCGTGCTGGCGGCGCTTGTCGATCCCGACGTCGTCGAAATCCTGGCCAATCCGGACGGCCGGGTGATCCTCGACCGGGTCGGCGCGGGACGCTGCGACACCGGGGCGACCCTGTCTGCGGAGGCGCGCGATCGGTCGGTGCGCCTGATCGCGGACTACGTCGGCGAGATCGTCACGCGCGATGATCCCCGCCTCGCGGGCGTTCTGCCGTCGACCGGAGAGCGCTTCCAGGGCCTGCTCCCGCCCGTGGCGTCGGCTCCGGCCTTCTCCATTCGCAAGCGGCCGAGCGTCATCTGGCGGCTGGCGGACTATGTGCGCGACGGGGTGATGACAGAGCGTCAGGCGGACGCGCTGGCGGAGGCGGCGTCCAGTCGCCGCAACATCCTTATCTCCGGCGGCACGGGTTCGGGAAAGACCACCCTGGCCAACGCCATCCTCGCCGAACCGGCTTTCGCCGAGGACCGGGTCTTCCTGATCGAGGACACGCCGGAGCTTCAATGCTCGGCCTGGGATACGGTCTCGGTCCTGACGCGTCGCGCGCCGGTGGCGATCGGCGTCGTCGAACTGGTCCGGGACGCGCTGCGCATGCGCCCCGACCGTATCGTGGTCGGCGAGATGCGCGACGGCGCCGCCGCCCTGGAGACGTTGAAGAGCTGGAACACCGGCCATCCGGGCGGGCTGTCGACCCTGCACGCCAACTCCGCGGAAGACGCGCTGCGCCGGATCGAGGACCTCGCCCTGGAGGTCGTCGCGGCTCCGCCGAGGCGAACGATAGGCCAGGCAGTCGATCTGATCGCCCATATCCGCCGGACGAAGGACGGGCGGCGGCTCGATGCGGTGATCGCCGTGAACGGCGTGTCGGGCGAGGGCTACGACGTCGTCGCCGTCGCCTGAGCCGCAATGGAATGGGTCGGCTTCGCGGCGAAGCGAATTTCGGAAAGCTTTTCAGAAGATTGTGATGCCGATGCGTGAGTTGTTCCGACTTCATTTTGGCTTCGATGGGCGACTTGCTTCAAGTCATCATCTGACTTGGTAAGAGTTGTAATGTAGTCGCCGATAAGTCGTGTATTTATTGGATATTTTACTGTTGACAAAACTGGGTTGGATTTGCTTGCAATGAGTCGCGGCGCGGTGAAACGCGCTGAACACAAAGGAAGCAAACCATGCGACGGAGACTTGGGCGCCGCCTGTTCGGCGCGATGACGACCTGCGGCCTGTTGTTGGCCGGACCCGCCCTGGCCGGGGGCTCGGGCATGCCCTGGGAAGGGCCGCTCCAGCAGGTCGTCCAATCCATCACCGGGCCCGTGGTCCAGGCCGCCGCGGTCGTGGCCGTGGTCATCTTCGGCGCCGGCATCGCCATGAGCGAGAACGGCTCGTCGATGCGCCGGGGCTTGGGCATCATGTTCGGCCTTTCGATCGCCTTCGCGGCCTCGACCTTCTTCCTGGACTTCTTCGGCTTTGCCGGCGGGGCGGAGATCGGGTGATGGCCGAGCTGCGTCCCGACGGCTGGGATCTCCCGGTCGCCCAGGCCCTGGCCGAACCGGTCCTGATGGCCGGCATGCCCCGCGACTATGCGATCGCCATGGGCACCATCGCCGTGGTGCTGGGCCTGGCGCTCAGAATCTGGTGGCTCGGCCTGCTGTGGTGGGCGGTCGCCCACGCGATCGGTCTGTGGGCCGCCCGGTCAGACCGTCGGTTCTTCGACGTCCTGCGCCGCCATCTGGCGACGCCCGGACACCTGGATGGCTGAGGGCGCGATGCGGTTCCTCGACGAACATCGCCGGCGTCCGGCCGCGCTCGCCGATCATCTCCCTTGGGCGGCCCTGGTCGCGCCGGGGGTCGTCCTCAACAAGGACGGCTCCTTCCTGACCGGATTCCGTTTCCGGGGACCGGACCTGGAGTCCTCGACCGATGACGAGCTGATGGCGGTGCGGGCGCGGCTCAACAATGCGCTTCGCCGTCTGGGCTCCGGCTGGTGCCTGCATGTGGAGGCGCGCCGGCGCGGGGCGTCGCCCTATCCGGAAAGCGACTTCGACATCGACGTGGCCTGGCTGCTGGATGAGGAGCGCCGCAGCCGCTTCGAGACCGCCGATCCGGCGTTCGAAACCGATTTCCGGCTAGCCCTGACCTGGCTGCCGCCGGCCGACGAGACGCGCCGGCTGGAGCGCTGGCTATTCGACGGTCTGCAGAAGGGCGGGCAGGATTGGCGCCTCGCCCTGGGCGCCTTCGCCCGGGAGGCCGACACCACCCTGGACCTTCTCGCCGACGGTCTCCCGGAGATCGAACGCCTCGATGATGGCGAGCTCCTGACCTGGCTCCATGACTGCGTGTCGCCGCGGCCCTTCGCGGTCCGACCGCCGGAGACGCCCATGTTCCTCGACGGCTGGCTGGCCGACGCCGCGCTGACGGGCGGCGTCGCCCCGCGGCTGGGCGACCGGTGGCTCAAGGTCGTCTCCGTGAGGGGATTGCCGTCGGTCACCCGGCCGGGATTGCTGGACGCCTTGGGGGCCCTGCCGTTCGACTATCGCTGGACCGCCCGCTGGCTGGGGCTCGACAAGCCCGAGGCCGAGCGGGAGATCGTCAAGCTGCGCAAGCGCTGGTTCGCCAAGCGCAAGGGCGTCGGCGTCCTGCTGCGCGAAGCCATCACCAAGGAAGAGGTCCCGCTCCTCGACACGGACGCGGCCTCCAAGACCGAGGAGTGCGACGGGGCCCTGGCCGCGCTCGGCGCCGAGGCCTGCGCATTCGGCTATCTGACCCTCACCGTCTCCGTTCTCGACAAGTCGGAGGATGGGGCGATGGCCAAGGCGCGGGCGATCGAGGCGGCCCTGAACGCCCAGGGGCTGATGGCCCGGATCGAGGATCTCAACGCGGTCGAGGCCTGGCTCGGCTCGATGCCGGGCGAGCCCTATGCGGACATCCGGCGGCCTCTGGTCTCGACCCTGAACCTGGCGGACCTGCTGCCCGTGTCGGCCGTCTGGGCCGGCCCCTCGGTGGATGCCTGCCTGGCCGGACCGCCTCTGGCCACCGCCCGGACGACCGGTTCCACCCCGTTCCGTCTGGCCCTGCACGTCGGCGACGTCGGCCACGCCATGGTCGTGGGGCCAACCGGATCGGGCAAGTCCGCCCTGCTGGCCTTCCTGTCGCTGCAGTGGTTCCGCTACCCCGACGCCCGGGTCGTCTTCTTCGACAAAGGGCGCTCGGCCCGGGCCGCGACCCTGGCGGCCGGCGGGCGCTGGCGCGCGATGGAGCCCGGCGCCGGTCTGTCGCTACAGCCGCTGGCGCGGATCGACCGCGATGATGAGCGGGCCTGGGC
>Ga0075012_10006060_pt1 | contig 10993 bp, 8 predicted proteins | sample All_14_2_FD_71474 | JGI IMG/M metagenome (GOLD analysis project Ga0075012, IMG submission 71474) | Freshwater microbial communities in response to fracking from Pennsylvania, USA - Allegheny Zone_MetaG_DW_15 | ecosystem: Environmental > Aquatic > Deep subsurface > Groundwater > Drilled...
CGTCTACACCAACAGCAACCTCGCCAACGGGCTCGACATCGGCCCCGGTTGTGAGATTTTGGGAAATGCTGCCTGCACCGGGGGCATCCTGAAAGATCCCAGCGCCCGCGTCGACGGCGAACTCCAGCCCTACAGCAAAGCCAATCCCGTTCCCCACTTTGATGTGGCCGGCATGTTTAACGGCATCCAAAACTACATCGGCCAAGTCCCCTATATTCCGGGTCAACCCGTAGGAGGATACTGCGTGGTCGGCAGCAGCCTCAACATCAGCGGCGACTGCGAACTCCACGGCGGGGTGCTGGCCGTGCGCGGCGACCTGCAGGTCAACGGCCAGCTCAAGGGGTCCGGATTCGTTCTGGTCACCGGTAACGTCAGCGCCGGTGCCGGCGCCTCCCTGCAGGCCGAAGACAAGTTGGCGCTGCTGTCCGGCGGAAACCTCACTCTAACCGGACAAAACGCCACCACCTACACCTTCAACGGCCTGGTCTACGCCCAGGGCGACATCAAAGCCCACGACCTGACCGTGCTCGGCACCCTCGTCTCCGACACCCCCAACGGGACCGGAAAGATCGAGCTGGAGAGGGTGGATGTAGTCCAAACCGATGTCTCGGTAAATGGCGCGGTGGCGGAACCTGAACCCGATCAAACCAACGGGAATTACCAAATTGGTTCGGTGTTACAGAGCAATCCGGACCCTCGCGACCCCACCAGGAGAATCTTAACAGGAAGCATCTCCCTCAGCACGCCAGGCCTGGGCAGGTATAACCCTCCGCAAACTCCCCGCAGATTCCCCAATCCGCTCGCCCCAGGATGGTCCATTAGCTACGCACCGCCCACGGCAATCATCCGTCGCAACAACGTGGTAACCCAAACCTTACCTTACAATGGTAGCGAACCGCTTCACTACGTTCCCAACAGACCCGACCCTGGAAATGCGCAAAATGCTCAAATCATGAGTTCCACCGAAATGGGCCAAATATTCATCAACAACGTAGCGAATGGCAACCAAGGGCTAATTAGAGACCAGATGGAGAAAGCCGGGCATCTACTCTGGTTTCTCTCTCAAGAAACAGGTCCCAAGTCTTTCCACCTCGACCTCAACAACCTGGTTCCGTCGGTCGAGCGGGTTCGCCTGGTGACCTGGATCGAATCGATACCCACCCGCTAAACTCGGTTTACAGCTGGTCGAGAACCGAAAGCAGCGGCTGCAGAGTAGCGATCAGCGTGAAGCCGACAATCAAGCCAATCACCGCCAGCACCAATGGCTCCAATGCGCGAGTCAGCATCTCCAGGCGCTGTTCCAATTCCACCCGGAAAATCGATTCCAGGTTTTCCAACATGCGCGGCAGGCGACCGGCCTCTTCGCTGGCCCGTACCCCCTGAATGAGAGTCGCTGGGAAAAAGTTAGCTCCCGCCAGCGCATCCGAAAGCGCCTCGCCCTCTTTCACCAACTCGCCTACCCGTCCGACAATAACCTCCAGGCATCGCAAATCGGTGGCTCGAGCGCTTAACTCGAGGGCCTGCAGCATGGGCATGCCGACATCCAGCATGCAACGCAGATTCTGCGTAAAATCCGTGACGAAAAGCAGGCGAAGGCTCCCCCCAAGCTGTGGCACCTTGAGCAGAGCAAACTGCCAATCGGGATCTTCGCGTAAGCGCTGCCAACCCCGGAAGCCCAGGAAGCCCAGAACCCCTGCCAGCACGAAAAAGTATGGACTGGTAAAGAACCAGGACAGGCCCATCATAATGCGGGTAGTCCAGGGGATGGAGCCACCCACCTCGGCAATCATCTGAAAAAGGCCCTTAAAAAGCAAAGGCGGAGCCAGGAGAGCCAGGGCAATGCAAAAAGCGCTCACAATGAGTGGCATGGTCAACGAGGTTTTGAGCTTGCGCGTCAGCCGATCGTTGCCCTCCTCTCGCTCCGCCAGGCGCAACAGCACGGCCCCCAGCTGCCCGGAGCGCTCACCGCTGAGAATCATTTTCTGATGCAAGGGCTTGAAGAGGGACGGGTAACTCTGCATTGCCCGCGAGAGGTAGTGCCCCTCCTGAAGCTTCTTGGAAAGACCCAGGCATGCTTCGCCCAGATCGGGATGCTCTTGTTGCTTCGACAACATATCCAAAGCAGCAACCAGCGGCACACCACTGTTGAACATGGTCGTGAGGCTTCGAAAGAAGACGGCTCGCATTCGGGCATCCACGCCGGAGCGCAGATTCCACATACAGTGACCTCCGGAACTCGTTTTCTCCGAGAGTATAGCCTTGAGAATTCCGATCCGATTCCGATCACTGACTCAAGTCTCGGGCCCAGACCAGCCCGGATTGGCGTTCGCCTCTCCAGCCCCTGCCTAGGGAACAGCCGGTTGAGCTGCGGGTGGGGAGTCGGCCAAATACGTGCCGCCCACTCCGTGATAGAAGAAGTCTTGCAGATGCTGCAAGTTATTGGGCACGATGGCGGCATTCGGGCTATGCATCGGCCCCAAGGTGAAGTCCGAGGTCTCGCGCAGATTTTGCACCAGATCCAGTAACCCGTCCATGGGATTGTGCGGGTCGATGTAGACGTGGCCCAACTGGGCCACCAGATCGGCCTTCATTCCCAGATAGAGCGCGTTACCCGGTTTCACACCTGCCTTGACGGCATCTTCAGCTGGCGAGGCTCCAGCCATCAGCACGATTTTCACGTGGTCGTGGATCTGCTCTTGGTAGCCCTGGGAGGAGAGCAAAGTGAGCGCCTCCACGCTTTCGGCACCGCCGCCGCTGTGGGCGAAAACCAGCACATCCAGGTCCTGGTCGAGAGCCTGTTTCATGACGTTGTAGCCGGTTTCCACGGCGGGATCGGCTTCAAAAGCGGCTTTCAGGTCCACTTCCTCACCGGCCTGAACCTTCTTGGTGATGGAAATATCATGCAACACCCGCTGGATATCGTCGATGCGCGTGGGCCGATGACCCTCGTGAATAAAGAGCATGTTCTGATTCAAAGGGACGGCCGCGTCCTCGCTATTGAAAAGTTTGTTCCATGCGCGCACATAGCTATCCTGATTGCCGTCGATGCCCTCAAAGCCCAAAATGACCCGGCCGTCTTTGATGGCCTCGGCGGGAATGTCGTTACCGTCGGGCGAGGTTTCTCCCGAATTGGCCAGCACCTGATAGTCTCGACTTCCCGGGCTAATCTGGTAAAGCTGGCCGTAGTTGGAGGCGTCTTCCACCTGAGGATTGGGATCGGTGGCCCAGTGGTAGGCATCCTGGGCTCCCCCGGGCAGATGCTCGACCACCAACTGGTTAAGCGGTGGTCCCAGCGGCCCGAGCATTGCCGGATTCACCACCGCAATGGTAGCCACGGTGGTCACGCCGGTGGTGATCACGGTGGTGGCCCCCAGCGTGCCCAACACGATCTTGGCGACTTTGTGTTTGTGCTTGGCTTTCTGGCGCGCGTCGGCGATCTCGTCCGGATTGACCGGAGGAGCTTTCTCAAATCCATCCAGGAACTTCTTGCCTTCCTCAGGGCGCGAAGGAGCCGTCAACGGGCTGAGTGCCGTGAGCGGGGAAGCCTTCTTGAGGGAAGAGACGGTCATCTGAATCTAGACTAGAGCCAGCTTTGCAAATTCGCCTAAAATCCGCCCCCAACATGTTTCCGAGCAGCGGCCATTTTGTTAAAGAGTTATGCAAACCAGGACTCCAGACCCTTCAAAGGATTTCCTCGTTGTGTTTGAATGTCGCCCAGTAGAGAGGGGCAGTGTATATGTTGCGAAGATTTTTGCTTGTGGTTTTGCTGGGCGCGGGCGCCTGGGCCCAAGAACCAGCTGTTGAATCCGTGGCCGCCGAGGTGGCCGACCAGACCAATATCAGCGGGCCCAATCCGCGCGGGATTTTTAGCGCGCCCACCGGCGGCATTCTGCGCCAGGGCGACGACGAGGGATTTGGCCTGGGACCGGCCTTACCCGACCCCACCTGGGCTGATGGAATCGATCGCCAGGAAACGGTGCTGCCAGGCGCCCGTTTCGCCAACCAGATCAATCTCGACGGCCACTACGGCATCTATCTGGACCCACACCAGCGGCTGATGGTCACCGGCGTAGTCGGCACCACCGCGGGCGGCGTGGACGTGGACTACAGCTTCATTCCCGACGGAATGGACGGCTACTTTTCCGCATATTTCAACCACACCCGTTCGGAAAACGCCGCCTATCTGCATGGTCACACCGATCTGGGTCAGTTCCCCGACAACACCCAGCCCTGGCTTTTCCGCACCAGTGGTGGTTTCGGTTACACAACCGATCCTTCGCAAAATCTCACCCTCTCGGCGGGCGTGGTCTACCAGCACCTCAGTTTGCGCAATGGGCCCTTCGGAGGCCTGGCGGTTCCCTACGATCCGGCCGGTCATCCCCTGACCGTCTCTCCCTCTGGAGTAGACAATTTGCTCTTTGTGCGCGCCGCCGGACTGTACATGGATCTGGACGACCTGCAGTTCCCCACCTCCGGTGACAAGCTACGTTTTCAGGCCGATCAGGCTATTCCGGTGGGGGCCACCCAGGTCGGCTTCACCCGCTTTAACCTCAATTACACACGCTTTCAGCCCATCCACCTGTGGGGGGAGGATCCCCAGACCCTGGTTTTCAATGTTCAGGCGGGTTCCATTCTAGGACTGACTCCCCAATATGAGTCGTATAATTTGGGGGGCCTGTATTCGGTGCGCGGCTACCAACTGGGCGAACTGGGCGGCGGCCGCAGTTTTGTGCAGGGCACGGTGGAGTTTCGCGCGCCCCTGGGCAGCCTGTCACTCTTTGGCTCGGATATTCCCTTTCGCGCCAACGCCTTTGTCGACTATGGCAGTGCCCTGGGGACGGCCTCCCAGGTCTTTGGTCAGCCCGGCGTAGTACGTGCCAAACCCGACAGTGGCTTCGGCTACGGCCTGGGAGTACAGGCCCTGACCAACTACGGCCTGGTCCGGCTGGAGGCCGCTTTTGCCCCGCAAGGTCGCAGCCAGGTCAACATCTCGGTGGGGGACCGCTACTGAAGCTGACGATCCGCATTCTCGACCCACGAGACCCGGAAGAAATTCTCTGGGTGGCGTTGCGCATGCGCTGGACTTTGATGGAGGTCCTGGGCGACGAAGAGGGTGAGTCCCTCTATACGATGGAGTGGCTAGAACATCGCGTGCGATTTCATCTCGATCCAACCCGATGCCTGGGCCAGATCTTTCTGTGCTCAGGACCCGAGGGGCAACGTCTGGGCTATACCATAGTGCGCCGTGAAGAGCCCACTCTGGGACTTTTTTCCACCACCTATGTGGAGCAACCATGGCGGCGGCACGGGGTGGCTCGAGAGCTATTGCAACAAGGGGAAGACTGGATGCGCCAGCTCGGCCTGCAGCGGGCCGCCACCTATACGGCCGAAGACAATGTCAAACTGCATCAACTCTACCTCAGTCAAGGCTACCAGCTGGTCCCGGGGGAAAATGGGTTCGTGCAACTGATCAAGGTTCTCTGACTTTTCAGACTTTTTTCCAGGCTCATGCATAGTCTGGATTTATGTTCGACATTCAGAAGTTTCTGCAGGAAGCCAAAAAAGGCGACAAACGGCGCAGCAATAAGCGCCTGTCCTATCAACAGACCGTTCGCTTCCGCGTCGACAAAGGTCCCTTTCAGAAAGCTCAGCTCGAAGATGTCAGCGGTGGCGGTTTCCGCGTCACCCTGCCGCGCTACATCCCCAACGGCGCCAAAGTGCAGCTTCTTTACAATCAGCCTCTCTCCACTCGCCAGTTCTGGGTCGAGGGCAAAGTGCGCTGGAGCCGTGAGGTAGCCACCCGCTACTCCACCGGAGTCGAAATCAACTTTCAGTCCGAGTGCGATGAAGCACCCTATCAAAATCTGCTGGAACAGCTCGAAACCGCCTGTTAATCATTCGTTAACACGAAGTTCAAATCTCGGTAACAGGTTGCTTGCTTTGTCGCAATCTCCAGGCTCTAAGCTCAGGGGAACAACTCAGCGATGGAGGACATCCCCGTGGAAGCAATTTGCACCGTCAGCCTGGCTTCGGCCCAACTCACGCCCGAACTCGGTCTTTCTCTCTTCAGCGGACTCAAGGTCAATGTGCCCACCATCGCCGCTCCGGTGACGGAAGTGGACAAACGGGCCGCTCTCACGGCCATGCGCAGCCGCCTGCGCGGCCTGATGAACGACTAGAGCCTGGAACAGCAGGGCCCGCCAATTCTAGTCAGAAGGGGCGGCGCCTATGAATATCCTTAGAATTGAAGGCATTGGCAAGCAAATCCAGGGCCAGACCCTCTTTGACAATGTAGATTTGACCATCGACCAGGGGGAAAGACTGGGCGTCATCGGTGTGAACGGCAGCGGCAAAACCACGCTTTTGCGCGTCATCGCCGGGGAGACCGAAGCCGATTGGGGCAAGATTACCGTGGCTGGCGGCTGCCGCGTGGCCTACCTGTCGCAACAGCCGGTAGCCGACGGCAGCCTGACGATTAGCCAGGCCGTCTATCAGTCGCAACGGGAAGCTCTCGACGCTTACGAAGCCTACCAGGAGCTCTGTGGCCGGCTGGACGACAGCGCGACCGAAGCCGATTACAAGGAACTGGACCGTCTCGGTCACGTCCTCGAGCAGACCGGATTTTACGACCTGCAGGTACGCGCCGACACGGCTATTCAGAACCTGGGGCTGGGTCAGCTGACCGGCCTGGTTTCCAATCTTTCCGGTGGACAGCGCCGGCGCGTCGACTTGGCCCAGGTTCTTACCAGCCAGCCCGACCTCTTGCTGTTGGACGAACCCACCAACCACCTCGATCCGGAATCGGTGGATTGGCTGGAAGGCTTCCTGGGCCAGTACCGCGGGGCGGTGCTGATGATCACCCACGACCGCTACTTCTTGGACCGCATCACCAACCGCACCCTGGAAATCGATGGCGGCAAGGTCAACAGCTTTTCGGGCAACTACGCCGCCTACTTGGAAAAGAAAGCGGAAATGGCTCAGCAAGCCGAGGCTTCGGCCGTCAAAAAGGCCAACATCTGGCGCCGCGAGCTGGAGTGGCTGCGCCGCGGCCCCAAAGCCCGCGCCACCAAATCCAAGTCGCGCATCGAGCGCGCCGAGGCCATGCGGCCGGAAGCCAAAGTGGTCGAGCAGAAGCTGGAATTCCAGTTCGCCACCATGCGCATGGGCACCAAGATCTTTGAACTGGAGGGGATCGGCAAGAGCTACGGCGACCACGTGGTGCTCAAAGACTTCACCTTCAACCTCGACCCCGGCGCCCGCATCGGCCTGGTGGGCCGCAACGGCAGCGGAAAAACCACCCTCATGGACATCATGGCCAGCCGCCTGGCCCCCGATACCGGCAAACTCGAGACGGGAACCACCGTGCGCCTGGGCTACCTGGACCAGGAAACACGCGCCCTCGACCCCAACCTCAAGGTGCTGGAGTCGTTGCAGGAAGTGGCCGGCAGCATTCCCCTCAACAACGGCAAAGTCATCACCGCCACCCAAATGCTGGACCGTTTCCTCTTCTCAGGCCGCTTGCAGCACACCCTGGTGGGCAAACTCTCGGGCGGCGAAAAGCGCCGACTCTACCTGCTACAAATCCTCATCAGCAACCCCAACGTGCTCTTCCTGGACGAGCCCACCAACGACCTCGACATCCCCACCCTGTCGTGCCTCGAGGATTATCTCGACAGCTTCGGAGGCAGCCTGGTGGTCTCCAGCCACGACCGCTACTTCCTGGACCGCACCACCGAATCGCTGCTCTGTTTCGAAGGCTCGCCCACGCCCCGGACTTTCACTGGTTCCTACAGCGACTACCTGGTGGCCCGCGCCGACAAAGCCTACGCCTGATGAACTGATCGCAGGCAATTCCTGGTCTTACTTATTCTGGCAGCCTTCTTTCCGGCGGTCTATCAGATCTATCTGGATCGAAGCCGGGAGCAGCTCTGCCATTGCAAGGTACGACTCACGGAATGGGCTAAACGTCTCAACTTCCATCAGCTGTTCGACCGCGAATTACCTCAGCAACTGAGGGACGCCGCCTCAGATAACCCGAAAGCGGATCACGGAGAAGGACTGGACTACCAGTTCACCGCTGATGGAGCGCGCTGGACCCTGTCATGCCAGGGAGCTCACCACATTCAGTTGGGCATTCCGGCCAACTGCCCTCAATATTCCAGCGAAGAGGGCCTCATCCACTACCAATCCGTTCCGTGACTGTTACCAGAACTTGTTCTAGAATCGAAGGATGCCCAAAGAAGTGACAGACAACTCCGCGACACCACCGAGTGGACCCCGGCTCTGGGGCCAGGACAAGGGCCTCGTACTCATTCATCCCGAATTCGACAGTTGCGATTCTGAGATTATCCGGCTGTTCTGCCCCCCCGAGATTGTATTGCTGACGGATGCGGAGGGAGGGCCGCCGCGGCGAAGGAAATGCCCCTGATGTTGTCACTCTACCAATCCATCCTGACCCCCCGATTGATCGAAGAACGCATGCTGCTGGCCCTGCGCCAGGGCAAGTTGAGCAAGTGGTTCTCGGGGATTGGCCAGGAGGCGATTTCGGTGGGGGCCACGCTGGCGCTGGATGAAGACGAGTGGATCCTGCCCTTACATCGCAACCTGGGGGTCTTCACCTGTCGCCAGTTGCCCCTGCAGAAGCTCTTTGCTCAGCTGCTGGGCAAGGCCAGCGGCTACAGCCACGGGCGGGAGCGATCCTTCCATTTCGGCACGCGCGAGCATCACATCGTCGGCATGATTTCGCACTTGGGCCCGCAATTGTGCGTGGCCGACGGTATCGCACTGGCTCACCGTCTGCGCCGCCAACCCAAGGTGACCATGGTATTCAGCGGCGAGGGCGGTACCTCGCAAGGTGATTTCCACGAAGCCCTCAACCTGGCCAGCGTCTGGGACCTTCCGGTGCTTTTCGTGATCGAAAACAACGGGTATGCTCTCTCCACGCCTCCCACTCAGCAATACCGCTGTGCCAGCCTGGTGGACCGAGCTCAGGGTTATGGAATGGAAGGCCACCGCATCGACGGCAATGATCTGTTGCTGGTGCACAGCACCGTGCAAGAATTGACCCGGTCCATGCGCGAGCGACCCCGGCCCGTGCTCCTGGAGTGCCTGACCTTCCGCATGCGTGGCCACGAGGAGGCCTCGGGCACCGACTATGTGCCCGACGAATTGACCGCTCAGTGGGCCGAAAAAGACCCGGTGCTGCTCTTCGAAAGCTACCTGTTGCGCGAGAAAATTATCGACTTGGCGCAGACCCAGGTGCTCAAGAAAAAACTCAACGAGAAGATCTCCGCCGCCTTCGAGGCTGCTCTGGCTGAGGGCCCTCCCCTATCCGACAGCCGCCGTGAAACCCACGACGTATACCGAGGCTTTCTTCCCGGCCCCAAGGTCATGTCCAGCGGTCACCAGGAGCTACGCTATGTGGATGCCATCGCCGACGGAATGCGCCAGGCCTTAACAGAGCATCCCGAGCTGGTCTTCATGGGCCAGGATGTGGCCGAATACGGCGGCGTTTTCAAGATTTCCAAAGGGTTATTGGAAGAATTCGGATCTGAGCGGGTGCGCAATACGCCCCTCTGCGAATCGGCCGTAGTCGGCGCCACCTTGGGTCTGTCGGTGGCCGGCTTCAAATCCATCATGGAAATGCAGTTTGCCGATTTCGCCAGCTGCGCCTTCAACCAGATCATCAACAACCTGGCCAAGTCTCACTACCGCTGGGGCCAGAACGCCGACGTGGTGATTCGCTTCCCCAGCGGCGGCAGCGTGGGCGCCGGGCCCTTCCATTCTCAATGTATGGAATCGACCTTCGCCCATATCCCCGGGCTTAAGATCGTCTACCCGGCCTTCCCCGACGAAGCCAAGGGCCTGCTGCTGGCGGCCGTGGCAGATCCCAATCCGGTGCTGTATTTCGAGCACAAGGCTCTCTATCGGAGACTCAAAGGCCCGGTTCCCGACGGCTATTACACCACCCCCATCGGAGTGGCCCGCCGCCTGAAAGAGGGAGACCAGGTCACCATCATCAGCTACGGATTGGGCGTGCACTGGGCTCTGGAGGTGCTCGAGCAGCACCCGGAAATCCGCGCCACTCTGCTGGATTTACGGACTTTGTTGCCGCTCGACGTGGAGGCAATCGTTGCTGCCGTAAAGGCGACCGGCAAAGCCCTGGTCCTTCACGAAGACACCCTGACCGGAGGCATTGGCGCGGAAGTTGCCTCACTGATCGCCCAACACTGCTTCGAATACCTGGACGGACCGGTGGTTCGCTGCGGCAGTCTGGACACGCCGGTGCCCTTTGCTAAAGAACTGGAACAAGACTTCCTGGCCAAGGCTCGCTTTGAGAAGCAGTTACTTGAGTTGGTCGCCTACTAGCCGGTCAACGGATGGCCTCTACCTGGATGCCCTCGACTTGCAGCCAGGCTCTGTCGGCGGTCAGGGCGATGAGGTTGCGCTCTTTCGCGAGGGACAGGCCAAGATGGCTGGTTGCGCATTGGAGAGCGGATGCAGCAAAAGCTGCGTGTTGATCAAAGGGAACCACTTCGAGGGGTAAACGACTGAGACGCTCTCTAACCAGTCCGGGCTCGTGGCCATCGCGCGACAGGCAGCTATCCGCCACCGGAGCCGGCCACATGGCCGGCCTACAGGTCGGATGAGCTCGATTTGGCACCGCATCCGCCACCCGGGCCGGAAGACCACGTTCGAACCCGGTGCATCCGCCACCAGATCCCGACCCGGCGCTATCCGCCACCGAAGCCGGCAATGGCCGGCCTATAGGTCGGATGAGCTCGTCTGGCCCGCCATCCGCCACCAGAGCCGGAAGACCACGTTCGAACCCGGGGCATCCGCCACCAAATCCCGAACCGGCGCTATCCGCCACTGGAGCCGGCCATGGCCGGCCTATTGGTCGGATGAGCTCGTCTGGCCCGCCATCCGCCACCAGAGCCGGAAGACCACGTTCGAACCCGGGGGCATCCGCCACAAAATCCGGAACCGGCGC
>Ga0075012_10006064_pt1 | contig 10989 bp, 8 predicted proteins | sample All_14_2_FD_71474 | JGI IMG/M metagenome (GOLD analysis project Ga0075012, IMG submission 71474) | Freshwater microbial communities in response to fracking from Pennsylvania, USA - Allegheny Zone_MetaG_DW_15 | ecosystem: Environmental > Aquatic > Deep subsurface > Groundwater > Drilled...
GGGCACGAGTTCCATCCCGTATGCCATCGCGCCGGCATACGGGATGGAACTCGTGCCCGATCTCTGGATGCCGGGGCCGGAGGGTCGTGTGGTGTCGGCCGAATGGGATGACTTCGGGGACGCCGTCGATCATCCTGTCGAGGTCGCGGCCAGCGCCTGGGCCCCCGGCGACAGCGGCGATCGCGCCATCCAGGTCTTCTCGTCGGCAGAGCCAGCTGGGGTCGATTCGGCGGCTCCGGCGTGGATCGCCGCGCCGGAGCCCGTGTTCCCCGATGTTCCCGTCCAGGCTCCCGCGGCGCAGTATGTCTACACGCAGTCTGCGCCGCAGCAGCGGTATGTCTACACGCAGCCTGTGCCGGCACAGCGGGACCAGCCGTGGCCGGTCGAGCCCGCGCAGCAGGCTGCCCCGCAGTGGCACGCTTCGGCACCCGTGCCCACCTCCCCGTGGCAGACTCCGGTCTGGAACGACCAGGCGCCCTCGTACCCTGCCCAACAGCAGTACCCGGGCGAACCCCGGGCGCCCTTCACTGCGTCACCGCTACCGGCGTGGCAGGGTTATGTCGTCGCCCCCGAGTACGCGCCGACCTCTCCGAGCGACGGCCAGCAGTACGGGGCGGCTCCGTCGTGGCAGAGTCCGGCTCAGCCCGACGTCTATCCGCCGGAGCTCGTCCCGGCCACGCCAGCGGCTGGCGCTGACTGGGCTCCGGCGCCTGCGCCGGGCGAGTGGCAGGTGCCTTCGCAGACCGCCGCGCGGACCTCTCCTGACGCCGTACCGGTCGGGGTGCCCCCGGGGCGGATGCCGCTTCGCAACGAGGTTCCGCTGTCACCGAATGCTCCTGTGTCGCGCCCCGTGCGTGGCCGAGGTCGCGGGTGGTGACCGGCGAGACGGCGAGCAGCGCTCAGGAACGGCGGGCGACCGGCCCTCACCCCGGAAAGCGCTTGTCGCCGTGGCGGGTCATGCTCGGCATCCTCATCGCCGCGGCCGCCGGCGTTGCGATCTGGTTCGGGTTCCACACCGTGACCGATCGAGTCGTCATCGACCCGAATCAGCCCTGGTTCGCGGCGTACGTCGATACCACCCTCACCCCCGCCTACGCATTCGAGTCTCCGGCATCCGCCGCTGACGAGGATGTCGTGCTGGGGTTTGTCGTCGCTTCCGAGGAGACCACGTGTGAGCCGTCGTGGGGCGGCGCCTACACACTGGACCAGGCTGCCCGCGACCTGGACCTCGACCGTCGCATCGCCCGCCTCAGGCAGCAGGGTGGCGACGTCGTCGTGAGCTTCGGTGGGCGAGACAACACCGAGCTTGCGGCAGCGTGTCCGGATGCCGAGTCGTTGGCAGCTGCCTACCGGGCCGTCATCGACCGCTACGACCTCACGATCATCGATCTCGACGTCGAAGGCGACGCGCTGCAGGACACCGCGGTCGGGGCGCGCAGGGCTGAGGCGCTGCGCATCCTGCAAAGCGAGCGCGACGCCGACGATCCGCTCACGGTCTGGCTGACGCTGCCCGTCACACCGTCGGGCCTCGATGCGGCGGGTGAGGCAGTCGCGGCCCAGGTGATCGACGCCGGTGTGCAGCTGGGCGGGATCAACGCCATGACGATGGACTACGGCGTCGACCTCGACGGCCGGACGATGGGTGACGCGGCGATCTCGGCGGTCACCGGCGTTCGCGACCAGCTCGTTGACATGCTGCGCGACACCGATGAGCCGCTCAGCTCCGCGGCAGCGTGGGCGCGCATCGGCGCGACACCCATGATCGGTCAGAACGACGTTGTGGACGAGGTGTTCACGATGGATGACGCGGCGCAGCTCAATCAGTTCGCGCTGGATGTCGGTCTCGGTCGCGTTTCGATGTGGTCAGCCAACCGCGACCGCTCCTGCGGCGACAACTACGCCGACGTACGCATCGTGTCCAACTACTGCAGCGGTGTCGACCAAGGGCAGGAGAGTTTCGCGGTCACGCTCGGAGACGGCCTGACCGACACCGGAACCGCCGGCAGTCACACACCGGTGCCGTTACCGAGTGCCTCGGCCACCGACGACCCGGCCACGAGCCCGTATCCGATCTGGAATCCCGACACGCGTTACCTCGCGGGGTCGAAGATCGTGTGGCATGGCATGGTTTACGAGGCCAAGTGGTGGACCCGCGGTGACGTTCCCGATGATCCGATGGTCAGTGGTGCAGAAAGTCCGTGGGACCTGGTCGGTCCGGTTCTCCCGGGCGAGACACCCTATGTCGTGCCGACGCTTCCGCCCGGAACCTACCCCGATTGGTCGGGCGATACCGTCTACCACGAGGGGGATCGGGTCCTCTACGACGGCGTTCCGTTCGAAGCGAAGTGGTGGACGCAGGGTGACAGCCCGGCCGCGGCATCCGACGACCCCGACGGTTCGCCCTGGATCCCGCTGACTGCCGCGCAGATCGAGCAGATCGCCGGCAGCGGCTAAGTCGCCTGCCCGTTCGGAACCGTTCAGTGCCGGGTAGTAGGCTGACTACTTGGTCGAACTATCTCGACATCGAGACATTCCCTCACCCACCCGACGCCGCAGCGGAGGACACCAGCGTGGATCTGTACGAGTACCAGGCACGAGACCTATTCGAGAAATACGGGGTGCCGGTGCTCCCCGGCATCATCGCCGACACTCCTGAGGAGGCGAAGGCGGCTGCCGAGAAGATCGGCGGTGTCGTCGTCGTCAAGGCTCAGGTCAAGACCGGAGGCCGCGGCAAGGCCGGCGGCGTGAAGGTCGCGAAGAATGCCGACGAGGCGTACGAGGCGGCCAAGGCCATTTTGGGCCTGGACATCAAGGGGCACGTCGTGCAGCGCGTGATGGTCGCCGCCGGCGCATCCATCGAGCAGGAGTTCTACTTCTCCGTGCTGCTGGACCGCTCCAACCGTTCGTACCTGTCGCTGTGCTCCGTTGAAGGCGGCATGGAAATCGAGCAGCTCGCCGTCGAGAAGCCCGAGGCCCTGGCCCGCGTCGAGGTAAACCCGCTGACCGGTATCGACAAGGACAAGGCTGTCGAGATCGCTACCGCTGCGAAGTTCCCGGCTGAGCTTGTCGACAAGGTCGCGGATGCCTTCGTGAAGTTGTACGACGTCTACACCGGCGAGGGTGCGACCCTCGTCGAGGTCAACCCGCTCATCCTCGACGGAGCCGGCAACATCATCGCGCTTGATGGCAAGGTCACCCTCGATGACAACGCGAGCGAGGTGCGCCACCCCGAGCATGAAGAGCTCGAAGACAAGGGTGCTGCCGACCCGCTCGAGGCCAAGGCCAAGGAGTCGGGCCTGAACTACGTCAAGCTCGACGGCGAAGTGGGCATCATCGGCAACGGTGCGGGCCTGGTCATGTCGACCCTCGACGTCGTCGCGTACGCCGGTGAGAACCACGGTGGCGTCAAGCCCGCCAACTTCCTCGACATCGGCGGTGGGGCATCGGCGACCGTCATGGCGGCGGGCCTGGATGTCATCCTCGGCGACCCGCAGGTCAAGAGCGTGTTCGTCAACGTCTTCGGCGGCATCACCTCCTGTGTCGCCGTTGCCGACGGCATCGTCAAGGCGCTCGAGATCCTCGGGGATGCCGCGACCAAGCCGCTCGTGGTGCGCCTCGATGGCAACCAGGTGGAAGAGGGTCGCGAGATCCTTGCCGCCGCGAACCACCCGCTGGTCACCCTCGCAGCCGGTATGGACGAGGGCGCTGACAAGGCCGCCGAGCTGGCCGCCGCCTGATCGCGAAACCGGATAAGGACTTCTGACATGTCGATTTACCTCAACAAGGACTCCAAGGTCATCGTCCAGGGCATCACCGGCGGCGAGGGCACCAAGCACACCGCCCTCATGCTCAAGGCCGGTACCCAGGTCGTCGGTGGTGTGAACGCCCGCAAGGCCGGGACGACCGTCTCGCACACCGACAAAGACGGCAACGCCGTCGAGCTGCCGGTCTTCGCATCCGTCGCCGAAGCAATGGAGAAGACCGGCGCTGATGTGTCGATCGCGTTCGTGCCCCCCGCCTTCACGAAGGATGCCATGATCGAGGCCATCGACGCCGAGATCCCGCTGCTGGTCGTCATCACCGAGGGTGTCCCCGTCGGCGACACGGCCGAGGCCTGGGCCTACACGCAGTCCAAGGGCAACAGGACCCGCATCATCGGTCCGAACTGCCCCGGCATCATCACCCCCGGCGAGTCTCTCGTGGGTATCACCCCGGCCAACATCACCGGCAAGGGCCCGATCGGCCTCGTTTCGAAGTCGGGTACCTTGACGTACCAGATGATGTTCGAGCTGCGCGACCTCGGCTTCTCGACCGCCATCGGCATCGGCGGCGACCCGATCATCGGGACGACGCACATCGACGCGCTCGCCGCGTTCGAGGCCGACCCCGAGACCAAGGCGATCGTCATGATCGGTGAGATCGGTGGGGATGCCGAAGAGCGCGCCGCCGACTTCATCAAGGCGAACGTGACCAAGCCGGTCGTCGGCTATGTCGCGGGCTTCACCGCTCCCGAAGGCAAGACCATGGGTCACGCCGGCGCGATCGTGTCGGGCTCTGCGGGTACCGCCCAGGCCAAGAAGGAAGCCCTCGAGGCTGCGGGCGTGAAGGTCGGCAAGACGCCGTCCGAGACCGCCGCCCTCATGCGCGAGATCATCGAGAAGCTCTGACGCTCGCTCACCGAGACACCCTCTGTCGCGCGAGACGCCGCGCGACAGAGGGTGTCTCGCTGTGTACGCGGTGTCTCGCTCCGGGCAGCCCGTGGTCGCAGGTGGGCGGTAGCCTGAGGGCATGCCACTGACCGGAGAGTACAAGCCGTCCACATCGGAGTGGGCCCGCACCCAGGCCGAAGCCTACGAAGCCACGGGGGGTGCCGAGGGATCGGTGCTGCGAGGCAAGCCCGTCATCGTCCTGACCACGCTTGGCGCCAAGACCGGAGGGCTGCGCAAGACCGCCCTCATGCGCGTCGAACACGACGGAAGCTATGCCGTGATCGCCTCGAAGGGCGGCGCGCCCGACGAACCCAAGTGGGCGGGGAACATGCGAAAGCATGCCGCCGTCGAGTTGCAGGATGGCGCGACCAAGCGCGACTACCTCGCCAGGGAAGTTGAGGGCGAGGAGCGCGATCAGTGGTGGGCGCGTGCTGTCGAGGTGTGGCCCGACTATGCCGAGTACCAGAAGAAGACCGACCGGCTCATCGCTGTTTTCGTGCTCGACCCCGCCTGAGACTCGCGCTCCGAGCCGCACAGGCTGAGAATCCGCCGCGATCGGCGAGTTTTTCCGGCCCGTCGTCAGGTTTCGGACGCCAGGGCGCGGCACAATACGTTCAGCGCCGTCCGTGCGCCCCGGAGCCAGCATGAACGAGACTGCGCAAGCACCATTGACGCGCCGAAACACCGCATCGTCGCGCCGAAGCCCCACCCCCTGGTGGGTCTGGACGCTGGCGGCGATCGGAGGGGTCGGCCTGGTGGCCTTCGTCACGGTGATCGGAGTCATCACGGTGCCGCCGGCCATCGCGAACCTGCAGACCCATGTGGCAACCGCGACCGAGCCCCTCGTGCTCGGTCCGGAGTCAGCACCCGTGATCGTCACCGTGCCCGAGGGCTGGCTGATCACCCGACCGGATGACTCGCACGCGCGCATCGTGACACCCGATCGGGGGCTGATCGTGGATGCCTCACTCAGCGCCGCCGACGCCGCCCAGGCCGCAACGGATGCCGGCGTGGCGGCACCCATGGTCGAGACCTTGGCATCGGGGCTGACCGTCGCGCACGGGTCTCCGTCCGGGTCGAGCGAGGGCGCCGCCGCCGGGCCCGACCTTGTCGCTGTGGTGGGGCCGGTCGCGGGAGGTTCCGTGGTCTTCGTCGCCTCCAGCGGCGACCTCGAGCGCTACCGCGCGGCGATGGCGTCGCTGGTCGAGGGGGTGCAGCCGTGAGCGCTTCGGCCCCGCGTTCTGCGCGTGCACTCGCCGTCGCAGCCGTTCTTGCGGCGGCATCCGTCGTCGCCTCCGGCTGCGCCCCTGCGGTCGACGAGAACTGGAATCCGCCGACGTGGCCGACGACGAGTCTGACTGTCGTCGAGGGCGAGGCGGCGCCGCTGAGCGCGCAGCCCGGGCAACCGCTCGCCTCCAACGTTTCACCCGAGCGCATCCGCCAGGATGGTGTCGGTATCCAGGCCCGCTACCTGCTTCTGCCGCAGGTCCCCGCCTTTAATGACGCGGTGAGGGCCTACATCCGTGCCGCGATCGCTGCCCGGCAAGAGGTCACCGGCGCGGCCTACCGGCCTCAGGCTGGAGACGTCGGTGCGGGCCTGGACGACCGGACCTGCACTCCCGGCTCCACCACGACCCCGGCCGCCCAGCTGCTGGCCGATTCAGCTGTGGCCGGACCCGTCGTTGGCGGCGGTGCGGCTACGGTCGTGTGTGATGTCGTGTGGGCGGCGGGGACCCTGTTCGGTGAGCGCCTGCGCACCGTGATGTCCAACGCGGATGCCGTCACAGCCGACACCGCCGAGACACTCTTCGCTGATGCGTCAGTGGGCGATGTGGCGTCCGGAGCACAGCTTTGGGGGCCGGACGCCCTCGGAACGCTCGCTGCCGAGGTCGTTGACGGTTTGCGCCGTGCCGCTGGCTCGCTCTCGCTGGCACCCGTCGCGGACCCATCGGCGGCGGAGCGCCTTGCCGGAGCCTTCGCGACCACGATCCCTGCGGCTGCCGGCGGCATGCAGTTCACGATCCCCGCTGGCTTCACCACCGATGGGCTCATGGCGCTCGGCATCCCGCCGACCGATGCGGCCCGTACCATTCTGGTGCCCACGGCTGTTGCCGAACCCCTGTTCACCGACTTCGGACGACGGCTGCTCGCCTCGGTCGGTCAGCCGTACTCAGGCCCGAGTGTGACGAGGCCCGGGGACGTGCCCGTCGACTGTTCGTTGACGCCCTGCGTTGCGCTGACCTACGACGATGGTCCGAGCGATCTCACTCCGAGCATGCTGGATGCCCTCGCGACGCACCGCGCCAGTGCGACGTTCTTCGCGATGGGTGAGAAGGCGAACAGATACGCAGCCACACTGCAGCGGATGGTCGCCGAGGGACACCTCATCGGAAACCACAGCTGGAACCATCCGTCGCTCACGAAGCTGACCGATGCGCAGATCGCGTCGCAATTGCGCGACACGACAGCCGCGTTGGAGGCGGCATCCGGCCAGAAGATCACGATGTTCCGGCCCCCCTATGGCGACTACAACGCGCGGGTGCTCGCGGTGGCGCAGATGCCCGCGATCCTCTGGGATGTCGACACCGAGGACTGGGAAGGCCCGGCCGACGACGTCCTGACCGAGCGGGTCGTGACACGATCGAAGCCCGGCTCGATCGTGCTGCAGCACGACATCCACGGGAACACCGCGCGCACCGTGGGAGCCATTTGCGACGGGCTTCTCGATCGGGGGTTCACGATGGCAACGATCACCCAACTGTTCCAGGGCTCAGTCCCGAACTCAGGAGCGTGGCGCAGCGCTCGGTGAGTCGGCCGGTGAGCGGCCCCGGGATGGGTAAGGTCGAACCCGCATGAACCGGGTCATCGTCTTCCTTCTCGCGGCCTTCGACGCCCTCGTCACCGTCGCCGCGGGCCTCGTCGTCGTGCTCGCCCCAGCGACGCTCCTGTGGGTCGTTGAGTTCGGCGGGCTTGCCCCGTGGGAAGCGCTGTGGCCCACCGCCGCACGCGTCTGGCAACTGGGGCACGTCGTCCCGCTGGAGATCACGCTTCCCGCCGACTACATGGCAACTGCCGGCATCGATCCAGGCGCAGCATCCTTCGTGCTCTCGCTCGCCCCGCTGGCCTTCGTGGGATTCACCGCCATCTCGGCGACGCGCTCGGGTCGGCGGGCCTCACGCTCGGGAGCGGCGTTCACGGGCGCACTCGCGGGGACCGTGGTCTTCGCCGCTGCAGCCGCCGGCATCGCGTTGACCGCGGGAAACCCCATTGCACACACCTCGCTCACGGAAGCGATCCTCTTCCCGGCCCTCATCTTCGGCATCCCGGCGCTGCTCGGCGCGCTCGTCGGGGAGTGGCAGGATGCCGACAGCGGCGTCATCGCGGCGCTACGCGAACGGACCGAAGACCTGCCCGAGGACTGGGCCCTCACCCCGACGGTCATCGCGCGCGCGGGGGCGATCGCGGCAGTCGGACTCCTCGGGGTCGCGGCACTGGTCACCGCTGTCGCGATCTTCGCGCGCGGCTCCCAGATCGTCGGCCTGTACGAGGCGTCCCACGTCGACGTCCTGGGTGCGGTGCTCCTGACCCTCGGTCAGCTTCTCTACCTTCCCACGCTCGTCGTGTGGGCGCTCGCCTTCGTTGCCGGTCCCGGTGTGTCCCTCGGAGCAGGGGCGACGGTCGCGGCATCCGGAACCACGACCGGCGTCCTGCCCGGACTGCCGCTGCTGGGCGTCCTCCCCGAGTCGACCTCGCCGTGGCTGCTGCTGCTTGCGCTCCTGCCCGTCGCGGTCGGCGCCTTCGCCGGGTGGGTCGCTCGGTCGTTCTTCGCCGCGGATGCCGAGCGCGTTGCCGCCCGTATCGTCGTGATGCTCGGGATCGCGGTTGTTTCGGCCGGTTCAGCGGCGCTGCTGGCCGCGCTCGCCTCCGGCTCGCTCGGCCCTGGTGTGCTCGCCCAGCTGGGACCAGAACCGGGGCCCGTCGCGCTGGCGATCGGCATCGAGGTCGGCGTCGGTGCCGGCATCCTGTTGCTCTCACCGCGACGTCGAGCCCGTGACGACGACGCGACCGAGGCGGTGCCCACGGCGCTCCTGGAGCCCTCGGTAGACTGAGTCGGTGCTCACCGTCGCCGTTCTCATCTCCGGCGCCGGATCCAACCTTCGGGCGCTGCTCGAGGCGGCGAACGAGCCCGACTATCCGGCGCGGATCGTTGTCGTCGGTGCCGACCGCGAGGCTGAGGGCCTCGCCCATGCCGAAGCTTTCGGCATTCCGTGGTTCTTCGTGCCCTTCGCCGAGTATGCGAGCCGAGCGGCCTGGGGTGAGGCGCTTCGCGACCAACTCGCGGTGTGGCAGCCCGACCTGATCGTTCTCAGCGGCCTGATGCGCCTGCTTCCGGCATCCGTGCTCGAACCCTGGGTGCCGCGGATCATCAACACCCACCCGGCGTACCTTCCCGAGTTCCCCGGTGCCCACGGCGTCCGAGACGCGCTCGCTGCCGGTGTCGGTCAGACCGGTGCGAGTGTCATCGTCGTCGACGCCGGAGTCGATACCGGACCCATCCTCGCGCAGGAGCGCATCGCGGTGCTTCCCGGCGACGACGAGGCGAGCCTTCATAAGAGGATCAAGCCGGTCGAACGCCGACTCCTGATCGACGTCGTGAGGCGCATCGCAACCGGCGAGATCGACCTCTCAACCCCCTGACAATTCCCTGGCCAGGGCCGCGACGACGCAGCTTGCGCGGCCGATGACCACCCGACAGCCCAGAGCCCAACAGCAAGGAGACCTGATGGCAGGCCCGAGTCACGACCCGTCCCTGTACCGCGACCGCGACGTCGTGCCCGTCCGGCGGGCACTGGTGTCGGTCAGCGACAAGACCGATCTCTTGAGCCTTGCCGAGGCCCTTGCTGAGGCTGGCGTCGAGATCGTCTCCACGGGGTCGACGGCAGCAACGATCCGGGATGCAGGCTTCGCCGTGACCGATGTCGCCGCCGTGACCGGGTTCCCCGAGTCGCTCGACGGGCGGGTCAAGACTCTGCACCCCGCCGTGCACGCCGGCCTTCTTGCCGACCTTCGCCTCGCACACCACGAGGATCAGCTCAGCGATCTCGGCATCCAGCCCTTCGAGCTGGTGGTCGTGAACCTCTACCCCTTCGTCGAGACCGTTGCCTCCGGTGCGCAGGGCGACGATGTCGTCGAGCAGATCGACATCGGCGGTCCCGCCATGGTCCGGGCGTCAGCGAAGAACTACGCGAACGTCGCCATCGTGGTCTCGCCGGAATCCTACGGGTCGGTCATCGAAGCAATCCGAGCGGGCGGCACCTCTCTCGCGCAGCGGCGCGAGCTTGCCGCGCGGGCGTTCGCGCACACCGCGGAGTACGACCGGGCAGTCGCCACCTGGTTCGCTGACGAGACGCTGGGGGAGGATGTCGACCTTCCCTCGCACCTGACGATTCGCGCCGAGCGTCTGTCGACCCTGCGCTACGGCGAGAACATGCACCAGCGCGCCGCGATCTATACGCGCACGGGCGGCCACGGCATCGCCCAGGCCACCCAGTTGCAGGGCAAGGAGATGTCGTACAACAACTACGTCGATGCTGACGCTGCCCTGCGCGCGGCATTCGACCTGGTCAAGCCCGCCGTGGCGATCATCAAGCATGCGAACCCCTGCGGCATCGCGGTATCGGCGCCGAACGCGCTCGACCCGATCGCCAGCGCGCACCTGCGCGCCCACGCCTGCGACCCGGTCTCGGCCTTCGGTGGCGTTATCGCAGCCAACCGCAAGGTGACGCTGAAGATGGCCGAGAACCTGCGCGACATCTTCACCGAGGTGATCGTCGCACCGGACTTCGAACCGGAGGCTCTGGAGGTCTTCCGACTCAAGAACAACCTGCGCGTGCTGAAGCTGCCCGACGACTGGAAGCAGGAGCCGATGGATGTGCGGCTCATCTCGGGTGGCCTCCTTCTGCAGGATGCCGACCGTTTTCCCGACGACATCGAGTCCGTCGCCACCGACTGGGAGCTCGTCTCGGGTGAGCGTCCCGATGCCGACGCGATGACCAACCTCATCTTCGCGTGGAAGACCTGCCGTGCCGTGAAGTCCAACGCGATCGTCCTCGCGAAGGACTCGGCCACCGTCGGTATCGGCATGGGCCAGGTGAACCGGGTCGACTCGTGCCGCCTCGCGGTCGAGCGCGCCGGGGATCGCGTGCAGGGTGCGGTCGCCGCATCCGACGCGTTCTTCCCGTTCGCCGACGGGCCGCAGGTGCTCATCGATGCCGGGGTG
>Ga0075012_10006065_pt1 | contig 10987 bp, 8 predicted proteins | sample All_14_2_FD_71474 | JGI IMG/M metagenome (GOLD analysis project Ga0075012, IMG submission 71474) | Freshwater microbial communities in response to fracking from Pennsylvania, USA - Allegheny Zone_MetaG_DW_15 | ecosystem: Environmental > Aquatic > Deep subsurface > Groundwater > Drilled...
TATTCTGATACTTATTCTGATTACTACTGTTTTCGGCTGTCAAAAGAAGGATGATTCACAGCAGATATTGGGCGATTTATTGTCTCACAAGACGATCAATCATTTACGTTTTGAATCGAAAGATATCATAGAGAAGAGTCGGACAGAGACAGATCAATCGCTTTCAGTTGAATACGATGTGACCTTATCAACGGATGCTGTCAAAATCGTTGGAATATCAACGTTGAGCTATGCTAAGAATAAGGGAGAACTTGTACTGGAGCAAAATGATTTGGTTATACATCAGGTCATACCTGCGAAAGCGGTTGATGCCGAAATGGTTAAGAGTTCACTGGCTTTTCAACAAGGAACGGGAATATATTCAGCCTTGACTGAAGTCTTCATTCCCGATGAAATCAAGAGCGAACTGACCAAGATATCCGATACCCAATATGAAGCCGTGATGACCGAAACGTATCAGGATGGTATATATCAGTATGAAATAGAGCAACTTTTCATTGCTTCATTTGACATCGTACGAGGATGGGAGATTGTAAGGAAGGGTTATGTCTTTTCAGAAATCGTGGATTGGAATGGTGTTTATGATATTGACTTTAGTATTGCGAAGGAAGATCAAGAGAACTATAAGAGCGATGAGTATTCTGCGGATGAAGTAATAAGGATGACCATCGAAGGGAAAACAGAAAGAACAGTATCCGTGAAACTTGTCCATAACTCAAGCCCGGATTTTACCTGGATCAAAGATATGGATCAGGTATTCGTTTCGTTTGACAGAAACGGAAAATCATATCGAGTCAAATCTTCAGAGGAACAAGGCATAACGTTTTTTGCGGATAGATTTCCTGATGCTAAAACACTGTATATAAAGTATGATACTGGACAGACCAAACAATTGTACCTGAAGTACGGGGCAATGCACAAAGGCACACAGATTGGATTCAGTGTTTTTGGGCAGATTCTACCTATCGCAGATTACGACTTTCCTGCCACAATGACTAAAATTACAGATTAATCTAGAAAAGCAGAACTCTGCTTTTTTACTTTTGTTAATAAAAAAGGGCATTTCAGCCCTTATCTGCCTATCTGATTTCAAGAAGTTTAACTTCACCCGGAACAAAGTGGATATTTAATCCGCGATGCTCATTGATAAATAACTCATGGGGAATATTGTCTTCTGAAGAGAACCGTTGAATGATCTGCTTATCTTGTGCAAAGAAGATTTCCGGAAGGTTATCCAAACGCACATAGTGATACTTTTCATTGTGCATATCGGTATTGGTAATCGCCAGAAGTACTCTGTCTTGGTTAACATAACCGAATCCGGCAGCCGTATCCCATGGAGCACTGAAACCCAGCGGATAAACATTGTTCATATCCATCATGGCATCGATATACTCCTTACGGATGTGCGATGCTTTTTCAAGTGCTGTGGGAATCTCCCAGCGATGCTTATGATTGTAATGAAAGGCATATCGGTCAAACAGTGCTAACTTACCGTAATACGGATCATCTTTGTCCAACATATATAACTCATTGGGGCGGCAGTCCAAACCGGTATTCATCGGCTGACGCTCATATACTTCCTGACCGCTGTTTAAAAACGGAATGGTGTTGGGAACAAACAGATTGAATACGGATACCATTTTACCCAATGTCTCACCGCCATCACGGGCTGCCAGGCGCGGCGTATCATGGGTTTCGCCGACCGCAAACAATGGTGATTCAAGATTCATTGCGCTATAGACAAAGGAGTTGAACAGACCTTCCTGAACCCGGGGCAGACGGATAAATCCATCACCGATGATCATGTTATACCCCTTCTGTTTGGACGTTTTTGCGTTTTCCACATCCAGTTCTTCTGCGATAAAGCAGAAATTCGGATCGACCTCTCTAGCCTTAGTCAGAATCATCTTGATTAAATCGTCCGGAAGGGCATGACCCATATCGATTCTGGCACCGTCAATGCCGAACTCCCGTTGGAAAAACGGAATGATATCGGCTAAGGTGTTCCATAACTCCTGATTGACGATGGTACCGGGATTTAAACTGGACTTAGCAACATCAAAGAGAATGTATGGATGGATTTCACCATGCTCTTTAAGATATGGCTGTGAATTGGCAGGATGGTCGAGGTACAACCGGAAGAATGTGACATCGCTCCAGGCCGGTTGAGGATCATTGATACAATCCGAGAAAGCCGGTGCGATGGTCAGTCCGAACATTTCCTGAACTAAGTCCAACACCTCGTATTTTCCTTTACCGTCTTTCCACTTTTTAACCAGTTTCTTCCACAATTGAGGATTTGATTCCTTCGGATTGGGTTTAAACTTCTTGATATGCGCGATGACCTCTTCGGAAGCAAATACTTGTTCAAAGTACTCTTTCTTTGCGGGAAGAGCTGCCTTTAATCCTGGGCAGTACGGTGAAGCATATTCTTGAAGATCTTCAAGTGCGATATAGTAGAACCACTCCGGATGATCAATGATCAAATCCGAGTTTACGGAATTTGTTCTGGGGATGATGTCAATGATGACCTTCATGTCCAAGCGGTGGCACGCTTCCACAAAAGCCCGAAATTCATCTTCTACCGTACAGTCCGGACCGGTCATCGGATCCTTAAGCCCTTCATCCAACTTAAAGAAATTGGATACGCCATACGGCGAGCCGAGTTCGCCTTTTTTATCTTTCAAAGAGTATTTCGAAATCGGTAACATATACACGACATCGACACCCATTTTCTTAAGAAGCGGCAAGTAAGCCAATGCTTTAACAAAAGTGCCGGTTTCCTTGAGGTTATAGAGATTAAATTCTTCAAGACGTCCGCTGCGATCATGATCTACGCTGGCGGAAGAGCGGATCATCATCGAATAAGCAAAACTCTGACGGATCCAATCCCCGTTCTTCAGACCCTTAATCTTATTTTTAGGTTGTCCTAAGTAATAAGGTTTGGAAAAGTCCGCTTTTCTTTTTTGGTTGTTTAAAAATTCATCCTTAATCAGAGACTGAAAAAACTGATACGGATTGACGATCAGATTTCCGTCTTTGACATCGATCTTATCGACTTTTACATCCGCACTGTCCCACAAGTCCGGGATTACATAGTTAAATATTGCTTTGTTAAGTTGTTCTTGCTTTGCAAGCTCCACAACGATTTTATCGAGATAGCTCATCAAATTCTCCCCTTTCACAAGTTATTCTAACACGAATGTAAGCGCTTTGCATCAGATTACCCATGACAGGCTTGTATGGAATCGATTACATGAATTAACATTTATGAACGAAGTGTGATTGTCTTTTTTGTTTTATGATTAGTTATCAAATGAAAGCGGTTAACCCAAGCGGAAATGTCTTAGACAATTCATTTTCAAGTGAAATATTGTATAATAACATAGAAAGACAGGAGTGATGACCATGCTTAACAAAACTCAGATTGAAGATATCGCTAAAAGAGTGCGAATCAATATCGTAAAGATGGTGAACGAAGCGAAGTCCGGCCATATCGGCGGTTCATTGAGCGGCGTAGAAATCTTAACGACACTCTATTTCAATGAAATGAATATTAATCAGGACAATGTGAAAGATCTTGAAAGAGATAAATTCGTGTTGTCGAAGGGACATGCTTCTCCGCTGTTATTTGCGGTGCATGCTGAAAAAGGTTTTATCCCTCAAGAAGAACTGATGACTTTCAGAAAGATCAACTCACGCTTGCAAGGACATCCGAATATGAACTATGTGGATTCTGTCGATATGTCGACCGGATCACTGGGACAGGGGATTTCTGCTGCGGTGGGGATGGCTTTATCGTATAAAGCCAAGGGACTGCCTTTCAGGGTATATTCCTTATTGGGTGATGGTGAAAGTCAGGAAGGCATCGTTTGGGAAGCAGCCATGGCCGCAGCTCACTACAAACTCGACAACCTATTAGCCATCGTTGACTTGAATGGTTTACAGATTGATGGGGATATTACCAAAATCATGAACCCGCTACCCCTGGATGAGAAGTTTCGGGCTTTTGGCTGGAACGTTTTGACTGTTAACGGACATGATATCGATGCTTTGCAGGAAGCTTATGCGAAGGCGCGTGCTTACAAAGATAAACCGACGATGATCATTGCCTTGACTGTCAAAGGCAAAGGGGTCAGCTTTATGGAAAATGATTATGGATGGCATGGTGTGGCGACCAATCCGGAGCAGTTCGCTGCAGCAATGAAAGAATTGGGTGGTGAATAATATGGCAAAAATGGCAACTCGTGAGGCTTATGGAAAAGCTTTAGCAAAACTGATCGTAGAAGACGATAAAATATTTGTGTTGGATGCGGATTTGTCAAAATCCACCAAAACTGCGGATGCTAAAACCGCTAATGCTTCCCGACATTTTAACATGGGAATCGCTGAAGCAAATATGATGGGCGTGGCTGCCGGTATCGCTACCGGTGGCAATACCGTGTTCGCTTCCAGTTTTGCAATGTTTGCGGCTGGACGCGCCTTTGAAATCGTCCGAAATTCCATATGCTATCCAAAGCTGAATGTCAAAATATGTGCAACCCATGCGGGTATCACTTTGGGTGAAGATGGAGCTTCCCATCAGGCCATTGAGGATATTGCTTTGATGCGCAGCATTCCGAATATGACGGTCATTCAGCCGTGTGATGATATTGAGACCATGCAGGCCATTGCGGCAATTTCAAAATATAAGGGACCGGTATATGTCCGTCTGGGCAGAAATGCGGTTGAAACAGCCAATGCGGAAGATTATGTATTTGAAATCGGTAAAGGCGTCGTTCTGCGCAAAGGCGTTAAACTTGCGGTCATTGCAACGGGTATCCTTGTTCAGGAAGCCCTTAAAGCAGCCGATATTCTTAAAGAAGAAGGCATCTTGGTTACTGTCGTCAATATTCACACCATCAAACCAATCGATAAGAAATTATTGATTGAACTGGCAAAAACACATGATGTCCTGCTGACCTGCGAAGAGCACAATGTATTGGGTGGAATGGGTTCGGCCGTCGCAGAAGTCGTCAGTCAGCATCATCCGGTAAAAATTTCGATGTTAGGCATTGAGGATACCTTTGGGGAAAGCGGAACGCCGGCAGCACTGATGGAAAAATATGGGATCACGTACAAACATGTACTGGATCGCATCCGAGTTCTGTTAGCAGAATGAATTCAAGACGGGCACTGCCCGTTTTCTTTTAACTGATTTTGTTTGTGTTTACCCTCTCTATTTGATAATATAACTGTGTACTTTGAGGTGGTTCTGTGCGAAAGTGGATGATTGGGATGATTGCCGCAGTTCTGACGGTTGTCGGTGGCGGATATGTATATACAGGTTACGCAAGTGGCGATTTTTGTCGTCTTGATGGAAACAATGTCTGTTATGATGCGAATAATGAAGTTTTTAAAGTTGAAGATCGCTCAAAAATCACAATAGCCTTGCCTTCAAAAGCCATGGAAGACTGGTTTTTAGATCAGTTCTATCTGACACATCCGGGACATACTGTAAATTTCGACTTTCGAATCATTGAAAACCTGTCGGCTCAACAGGCCTTAGATTTAGGTGTGGATATTTTTTATACCGATACACATCAGGCAGCGTTGCTTTTTGACCGCTTAACTCCCTTTGATTCGCGTATTGATCGGAATGCGAGTACGGAAGGCATTGTTCAGTTTACCGAAATCATCAACATGGATGATGTTCTGTTTCGGCCGTTCTCCTATCAAGGTCTATTGTTTGTTTACAATAAAACCATGCTCGAAGCCTTAGGTTATGATGTCAGCACGGTCACAGATACCAATCTTCCTCAGATTTTCTCCCGATGGGAGGATTTGATTGAACTTGCCAGAGAGTGGAGAAGTGTGCCGTACATATATAATCAGAAAGAAATCAACATTGTTTTTCCGCTGACTTTTGAAGAAAAGTGGCAGTTCTATCCGTTTCTGACTGCGGGGGACTGGCATATGTTTGAAGATAATGATGCGACTCAAGCAGGGTTTGATCAGGAAAATTTTCTTGCTTCCTTGAATTTCTTGAAAACGTTGGGTGAGGTCACTTGGGATTACAGTGCTCAGCCGAAGGATGACTGGTTGTATGAAAAGGTGATCAATGAGCAGATCGCACCTTTTGGAATGGCTGGTCCGTGGATGTTTGTGGATCAAATCGAAGGACTGAAGAGTGTTGATTATGTGTTCTCGGCCTTTCCGACATATCAGGATAAACAGCTCAAACCGTTGGTCATCGTTACCGGATTGGTCGCATTGAAAAATGAAGCGCCATCGCTCACGCAAGAAATACTTCGGATTCTTTCTTTACCTCAAGCCACGCAAACCGCCTTGGATACAACGAAGAAAATTCTGGTCATTGCCAGAGATCAGATAGGCAATTTCGAGATGAGTGATAACCGCCGTCAAATGAGTCTTGCCTTTACCTACAGCGAGATTGAGCCAATCGTTGCTTTGCCTCAGAATACGGCGAAGCTGGGATTTGATTTTTATCTTGAAGCTGACTTTATGAATATTCTGAAATCGGTATATAAACAGCAACTTACACCTCTTGAGGCTCAGCAGCAGTTTATCGACCTCTATCAGTCATGGTTATCAGAAAATAACCGTTAATATACAATGAGAACAGTTACCGCTTTGAATAAGCAAGAAATAAAAATGGTCATCATTAACGGGACGTATGCGATGGCATCCGCCATGACCGCAGTTTTTGTTAATGTATATCTTTATAAATTCACCGGATCACTGGTTACCATGACGGCTTATGCCATGGTGCGCTTCGGCTTTTTTCCGTTGGCTTTTACCATCGGTGCCCACATTTCCCGTAAATATCGGCTTTCATGGACGATGACGGCCGGTCTGCTGATGATCGTTTTCGGATTGTTGGTCATTCTGACATTGCGCGAGCGGATTGGTGAGTTGGGTTATGCGATTTATGGGATCGGAATGATTTTTGGGATGGGTGAAGGATTTTTCTGGTTGTCGACGGTCAGTCTCAATCAGTTGGTATCAACCAAGGAGTCTCGTGGGAAATATTTGGGATTCATCGGTATGTTTAACGGGCTTACCAATATCATCGCACCGCTGACGGCGGCTCAAATCGTTGCCTGGTCGCCCAATGATACAGAAGGCTATATACGCATCTTTCAGTTGGTCATCGTTCTGTATCTGATCATCGCTTATTTGGCATCGACGATCCGAGTGCTCAGTCAAAAGGGAAAGTTCACCATACTGGACAAAGTATTTAATAAGAAAGACCGTCAGTGGACCTATATTTTTAATTCGCATGTACTCTTTGGGGTGCGTGATTCGCTGGTGTTGATGTTGACCGGACTGTTGATCTATCGGGCTACGGGTGGAAGCGGCAGTGCATACGGTCGGATTTTGGCATTGTTTGCTTTAATCAGCATTCTTGCTTTTTATATCGCCGGAAAGTTCATTACCCGTCAGAACCGCCTGAAGATGTATCAGTTCGGAGCATTTTTTACCGCATTGAGTACGGTCATCCTGGTATTGATTCCGACAACGACCGGTGCGATTGCTTATGGAGTACTAGCTTCTTTGGTTGTTCCTTTCTATGTCAATCCGTTTCAAATCATTACCATGAACGCTATGTCGGACTATATGGAAAAGGAAAATATCCTGGGACATGTCATTTCGAAGGAAATCGGAATAACTACCGGACGGCTGTTGGGAATGCTTACGATAATCACGTTCTCATTTATATTCCCTGAAGATACATTTCTGCCTTTGGCCGTCATTTTCTGTTCAATGTTCCCAATCTTGCTGGCTATATATGCAACCATATATCATCATCGCAGGGATAAAGAAAAAGCGATGATCAAGGACTGATTGGAAAGGGGAGAATATGTTTCAAAACGGTTGGACTCAGTTTCTTAAAGATGAATTTGAGAAGCCTTACTTCAAGGAACTCTCAGCTTTTCTGACGAAAGAATACAGTACTAAGACTATTTATCCGAAGAAAGAGGATGTGTTTTCATGTTTCGGATATACCGATTTTGATGTTTTAAAAGTTGTCATTCTCGGACAAGACCCCTACCATCAGCCCCATCAGGCGCATGGCATGTGTTTTTCCGTAAAACCCAACACACCGTTTCCGCCCAGTCTTCAGAATATTTTCAAAGAATACAGCAACGATTTAAACTTGCCATATCCCGAAACGGGCTATCTGGTCCCGTGGGCACGGGAGGGCGTATTGCTTTTAAATGCTGTGCTTACGGTAGAAGAGGGAAAGCCCAATTCTCATCAGAACAAAGGGTGGGAAATATTTACGGATGAAGTGCTCAAGCGGTGCAATCAATATCCCCTTCCGATAGTTTTTATCCTTTGGGGCAGAAATGCTCAGATGAAAGAACAACTAATTACTAATCATCGACATTTGATCATCAAAGCTCCGCATCCATCGCCTTTGTCGGCGTATCATGGATTCTTCGGTTCTCGTCCGTTTAGTAAAGCCAATGATTTTTTAGTCAAGCATGATCGATCGCCGGTGAACTGGCGTTTATAGGAGGCTTATGTTTTACGATATTGAATCCGCACTGGCTGCGATTTCTAAAAGGACATCGTCCAATACGTTTGCGCTCAAACAGTTTTCCCAATTGATGGAGGATTTAGGTAATCCTCAGTATCAGTTGAACTGTCTGCACATTGCCGGTACCAATGGTAAGGGCAGTACAGCCAATTATCTGCGAAGCGTTTTGGAAACGGCCGGTTATAAGACCGGACTTTTCACTTCTCCGCATTTGATGGTGCATAACGATCGTTTCCGAATCAATAATGTGTTTATTTCTGATGAAGATTTACTGATGTACATTAATCGGACGATTCCTTATTGGGATAAATATTCGCTGACCATGTTTGAAATCGATATGCTGATGGCCATTTGGTACTTTTTGGATCAACAGGTCGAGTGGGTGGTATTTGAGGTCGGTTTGGGTGGGCGCTTGGATGCGACCAATGTCATATTTGGCAGGGTATGTGTGATTACCAATATCGGGTTTGATCATATGGAATTCTTGGGAGATACCTTGGGGAAAATTGCGTTTGAGAAAGCCGGGATCATAAAGCCGGGTTCGGTGGTGTTTACGGGGGTGGAAGGCGATGAACCGCTTTCGGTCATCTCACAGGTGAGTCGTGACAGGGGCTGTCCGTTGACCGTCATAGAAGCGAATATTGCATCAACACTGGTTGGTTGGAAGCAGAGTTATGAATATAAAGGATTGACTGTCGAATTGAAGTCGGTGGCGAAATATCAGGTGAAAAACAGTGCATTGGCCATTGAGGTGCTGTTGTTTATGCGCGATCGTGCTTGGATCTCACTTTCGGATGAGCAGCTGTTGAAGGGTATTTGGGATGCAAACTGGCTGGGCAGATTTGAAGTGTTAAGTGAGCATCCGTTAATCATTATTGACGGTGCGCACAATGAGCATGGGATCAAAGCGCTGACTCAGTCACTGTCATCACTGCCACGGCCGTTGATTACGATATTTTCGGCTTTGAAGGATAAAGAAACGGATAAGATGTTGAGCATGTTGGTGGATGTTTCGGATGATGTCATCGTCTGTGAGTTTGATTTTTATCGGGCTCAAAAAGCGGAAATTCTGGGGAAGGGTTTTAATGTGACGGTGATTCCTGAATTTCCGTTGGCTTATCAGGAAGGATTGTTGCGTAGCCGTGGGGGTACATTGCTGATTACCGGTTCGCTCTACTTTATCTCCGTGGTGCGAGCGTGTATAATAAATAAGTAAAGGAAGGGATATCGATGGCACTTACTTATCAAATCATTGCTGTTGCGGCAATCATCATCATCGGATTCTTTGTTTTCAGAATGGACAAGTTGCATGTGACGGGTGAGAAGCTTGCGATCATTGCGATGTTCATCGCACTTTCAGTGGCGTTGCAGTTTTTCTCGCTGATGATTCCGTTGTTTGGCTTTCCGTCGATGCGCATCGGCTTCTCTCAATTGCCGTTGATGGTCATCGGCGTATTGTTTGGGCCTTCATGGGCATTTCTCAGCGGTATTGTTCAGGATTTCTTGGGATTGATCGTAACTCCGACCGGTTTTCCGTTTTTCGGGTTTACATTGAATAAAATCATCATTGGTCTGATTCCGGCATTATTGTTCTCAAAGAAAATCAAATGGACGCCCAAAGTGGCATATATCGTTTCTCAGGGAATATTGTTCAGTTTTCTTTTGGGTGCGTTGGCTTATCTATGGTTGACGCCTTCCATCGTTACCAATGGTGATATCATTGAGATAACCATGACGATCAAGTTGGTTTTCTCAACGGGAAGCGTTCTGTTAATTGGGGCGATGAAGTTCTTCTTAAAACTGTTGACTGAGAAATATAAGAAATATGAAAATGACTTTTCTATCAGTATCTGGGCGATGAGTGTCGTATTGGTTGAGGTCATCGTTCAGTTGATATTGACTCCGCTTTGGCTGGCGATCATGTATGATATTCCGATTTGGATCAGCTTTTTACTGCGCGTGGTCAAGGCGACGATCATGGTGCCGTTTACGATTATTATTGGGTATGGTATTTTGATTTTGATGAGCCGCTTGCGATTGTTTAACCGAAAGGCGTAATGCCTTTTTCTTTTAGGGAGGAAAACCATGATTCCATTTGAACATCATTCGACGAAATTCACATCGCATCGCAATTTAATTCTGGCGAAAAACGGCATGGTCGCGACCGGTAGTACATTAGCATCTTCCGCTGGACTGGAGATTTTGCGTATGGGCGGAAATGCTGTCGATGCAGCCATCGCAACGGCTGCGGCGTTGACTGTGGTTGAACCCACGGCCAATGGTCTGGGCGGAGACTGTTTTGCGATTGTCTGGATGAATAAGAAGATTTTTGGTTTGAATGCGAGCGGATATTCCCCATCGAATCTGACATTACCCAATGTCCGCAAGAAACATGGAGATATTGAAAAGATGCCGATGTTTGATTGGACCCCGGTG
>Ga0075012_10006067_pt1 | contig 10986 bp, 14 predicted proteins | sample All_14_2_FD_71474 | JGI IMG/M metagenome (GOLD analysis project Ga0075012, IMG submission 71474) | Freshwater microbial communities in response to fracking from Pennsylvania, USA - Allegheny Zone_MetaG_DW_15 | ecosystem: Environmental > Aquatic > Deep subsurface > Groundwater > Drilled...
TTCTTCTTCCAGTTGAAGTAGGTCGCCTGGCTGATCCCGGCCTTGCGGCAGATCTCCGCGGCCGGCGTCCCTTCCTCGCCCTGCTTCAGGATGAACGCCTTCTGCGCGTCCGAAAACTTGCTCGCCTTCATGCGATTCTGCTCCTCTCCCAGCCGGGAAAGCGTAGCGGAAAACTCCAGCTTCAAACGGTCCCGTTTCCGGGGTTCAGATCAAAAACTGTCAGAAGATCGGCGAGTCGCTCAATGGTACAGTCCAGCTGTAAAGATAGTCCAAGCAGGGGCTTGGCCGTAGACAGCGCTACTTTCGAGACATTGAAGTGGTCGATTGCTCTAGTTACTGAGGGTTGAGTATTACAACATTTGGCGCGATATGTGCAAAGATAACCTTCTCACTGGTCCTGACGCAGAAATTAATCACAGAATCGCTCTTCTGAGGACAAAAAGCTCCGAACAGCGACTTGTCGACAGCGCTTCGCCGGTTCCGGGTGTATTCTTCGGTGTCGATCCAGAGGCCAAAATCGACGGTCGATTCACTACAGGGGGCGATGGACTTATCAATCTCGACTATGTCACGAAAACAACACCGCGATGGCTGAGTATGCACTTCGCGCTTGGCAACGCTGACCTCGGCGGACGGAGCGTCTTAGGTTTTGTGTGCAAGGCTAGTGCGCCCGAAGCCGCAACCTTTCGTGTCTGCGTGAGGTCAGCCAAGGCCGAAGGATATCGTGACGTATTCTTTCCGAAGCATGTGGTCGCATTCTCGCAGGTGAGTACCCACGTCGACCTTCTCCGGTTGGAGGGGCTGGACGGCATACCTGAAAAGGCGCCCTGGCGCGATTTGATCCTGTTTTTTCAGACGTCCTCCGCTCGAATTGCCGTTATTGACCTGCGGGTTTTCATCGTTTGAGCGAAACGCCCTGACACAATACTATTGGTGATGCTATGGAGCTTTCGCTCGTTATTCCGGTCTGGAACGATCTACCTGGGCTTGACCGCCTCTTGAAGCAGGTCGCAACTATTGATGCGTTCTCGGAAATAATTGTCGTTGACGATGCATCTGAGGTGGCAGCTAGCCCCGAAACGGTGCCTTCCGCCGCCGCTCTAGCTAATCGGATCGTCTGGCTGCGTAGTGATCAGCGGCGTGGCGCAGGCCATGCTCGGAACATGGGACTGGACCGTGTTCGCGGAAGTCATGTTATATTTTTCGACTCCGACGACCTTTTCCACCAGAATTTCATGGAGATAGCAGCTCTTGCTGATTTTGAGAGCTCCCATTCAGAGGTTGGTCTGCATGATCGCGGGCGGGGTCACTTCGATTTCATGATCTTCCGGCACGATGACAGCCGCATCCTCCACGAGGGAAGGAGCGGCACATTCAGCGAAGCCGAGGCGCGGTGGAGCGCAGTAGGAGCAGGAATGGATGACGCAGGACCAAAAGTTGTCTCTTTGAACCGTATGCAGGCGCTGCAACTTTGCAATTTGCCAGCCTACCCATGGAACAAGATTTACCGAACCGCATTCCTGCGCGACAATGCAATACGCTGCACTGAGTTGATGGTACATAATGATGTAGAGCTGCATTGGAACAGTTTCGTCAGCGCAGATAACATTCTTGCCTGCAGGCTCACCGGCGCGGTCCATTTTGTAGACTCAAAAGGTAATAGGCTGACAAATCGGCGCAGCGCTGAGCGACTCAAGGTTTTTGTCGCACTGGAGAACGTGTTAACCCGTATTTGGGGCCGCCCCAGTGAACTACGCTTTCCCTTTTTGCGAGCTATGGTCCACTTCAGCTCGGACTTGATTGACTGGATCGGCAATAACATTGACGCTGTGCATCGAACAGAATTGAATGCACTCGCGCGGCGCTTCTACTTGCAGCACCTGGACAGGAACAGCATGACCCTGCTGTCCTACGGCGATCCCGCACTAGGTCGACGGATCATCCGCTTTATTCAGCCGGAGGACCGGAATTGAGCATTTCCTTCATCGTCACAAGCTATAATATCGCGCCCTATGTCGGCCAATGCCTCGACAGTCTGCGTCGTTGCCTGCAGCCCGGCGATCAAGTCATTCTTGTGGACGACGGATCAACTGACGCAACCGACGAAGTGGTTAGACAGTTTGCGGCCGCAGGATCTGGTCCCGAGGTGGAATGGACTGCGGTCTGGTTGGGAACGAACACGATAGGAGGCGTGGGCATCCCCGGCAATATCGGACTCAACCACGTCCGACGCGACACGGTGTTCTTCGTCGATGGCGATGACTATTTGATACCCGATGCCTTCCTGCGTGCCCGTGCCGATTACGAAGCTAATCCGACAGACATCTGCCTCACCGACTATCTGGAATATGACGACCAGAAACGACAGACCAAGTCCCCTGCAGATGCCCACCGCTGGGACGGACTGAACCGCACTATGTCGCTTGAGGAAACACGGCTGGCTGCGCTGGCCATGATCGCGGTCCCTTGGCGCAAATTCTACCGGGCCGAATTCCTGCGCGACCACCGTATCCGTTTTCCAGAGGGGGATTTCTTCTTTGAGGACAATCCCTTCCACTGGCAGGTCTGTACCCTTGCCAAGTCGATTGCCTTCTCAAGGATCGTGATCTGCCACCACCGCATCAACCGTCCAGGCCAGACGATGGCCCCGACCGGCCTCGAACTCGCGGCATTCTTCACCCATTTCCGAACGATTGTGTCAAGGCTGCCCACGAGCAGGGCCGACCTGCGACAGCAAGCCGTGCGTTGGCTGCTCGGCAACATGTCCTGGCATATCGGCAGGCTGAAACCAGCGGCTATGTACGGTTATGCTCATCAGGCGCAGGCTGCGCTGGAGCAAGTAAGCGATATGGACTGGGCAGCGATTGCGCCCGAGATGATGGCTACGGCGACTTGGCATCAGGCCACCCATCTGCGGGCCGGAGGGATATGGGACGTGGTCGATGCCTGGCGGGTCGATGCGTTGCGCGGCGAACAGACTCGACTGCTGCGTAGCATCGACAGCCAAGTACGCGAAATCTTGCGCCAGACACGTGCATCGAACAACATACTGCAGGCCAAGCAGGCAGTGGAACAGTTTGAGGCGCTGCGAGGACTGATGACGGAGCAGGCGGCCATACCAAACCTATCTAATGACGGGAAAGATGGCTGACCTTCGCGTTTCTCGGAAGACACATTCGCCCCGCCCGAACGTCTGAATCTTCAGGTTGCAGGCGCGACTATGGCACCACCACAACGATCCGACGCTTAGCCGCCTAGCATCAGCTCTGGGTGCGTAACCTCCGCGACATCCTAGCGGTGCCGCCGCAGCTTGTCAGGCTGAGCTACTCCCCGGAAATCGGACAGTAACGGAAGCTACGATCTGACGTCTGCTGGTCTCCAAGGGCGAGGAGATCAGGAATGCGAAGACGCAGGAACCATGACGCGAGCTTCAAGGCGCGGGTGGCGCTGGAGGCTGTGAAGGGCGAGCGCACGGTATCGGAACTGGCCGCGGCATACGGCGTACATCCGAAGATGATCCACCAGTGGAAGAAGGCGTTGCTCGACGGGGCTGCGGATATCTTCGAGCGCGGCGGCAAAAAGCCTGCTGTGGAGGTCGATGAGGAGGCGGTGCGGTCGTTGCATGCCAAGATCGGAGAGCTGGCTGTCGCCAACGATTTTTTATCGCGAGAGCTCAAGCCGTGGACCGGCAAGTGAGACGGGACATGATTGAGCGGAACCACCCGGCGCTGTCGATCGGGGCGCAGTGCCGGCTGCTGTCGATCTCGCGCTCGTCCTTCTACCACGAGCCGGCTGGCGAGACGGATCAGAACCTCTGCCTGATGCGGCTGATTGACCGGCATTTCCTCGACACGACCCTTTATGGGGTTCGCCAGATGACCTGGCACCTGCAGAACGAGGGGCATGGCGTGAAACAGAAGCGCATCCGGCGGCTGATGCGACTTATGCGCCTGATGCCGATCTACCAGAAGCCCAACACCAGCATGCCGAGGAAGGGGCACAAGACCTATCCCTATCTGCTGGGCGGTCTGCGCGTGGATCGCCCCGGCCAGGTCTGGTGCGCCGACATCACCTATCTGCCGATCCGGGGGGGCTTTCTGTATCTGGTCGATCATGGACTGGTTCACGCGCAAAGTTCTGGCCTGGCGCATATCGAACACCCTTGAAGCGGACTTCTGCGTCGAGGCGTTGAACGAGGCCATCCACCGGTTCGGCGCGCCCGGGATCATGAACACCGACAGGGCAGCCAATTCACGTCCTTCTCCTGGACCGACCGGCTGAAGCGCGTCGGCACCCGCATCTCGATGGACGGCAAGGGGCGGTGCATCGACAATGTCTTCATCGAGCGCCTGTGGAGGTCCCTGAAATACGAATGCGTCTACCTGCACGCCTGGGAGACCGGGTCGCAGGCAAAGGCCGTCAACGGATCTTGGATCACTTACTACAACGATCGGCGCCCACACACTGCCCATGGCGGGTTGCCCCCCCGCCGTGGTCTACTTCAACAGGATCGAAACCGACCGGCAGGCACAGGCAGTAGCTTAAATATCTCCGAGAACTGTGCAAGGATCGGGGAGTAGCTCATAGTTCAGGCGCCCGTGAGATCTGTGCTCTCGCCGATATTTGACACACTGGTCGGTCGAGTGCGCCATCTTCTGATAGCCCGCGGTGCGATATTATAGCTCAGGACAAACAGCACCGCGAATAAAACCGTTGCCAGAAACGAGGTCCAGTTATCGTTCCAGAAGAGTGCGCCAACGACCGGTGGCATGAGGACGAACGGCGCCAAGACAACTGTTGTTAAGGGGTTTGCGACTTTTCGGTTGCGGCGACCCAAGACGCACATCTCCAAGCTACGCATGACAAGTTGATGAACATGCAGCCGATCAGGAGCTGTTGTCGCTGTCCTTCTACGCAAACGACGAAAGATGGCTAGAAGCATATCGGCTATGGGCCAGAAAAGGCACAGCAAGACAGCCCAAGGTGATGCTTCAGGAATGTCAACGAGTAAAGCAATTCCAAACCAAGCCAGTACGAAGCCCAAAGTGTAGGCGCCGGCATCTCCAAGGAAAATCAGCCCAAATGGAAAGTTCAGTATGAAGAAGCCGAATGTTGCGGCAGTCAGCATTAAATTCAGATCTACTAGTTCATGGTTGCCAGATGCCTGCGCAATCGTGCTGAATGCGACCGCCGTGCCAAGTGCAGTTAGTCCCGCTAATCCGTTGACGCCATCGATCAGATTAAATCCGTTGGTCACCCCGGCAGTTATCAAGAGTGTGAATGGAATGCCGAATGGAGCATAGGACATGAGTTTATCAACGCTGGGTATTCCAACCCGAGGCAACCATATGCCCAGAAGCGCTATGACGATTAGGCTGGAAGCCATCGCAGCGAAAAGCCTCTTGGATGGGGAAACCCCAAATCCAAGATCCTCAAGAAGGCCGGCAACAAACAATAGTGTCGTCGCTGAAATGAATCCAGCATAACCGCCTGAATATGTTGGTGGTGCAAATGCTGTACTGAAGATCACCGCACTAAAAATTGCAACTCCGCCGACGCGGGGGGTGGGTCGAGAGTGTACAGCTTGGATAGACTTTGTAATTTCAAAGTGGCCGTAGAACCTCGGGATCATTGGAGACACTGCTAAGATGACAACTCCAATTGTGGCCGAAATCAAGGCAACGACGAGTATCTGCCAGTCATCTGAAATCGTAATTCTACTGAACATTGTCTATCCGTTTACCATTCTAGAGATGAGGGGATGGAGTTGCGCTCTACGCCTGACGCGATCGACTTGTGAGGCAACGCGCGCGAACATCTGGCCGCGTGTTTGAGAATTCATCAGGTGTGATAGGCAGCGACATTCTTGGCCGTCTCATAGGTGGCCAATGGGGTATTGGTCTGATCTTCGAAGACTGGGCCGTTTTAAGCTGGAGTTTTCCGCGACGCATTCCTGGCTGGGAGTGGAGCGGAATCGGATGAAGCCATCGAAGTTCACCGACGCGCAGAAGGCTTTCATCATTAGTTCACCCTGAACAACACTCATGTCATTGATTTTGTGTTGAAACGTGGCGGTTTTTCTCGCCTGTGGTCGCAGGGTTTTGTATGATTTCGGTCGAAACCCTGCAATTTCGGTTCTGGCATGAAGCACCGTCCGCGCCCTGAGGAACAGGATGACCTGCTGCGTCCGCGTCTGATCGACATGATTGATGGGCAGCACGAGCTGGTGAAGCTGGCGGCGCTGATCGACTGGGAGGTGTTCGAGCGGGAGTGGTCCGGGTTCTTTCCGTCCGGCAAGGGGCGGCCGGCAACAGAGCCGCGGCTGGTGGCGGGGCTGCTGTATCTGCAGCACGCCTATCGGTTGTCGGACGAGGCGGTGGTCGCGCGTTGGGTCGAGAACCCCTACTACCAGCACTTCACCGGGGAGGTGTTCTTCCAGCACCGCCCGCCGATCGATCCGTCTTCGCTGACCCGCTGGCGGGGGCGGATCGGCGAGGAAGGTGTCGAATGGCTGCTGACCCAGACGATCCGGGCCGGGCAGAAATCTGGCATCATCAACGAGGACAGCGTCAAGCGCGTGGCGGTCGATATCGAAGACGATCAGAAAATGGGGGTGGGGCCCCATTTTCCGTCTGAGGCGTGATGGAAAAGGCCATCGCCCACCCCACCGATGCCCGGCTCTACGAGCGGGCGCGGGACCAACTGGTGGCGCTGGCGCAAGAGGCCGGGGTGGAACTGCGGCAATCCTACGCGCGGCTAGCCCCCCGACTGGCGCTGCAGGTTGGGCGGTATGCCCATGCGAAGCAGTTCAAGCGCATGCGTAAAGCGTTGAAAAAGCTGAAGGGCTATACTGGCCGTGTCATGCGCGACCTGCGCCGCCAACTCGACGACATCCCCGCGAGCATCCTGCGCGACCGGATCATCGCCAAACTCGCCCTGGTCTCGCAGCTCCTGCATCAGCAGCCCAAGGGGGCCGAAAAGATCTACGCCCTGCATGAGCCCGAAGTCGACTGTATCTCAAAGGGCAAGGCGCGGGTCCGTTACGAGTTTGGCTGCAAGGTCAGCGTTACCACGACGCTGGACGAGGGTTTCGTCGTCGGCATGCGCAGCTTTCCGGGCAATCCCTACGACGGCCACACCCTCCGCCCGGCGCTGGAACAGCTGGAAATCCTGACCGACCAGCGCCCTGATCTGGCCGTCGTCGACCGAGGTTATCGCGGCCACGGCGTGGCCGCGACCCGCGTCCTGATCAGCGGCACCCGACGCGGCCTGACGCCAAAGCTGATCGCCGACCTCCGCCGCCGCAGCGCCATCGAGGCCGAAATCGGTCACATGAAAACCGATGGCCGCCTGTCGCGATGCCCGCTGAGGGGCACCGTCGGGGATGCCCTCTTCGCCGTCCTCTGCGCCTGCGGACACAACATACGAAAGATCCTCGCCCATCTCAGAGCTTGGCTTGCCTGGATCGTCACTGCCATGTGGGCTGCCGAAAATGAGCTGCAGCGGCGCCATCACACCATCGTCGCAGCCCGAACACTTTGTTCAGGGTGAACTCATTAAACAGGGCGAGGAAGGTACGCCGGTTGCCGAGATTCGCAGCAAGGTCGGGATCAGCCCGGCGACCTACATTAGCTGGAAGGATGAGTATGCCGGTCTGCTGCCGACCGAGATGAAGCGTATCAAGCAACTCGAGGATGAGAACGGTCGTCTCGAGAAGATCGTGGCCGACCTGACGCCCGACCGCGAGATGTTGCCGGACTTGATCCGACGAAAGATCTGCAGCCTGATCGCTCGCGCGAACTGGTTCGCGGGGTGTGCAGCGATTGTGCAGTGTCGATCCGGCAGGCTTGTGGGCCATCGGTTTCGACTGCTCGACGTTTCACTACAAATCCCGTCGCATCTATCAGTTGAGCTCCTCTCCGCTTCTTGGGCATTTTCCCGCGCGATGTGAGCTACTGTCTGCCCCTGCTGGTCGGTTTTGATCTAATTGATGTAGCACGCAGCGGGCGGCTATCCGGCATATGCTATATTACTGGCAAAAGCTACCGCACCGAGCAAAAGATGCCTCGGATAGGTGCGACTCCTGGGTGATAGGGTGTTTGCTTATATTGCCGCGACCACTGTATTTTATTTATTCGATTGAGCCAGTTTGACAATATTGCCATTCGATACATTGTGGATGCACAAAAGATATTATTGTGGTGCAGGGAAATACTGTTGAGTCACTAGCTCCTAAAAGCAAAAAGGCCACGCTTAAAGAAAGCGTGGCATAGTTTGCGGGCAAATCCGACGCTGATCGGGTCAGTGTCATCAGCGTCCACTCGTTATGTGTGATGTCGACAGCCCTTCCAACTTATCTTTCGTCGACTAGATGTATCGTTTGCCACTCTGGCCTGCTGCCGATTTCGTGGAGACGAAGATAAGATTGTGATCAAGAGGCTGTAGAGTGGATTCTACGAAATGGAAGTTTAGCCGCGAGCTCAAGATTTAGGCCATAAGGCCGATGATGGACCTTGCTGTGGCGGTGGTGCAAGCCGCCGTGACCTGGATGTGGCGTAGAATGTGCTGCGCCGCTGGATGCCAGAACTGACCGCAACTCCTGCCACAGCGTTTCCTGGGAACGGGCAGATGCGGACCGACCTGGTCGAGATTGCAGCCTTGAAGAAAGAGGTCACCGCAGCCTTGAAGAAAGAGGTCACCCGGCTTCGGGCGCAGCGTGACATCCTCAAGAAGGCTGCCGTCGGTTCAACCGGTCAGCGCAACATCTTTGGCTTGTGATGTTTTGAAAGAACCCACTGTGGCACGCACTGGTCGCCCAGGCTTGTCGCATGAACAGAAGGCTGAACCCCGGCACCGCTGGAAGGCTGGGGAGACGCTGAGTGATGATGTTGGGCGGGCGTTGGGCAAGCATCCGGCGTCGGTCTTTGGTGTCGTTGCGCCGAAGGGTCGTTTCGTGTCGGTGCAGCGAATGCTTACAGTCGTGCTGGATCTCTTTTCCCGGTGTGTCGTTGGCTGGTCCATGGGGGGCCGAACGGGATACATCGCTGGTCATAAATGCGCTGATCATGGCCGTCTGGCGATGTGGCAAGGCCGATACCTTGCTTCACCATTCAAACAGCCATAATGCACAATCGAGCAGTTTCAACAGCTTCTTGCTGACAACGGCATCACTTTTTCGATGAGCAGTGCCGGGAACGTCTGGGGCAATTAGGCGATGGAGAGATCCTTCTCGTCGCTGAAGACCGAGGTGACGGCCCGTGTGGTTTACCGCAACTGCGACGAGGCACGCGCCGGGGTCTTCGACTACATCGAGCGCTTCTAAAACCCGCGCGGGCGGCATTCGAAACTGCGTTACCTCAGCCCCATGGAGTGCGAGGCGCGCACCATGCAAGCGTAACCCGCTGTTCACAAAACCCGCAGCGGGCCACGCCGCCGCTTAGCCGCCGGAGCCGCCAGAAGCACCACAAACCCAGCGGCCTCCATATTTGGCTCCCGATGGGCTCACAATGATACTCCCCTGCAAATCTCCAAACTGGCCGCATCGCAGCTTACGGGTTCAGCAAGAAGGTGGGAGAAGAACAGCGCTTGCTAACCATTGATTTCATTTCATAGAATTAAGCGAGTTGCGACATTGGCTCTGAGGCGGACTTATCGATACCAGCAGGTAGTGACGCAATGATCGGCAGCAGAGCAACTACCGCTCTCGCAGCGCCTCGGACCCCCGCCAGAGCGGTTTTGTAAGGTATGACAAGATGGTCTTGCCGCCCGTCTGGAACTCCACCTCTGCCTGCATCCCCGGTCGGATCAACATGGCCTTCTGGCGTTCAATGAGACTGTCACGCATAACTTGTAAGGTCACGCGGTAATGGGGCTGGTCGTCTCTGCTCCGTTCGTCGCGGAAGGTGTCGGCCGCAATAAAAGTCACCGTTGCAGGTAGGGTCCCCCAAATCGTGTAATCGTACGCCGACAGCTTGATCGTGGCAACCTGACCCTCCCTCAGTGCAGCAATGTCCGCAGGCCGGACCTTGGCCTCAATGAAAAGAGCAGCGTCAAGTGGGATTAGCTGGAGGATCTCCTCTCCTGGACGCACGACGCCACCGATCGTAGAAACAGCAATTCGGTTGACTATCCCGCGCGTTGGCGCGGTAAGGGTCGTCCGGGCGAGCTGATCCTGAGACAACTTGAGCCTTTGGCGCAATGAGGCAAGGTCTCTTTGGGTTATTGCGTACTCCTCCGCCCGTTCAAGGTCTGCTTGGGTGGTAATAGTGGCGAGGCTGGCCTGAGCATCCGCAAGAGCTTTTTGCGCACGCGTAAGTTCGATCGCAGGGGCCAGGCCGCGATCCGCCATGTGGCGCACCATGTCTTCCTCCTGCGCCGCTTGATCCAGAACCGCCTGTGCGCCTTTCAGACGAGCAGCATGATCCTTGCGCCGAGCTGTAAGCAACGATTGTTCCGAGGCAATTAGGTTCGGGATGCGGGTAGCCAGATTCGCGGGCACGGTCAGCATGTCTTGGCCGGCAAGCTCGGCTTCCAGCCGCCGTCGTCGGGCGTCAAGCGCGGCGATCTGGTCTGACAGGTCATCCACTGCGGCCTGATACTGGGTCGCGTGCAGTCGCGCCAGCACCTGTCCGGTCTCCACTGTCTGCCCCTCGCTGACCAGAAGTTCCGCCAATATCCCGCCCTCAAGATTCTGGATGATCTGCGGCCGGGTTGATGGAACGACCTGACCTGGAGCCCGCACGATCTCTTCTACCCATGCAAAAGAGGACCACAGCAGAAAGACCAAGACCGTTCCGGAGATCAGAATGGTCGTTGCCGAAGCACGGTGGCCGCTCAGTTCTGGGGGCTGCTCGAAGGTTGTCATCGCCGCGATGAGGCCAGATGGGCAAGAACGGCGTCGCGGGGTCCATCGACGGCGAAGCGGCCGCTTTGCATGATCAGTGCCCGCGTCGTGAGCTGCAGGATGGGAATGCGATGCGTCGCAAC
>Ga0075012_10006068_pt1 | contig 10986 bp, 5 predicted proteins | sample All_14_2_FD_71474 | JGI IMG/M metagenome (GOLD analysis project Ga0075012, IMG submission 71474) | Freshwater microbial communities in response to fracking from Pennsylvania, USA - Allegheny Zone_MetaG_DW_15 | ecosystem: Environmental > Aquatic > Deep subsurface > Groundwater > Drilled...
TCCCTACAGTATTCGTTATGTGGGGTGTCTCCGCGACGGTTACTCGTACTGCAGTCATGTACCTCATCATGCAGTGTTGTTGAAGGAAGACAAGCAACGAGCAACAACAACTTCCCTAGTCAAATCGCATTGATTGAAAGATAGGGGAATTTGTACATAGGGAGCAGTTGATGTACTACTAGTCGCCCTCACAGGTCACACAGGCCTCACTTAACCGTTCTTCCCCGGTCCCCGGCATAAATCGCAGATTGCCCTCGCGCTTCTATGGTAAAGGTACATAAGGCCATAACGTCCTAGCCCAGGCAGCCTCGTATCCTGCTTTCAAAACTAACTGACGCCGACCGGCCCGTCGACGATATTTTCAAAGCAAAGGAAAAGGAGTACAACATAGCAGGTTAGGCAGGGGCGAGGCATACTAGGGAATAGAGCAAGCGTCCTTTTCTTGTTTTGTTCGTAGAAGTACATGGTTAGTTGTCTCCTGCTATCGTCTCTATCACGTTCGAGTACATATGTATCGACAAGGCAGGCAATGTTTCGCATCTTGGCTTTGTTGCTGCAATAGATAAGGAGTACTCGCCCAGACCCTTAACCTGGTTGGTCCACGAGGCCCGGAATGGGCCACTTTTTCGTCTTTTCTCTCTCTTGTTCAGCTTCAATAAAGGGAATTCCAATCAATCCGGTCGTCCTCTCAAGGGGCGAGTTCTGGGGGGCGTAGACTGAGCAGGTAGCGGTGGGGTTCGGTCAAAGGTTTAGTTTAAGAAGGAGGCGAGATGCGGTTGTTTGCTGACTCGGCAGTTCGGCTGCTGCAGTCCTGGGTGGTGCGGATTCAAATAGCCAACGCGGTATTCGTGCTGTGGCTCCTTAGAGACTGGCGCATAGTACTCACGACCCTAGTCTGCTTGGTTGCTTACTACGAATGGGTCCGTGTTTGCCTCGACAGCCGAATCAAACTTCAAAGGCAGCGGCTGGGCGACCTGAGACGATGGGCCGCGAAGCATCTAGGGATGGCCCGACTGGCGAGTATCGAGGATGATGATTGGGATAAACTGAGAGGACTGGATGTTCTGCCGTGGATGCTAAACTGGGTCGGATTCCTTCTAGCGGCTTCGTACATCTGGGAGGGGAGATACATGGGAGTGCTCAATCTTGCGTCCAACTTTGGGTTCTTTTTCGCTGCAACGCAGAGCCCTGACTCCGCCGTGCGGTTATTCACTGGACGGTTCAATGCAGTCTTGCATATGACTGGTATTTGTACCTACGGCACCAACTTTAGTGAGGATGCCGTGCGCAGAATGATCATCATCCGTATCTTGGTCGCGGTGTGTCACCTCGAGTCCATCCACGAACTCTTCTTCCAGACGGTCCTTTTCCCCACCATGTACATTTACCACCGTTTTGGCTTGGACTGTCCGCTAATGTTTCTCCCTCTCGCCCAGTTCACAGTCACAGTGCTACCGACCGAGATCCTTGGCTTTCGCCAGTGGCTACTGAGGAAGGCACGGAACACGAAACACATCTCGGCGAGCACCTCAGTTGCCTTGGTAACCATGCTCGTTCCTTTAGGGACTGCGATCGTCAGTTTTGGTGTGACCCCAGTCCGCAGACCTCAAAATTCCTCTGTGGCCGCCTTAGGGGATATCATTTACGAGTCGTTTCCATTTGTAGGACTCGCCGTGGCGCTCCTCCGGCCATTCTGGGCGAGGCGCCTCGATAGTCTGGTCCAGCCTAGCTTTGGAGTGACCATGCCGTCGCTCAAGCCAGCGAGCCCAGAAGAGCCGTCAAAGAGTTCGATTGACCTGGTCGCCGCTGCTTGGGTGAGCACGATGCTGATTCTGGCACTGTCGCGGGCATGTGTGATTGTGGCGACGGTTGGACTAGCTTGCGTGTTGGCGACTCTGAACATCAATCGCGAGAGAAGACGTCAGGGGCTCATTTTATTCGAGTCTGGTCTCTTTGCCATCTGCCCGATGATTCCTTTGCTGACCGCTTTGCCTACGAATGACTTGACCTTGGGGATATGCTGTGCGCGTCTATGGCTTCATTTCGAGAATAGGCGGTTCAGCGACATGGCCGCCGAGTCTCTGTTTGTGGCTTCGGTCCAGTGCTTCTTTGCTCCCGTCGAGTCGCGGAAGCTCATTTTGGCGATTATGACGTGTGGAATGGTCGTTTCTTTAGCCCTGTCGATGGCCAACGAGAATTCGGCGAGGTTCATCAAGTCGGTGAAGGACGCCGACTCGTTTCTGGATCATGCGGTAAAGCAAAAGTTTTCCGGAATCGGGTCGGGGGTTCTCCACGTGCTGGAGGTTGGAAGGGACACGCTAGATCCGGCCACGGTGAGGACGCTGGATCGCGCTTTGATCGAGTGCAGACAAGGTCTCGCGGCGTGTCACCTTTCGAGCACCGCGATAAAGTACGAAGCAGGGGCGTTTTCTTTGCCGCGGTCAGGGTTCCTCAGCCAGTCTGTAGTGCGCGTGCTGCGCGGGTGGTCGGAGGAGCTCGGTCTGCCGCATCCGTGGGGGCCCATTCCGGTCGATGGGGACGAGGGCATTTGCTTGTCTCTGAACTGGGACTTACTAAAGAGTCTGCTCATTGACATGACCAAAGAATGCGCCTCCTCCGCTCGGGGGTTTATGGTCACTCTTGAATCATCTTCGTCGTCTTCTATCCCCGCTGGAGATGTCGGCACAAGCAGGACACCTAGCAGTCAGGCTGTGACCCTTGCCTCATCGTCTTCCTTACCCTTTGTTCGAATCGTCCTAAACCACTGCGAGGCACTGTCTCCGAAGACGATGACAGGGAAGCAGATGCTGACTCGCAGCATTTGGAAAAGCGTTGCTCGAGCCTTGGGAGGGCGAATATCGGCGGACGGCCTGGCCCTCGAGTTCCCCTGGCAGACCACGTCGTCGTCGTCCAGTGGACAGCTTCCGGGATCGTCGAGATCTCTGGCGGCGCTGGACTCGTTTTCCTCGTCATTCAGCCTCAAAGGGATAGACGATTCATCGTCATCGTCAACATCCACGTCGACGTCTTTAACAGCCCTCATGACTTCGATGAAGGAGCTCTCGACTTTTCTCCAGCCACAAGGTCTGATGACCTCGTCGTCATCTTCCAACGCTGTTCCGCTGGTCAAGACCGACTCGACCCTGTCGTCGACAGAGGGGCACGTGGATGCGGCATCTCCCAACCCTAGTCCATCGCCCAAGATCCGGGTCATGCGGGCCCTCTCGAGCACCGATCTATCTGTAGGTATCTCTCTCCCTCCCAATCTAGCCATCGCCGTTCTGGATGACAACAGTCTCGTCCGCAAGTCGATGGGGCTCATCGTCCGCCTGCACCTCAGCGCGGACTTGGAGAGGAGCTTGGTGACCGGGGAGACGTACGAGCAAGCGGTCAACTTCTCCAAGGAGCTCATCGCCAAGAGGGTGGACATTGCCATCTTTGATGAGAACCTCGAGTACCAGCTCCCGGATGGGACGGATCGGACTCTCAAAGGGACGACTCTAGCCACGGCCGCGATGGAGGAAGGGTTCCAGGGGTGCATGGTCTTACACTCAGCGAATGCGGCCTTGGGGGATAACCTTGCGGCCTGCTTCCACGGGTTTATTGAAAAGACGTCGTCAAGGGATCAACTCGTGAAGAAGCTTGCCGTCATCTACCGAATGTTCCAGAGTGATGAAAGAGTCGGCCTTACTTGTCCAAGCACCACTTGAAATGTGAATGGTTGTCTGAGAAAGTAGATCGTACGTTGTCTGTAATTGATTCACTGTACATATATGACTTTTAAAGGTTAGTATGGAACAGACCTGATGCTCACCACTCCTTGAATCCCTCTAACAACGCCACGCCATTAGAGTCCGGGCATATTACTCAGTTACGGCATCTTTTATATCATACTGCTATTGTACTGCTCGAGTTCTTGCTTAGTCTATAGCTATGTATCGTTCACAGGTTATTACTCTCGATTCGAGTGCTTCCTTGTCGTCGAAAGATCTACGTAGATGTATCGAGTGCTGGCCATCCGTCTGTTGTCGGCCTCTTGCGAGAGGGGACAGCGAGCAGGACCGCTGTCGATGACGAAAACGCTGCGTTCAAGATCCATACTGTTGATCATTGTGCGAGGAAATCCCTCCCCTTGTCCTGTTTGATCCAGTCACATGATGCTGGCGGAGTTTGGAGCGCTTCAGGTCGAGGAACATGTTCAGCTCATCGTCGTCACTTGTGTCGTCAGGGTCGACGTCTTGATGATGAGCATGATTTCTGCCAGGTGGAGGGCTGTGTGCCCGCGAGGGTAGATGATGATGACTGTCAGTCGAGGTAGCATTCGTCATCGTATGCTTAGCGGAGACGACGAGGGAGTCTCTGAGGCTCTGTCCCACGCGGGCCGCCGACGACGTCCTCGACCGATGGAACGGCCTGGTCAGAGACGACGACGATGGCGAGGGGTTCACATCCGGGAAGAGCGCCATCACGATGTGTTGTTGATGGTGCTGCTGCTCAACAAGAGACGATGACGGGGTGGGAATCATCGTCGACTCCCCCTCGCTCATTTCCCCCTCGCTTGCAGTGCCGTCCTCAGACTGCTCCTGTTGGCTATGCAGAAGTCCCTCCTCGCTCCCCCCGGCCGTCTCCTCGGTGTTGGACCGCGATCGTCCGCTGCTGCTTGCCATGCTGAAGAAGGATCCCAGCCGGGACCGCCCGTTGCCCCGAGGAGAAAAGAGCATGCCAATGTGGTGTCCAATCGAACTGACCGTTCGAGGTCTTTGAAGGTGAGTTGCATCACCGGCATTACTTCCGCGAAGGAGAAGATCCCGGAGGATGGGTGATGTGGATTCCATCAGTTTCCCGTAGCTAGAGAATCCTTCGCGATGGGGCTGGACCGCATGGGACGCAACGATGTCCCTCCACTTGTAGTCGAGACGCCTCAACGATTCCCTCGAGAAGGCCTTTCGACCTTCTCCCGAACACCCTACTCGATGGCCCTCTGCCCCATCGGATGACGACGATGGAGCAAAAGTCCGTGGAAAGTCTGGGTCGGCTGCGATGGCGGAGGCAATCGTATCGATGAGTTCAGCGCTACTCGCCATGATCCCGAGGAACTCAGCCACTCGCTGGACAAACGCCCGAGGATCCAACAAAAGCTCTTCGTAGTGCACCAGCAGAATCTGGGGATTGTGGTCCTCCAACACCGGCTTGATGGTCTCATTGACAAAGTGTTCATAATCCCACGTGCTCATTCGGAACATGCTCAGATTGGGGTTGGAAGCATAAAGATGCACCGAGGCAAAGTCGTCCACGTGAATATGGGCATCAAACTGCTGGTTATCGCCCGAAGATGCCATCATTCCAGCGGTGCCATCCGCATGGAACTTTCGATACACCCGTCGCACGTGCCTGAACCAGCTCAACCTCACGTCAATCGGATCGCGGAGAATCACAATCACTCGAAAGGGAGGCGCCTCATCCCGTCCGCAGACGCTTGCCACGACCCCCCCGAAGGCTGTCCTAAGCGGGAGATGGGTCTTGATGAGTCGTCCTCCCCGGTCGTGGCGGTGAAAGGAGGGAGCGCGAGGGGGGTGAGCGGCCTCTAACCAGTCAACGCACTCTAGTAGAGCTTCCTTGGTGACAAGCCTGCCTTGTTGCAGGCTGGCGACGACCTGGAGCAGCGGGGTTTGCCCTGATCTGAACGTCCCGGTGACAATGGTGTCGCCGGGGCGAGGGACGAACTGAAGGGCGTGGACGAGCGAGTTGGAGTCCGCGTAGACCGTGGTCTCCAAGGAGCAGCTCAGCTGGGTGGGGTCGATGAGATGGAGACTCCGAGAGGTCCAGGGACTGGAGCGGATGCTGCAAAGCGCGTACAAAACAAATGGGTTGGAGGTTGGGCGCGATACACCGGTGCCCCATCCGCGACGACGACATTCGCGACGGATGAACTCTTCGAGCGGAGGGGTCGTCTCCTCCTGAGGGTGAATTGCCTCCTCCTCTTCACCGTCGTTGATGTCTAGTCCTTGCATGCTGCGCTTGATAGTAGGGTGATCCCCGACATCGTCCATCAGACTGTGGTAGCTTGGTCGTAGCAAGGGCGATTCTGAAGGGCGCTTGCGAGGCGAGGTCCCCGAGGACACAGCGGAGCTCGTCGAGGATGGACTCGATGAACGATGGGTTCCTCCTCCTGTCAACGAAGCCTCAGCGGTCATTCTGGTCATCGTCATCATCGTCATCTTAGGTACAAACACTGGGCGTTGAGTTGTCATCAAAGCCGCCAAGATCGTCGGCGGGTCATCCTGGGGAGCGGTTCCCAGTTTGGACTGTCCTTCGGATGGTGACCTAACCTCTTCGCGATCAAGAGCGGGCAATGCTTCGCTTAGTAAACCATCGGCTAAAGAGCTCTGCCCACCAGATTCAACAACTTCACGGCGGATCAGCGAGGAGGAGGTTGAGGATGCAACGAGTATAGGGGAAGCGAGAGACGATGCGGCCGCCGCAGATGAACCCGGTGAAGGTTCAACGACAGTTCGACCGTCGGCTAGAAACTTTGGGACCGGAGGCTTGACTGGTTTAGGAGCCCCTTTTCCCGGTGGCATCGTCACGGAATGAGGAGGGGCACTTCCACGTCGATTCGGGCTCGAGCTCATTTTCCTCCTCGCTGCGATCCATATCCCGGTTGTATATCATGTATCAGCAACGGTGATACTATTATTAGAAAACCAAGTACGCTTTGTTTTCATCGGTTTACTTCATCGAAATGACCTCCAATTGAAATCGGCGTCACCATCTCATTGTGAAATCGAAGTTTCGATGACCTTCAGAAAAGGTTGTGAAAGTTCAATCAAACAAAGTAGCGGATGGGTTGGAGCTATCGCGTAGGGAAGACGACTGTTGGCATGCCGCCCCGATTCACGGACCGCCACTTTGTACAGGAGTAGAATCGCCCATGCGAGGGAGCGGAGCGGTAGTGCGTAGTTAACAGACTATACATAAATATAGGGCCTGGGCCTGAGATGTTTCCTTGATGATCTCCAGATGATGAGCCAAGAGATTGCAGAAGATACGGAGTCAAAGGGGTTGAGAGTGGATGTATTTTACATAAGGAGAAGCAAGAACAAGTGAGATCACGCCTCGTCGTAATGTGTAGAAATCTGCACATTGAGGTGGGAGTTCTTTGTCAGCATAATATTCCTTGTCGCGGAACACTAGATGACGGTTCCTAGCTAGGGGGACGGCAGATCCGTAATCTGATGCTGGACAGGATGTTCTGTGTGCACTTCTGCTGTTCTATGTCGAGGGAAGTGCAGAATGCGGTGGGTTCTTTCATGAGATTGATGACACACATTTATCTTCTTGCTGCTCACGCAGGCCCAAAGTGGCACTCATTAGAAGAAGTATGGATTCTTCTCTTGTGTGCGCAATGTGCCGTGCAGATGCGATCAATATTGAAGGCCATTCCGCCTCGTGCTGCTTCCAGAGAGATCGAAGTGGAGGTGCACAATGGTCGGAAGGAACCGGAAGCAACACCGCGAAAGGAAGAATGTATTTTATACAAAATCTCCGTTTCGGGCAGGCCAAGTATGTATGTATTATCGCCTGCGATTTCAAGCGCTGGTGCTTGTCGCCTCGCGCGTCACTTAATGTACAGTGTAGTGTCTGAGACCGAGATCATGACACCACCGGAATCAGTGACACATTCTTCACACAGGGAGTTTTCCGGGTTTTAGTATTCCACAAATATAGAGAAGCTACTTCAGGTAGTGTTTCATCGATCTGCAGTGGCTGTGTTGCGCTTTGTTGTGTCCCTCTCCGCCGAGGATGAGACCCGCAGGCAGGGATGAGAATGTGTCGGTAATAGATTGGTGCATTCATTCAATCAACATTTCATCATGTTCGTTCTCTCCTTTTGTTTATTTCTTGGCAAACTTATCAAGCCTTTGTCTCCACCGCGTCACGCAGTGTGAAGAGAGAGTGACGACCTTTCCGTCCAGTCCGAGTCTGATGACGCATCCATCTTTTTTGTTCTCCCCCCTCTCTGGTTGTTACGAGGCAAGCTATACCGCGATGGTTTGCAGTAGTAAATGCAGTATATCAAAAAGGTGGAAAGGTGTATGGGGTGTCCAGTCGATCTCTCCAAAAATCCTGAGGGGACCCAGAATTAGACAAAGGAAATTACTACAATTGAAACCCAATCTTCCTTCACAGACCTTTTGGTAGAGTTGAGTGCTTTTGATTATGTTGCGTTCACGAGAGAAGAGAGGTTATGAAGGTACAATATGAAGCTACTTTTTGTAGTCTTCAACCTCGTAGTCCCCGCGTGCGACGATTGGCGATGAATTTGGTAATAATATCAGCTCGCGGGCCTGACACTAGCTACTAGCTAGAGATGGGTAGATCTCATATCTGATGACCTATACGTATTGATGTGACCACTAAAAGAAGCCTCCTTCTTCAGTGGTATCGACTAGGTTCTCGCGAGAGCGAAGTCAATGTACTGATCTGCGTTCTGAGTCATTGCTCAGAAATCCTCTTATCTCATCCACCCCACATGGTACTTCAGGTACCAGTGGTACCTTGCAGAGAGACGAGAGCGAGACAAAGCAATCAAAGTCAAAGGACACTCTTCAAAGCATTTCTCACAATACCGTATCGAGTGCGGGATCCATTCTTCCAAGAGGTTCACGATTCCTCTACTGTCGAAACTTTCCATCCAGCTACTACAGTACCCTTCCTTCAAGGGCTCCCTTTTTTTCTTTTCTTTTTTTATAGCTCGAATCCCTCGCGTTTTGAATTTCTGGGATCGTCAACAAAGACTATGAACTCTTCTCTTTAGTCTCTGCCTAAACGTACTCTCTGATCCCGACCGCGCACACAGCCGAGTGTGTCTGTGTATGCGGATAATGTATCTTGTCAAAAAGAGATGTCTTGAACCAATACAAGTCACAGCAACCGTTCACTAGAAGGACGTATGTGCGTGCTAGAATAATAGCGCACGAGGAAATTACGTGTCAACCTAGTGGGACGTTGGGCTCTGACTTTTATGAATCACATATGGATAGCCACCGTCTTTAGGCGATATTCTTACTTGCGACATGGTGTGGTCTGCTTTTTCCGAGTAAACCACGACGAGAATGTGGTCGGAGAGGAGACCGCGAGGGTTGATACTAGCCCTTTTGGTCCTTGCATCGATATGGGGGGCTTACCGTGGACTGCAAGGGGCGTCCGATTACCGGAGCTGGTCATTCGGGCTCACGGGAAGCCAAGATACAGACGATCTACGAGCGGTGAAGCAGCTGCGCGAGCGCCTCGTGAAACAACGCGAAAGTAGTCGCGAGATCGGCGATCAAGAGGCTCGGCCGGAGGCTCCACTTTCTGATGTGAAATTGGAAAAGGTAGAATTATCATCCCCGAATGCGTCGACCGAGCAAAACACAGGCGGAGAAGAATTTAAGACACCGACCGTGGACGCCACTTCGGAGGGGGAATTGGTCATTGCGTACTGCTCTTACAAGCAGGAAGATAGGCGATATGTGAGTTCATCATAGTCACCACCATCTCTGGGGAGGTTTGAACTAACAGACTCATTCAATGAATAGGACCCTCTAGGACACTCTGAATTCTTTGCTCACTTCTTTGGACCATACGTTTTTCCAGGAAAGAAGGTCGTCTATCGACCCTGTGTCGCTCTTCCTGTTCACCTCCCGAGCGGCGTTCCTGCCTCGTCGCCTGAAGGACTGCGCATGCTAGGCCTTTCCGAGGACGTTTCAATACGCGTATGTAGCTTCGGTGCCACGGAGATCGTGAGAACGTTGACGTCTGTACCAGGAGTGGAGCTTCAACAAATGTCTGTGGCGGAAGCCCAGAAACGCCTGAAGGACAGGGGACTGTGGTGGACAGATAATCTCCCGGGAGAGGTTCCGGATAATGCAGACTGGACACATTCGGGGCGGATACACTGGCCCCGTCGAGGCACAATTAGTCTGCCTCTCAACGCAACGACTAAGAAACCTTTTGGACCGTTCTTTGCCAGGCACAATAAGGAGCCGTGGTTTGAAACTGTGAGAGGCGTCACGTCGCAGTTCGATACCAAGCGCGAGAAGCTGTCAGTGGACTCTATCACTTTGTACCACCCTCTCGCTCTGGACACCATGAGTTGGCGATTGACAGCCGATAAGTATCCAAACCACTGGTCATTACGTGTTGGAAAGCCTCGCCGAAACGTTTCTACGATTAAGGAAGCCTTGACAAGGCCTGCGGACTACGACGCGGGCGCGATAAGGCGATCTAAAAAGTACTTTGCAGCTGCAATCAACTCGCATTGTGCTGGGCCCAAGGCGTATTTGCGATCCGTCACGATCCGCGAGCTCTTTTCCTTCCATTTGGTCAAAACGCTTAATCAATCAGTTCATATGGCTGGAGGATGTCCGATTACCCAGCGAGCCCGAGCTGGGCCTAAGGACCCAAGCTTTCATAGTGGCAGGGCCTCAGCCGTGGATATGATGGCTTTGCACCGATTCTCCGTCGTGTTTGAGAACTCGGCAACCTCAGGGTACTTTTCGGAGAAGATTATCAATGCCTACCTTGCTGATTCGATTCCCATCTACTTTGGACCTCCGCGAGTTCAGGTCGAACGAATGTTCAACGTCAAAGCCTTCGTGCATTGCGACCTCCCGCAGAATCTGACTTCAGACTGGCATCTCAACGACATCGTCAAGGAAAAGTGCATTAACCTGGACATGGGATCTCGCGAGTGCTACGATTTGTACGAGGCAGAAGTAGAACGAGAGCTTAGACCCCACTTTGACGTATGCGCACAGCGTGTCAAGGAACTGGACGGGGACCATCAGGCTTACGGGGAGATGTTATCCCAGCCCTTGGTGCACCTGGACGATAAGGGCGACTTGACCGGGATCTGGGATGCGAAAGAGATGGGTCGAATCATTCGCGTGGCCATGACCGCTTTCGGTTACGATGGTCTACGGTGATTGTATATAACTACAT
>Ga0075012_10006069_pt1 | contig 10986 bp, 8 predicted proteins | sample All_14_2_FD_71474 | JGI IMG/M metagenome (GOLD analysis project Ga0075012, IMG submission 71474) | Freshwater microbial communities in response to fracking from Pennsylvania, USA - Allegheny Zone_MetaG_DW_15 | ecosystem: Environmental > Aquatic > Deep subsurface > Groundwater > Drilled...
CGGCGCCTCATGGCCAAGGGCTAGGCGAGACGCCTTCTGCGCCCGCCGTTACGCAGGCGATTTACAGATATAAAAATATCTTTATATGACTTTGGCGTCATGCTGATCGAGGACATCTTCCGCGCGCTTGCTGATCCCACCCGGCTGCGCATCGCCCGGCTGCTGGGGACGATGGAGCTGGCGGTGGGCGAGCTGGCGCAGGTGCTGGGCCAGAGCCAGCCGCGCGTCTCGCGCCATGTCGGCATCCTGTGCGATGCGGGGCTGGCCGAGCGCCGCCGTGAGGGCAGCTGGGTGTTCCTGCGCCAGAGCGAGGCGCGCGAGGGCCTTGTGGGCGCGGTCCAGCAATTGCTTGCGCTCGCAGAGGCAGAGGAGCCGGGCTTTGCCGCGCAGTGCGAGGCCGATCGGCGCAAGCTCGCCGCGATCCGCGAGGCCCGGGCCGCGGCGGCAGAGCTTTACTTTGCCCGCCACGCCGGGGAGTGGGACGAGCTGCGCGCGCTCCACAGCCCCGATGCCGAGGTCGAGGCGCGGCTTCTCGAGGCGCTCGGCGAGGCGCCGCTCGGCACCCTGCTCGATATCGGCACCGGCACCGGGCGCATGGCCGAGCTTTTCGCCCCCCATGCCGATCGCATCGTCGCGCTCGACAAGAGCCTCGAGATGCTGCGCGTCGCCCGGGCCAAGCTCCAGCACCTGCCAGCCAGCCAGATCGAGCTGGTGCAGGGCGATTTTGTCGATCTGCCCTTTGCCGCGGCGGGCTTTGACACGGTGATCTTGCACCAGGTGCTGCACTTTGCCACCGATCCTGCCCGGGTGCTCGGCGAGGCCGCGCGGGTGCTCAAGGTCGGCGGGCGGATCGCCATCGTCGATTTTGCCAGCCACGACCGCGAGGAGCTGCGCACCCGCCACCAGCACGTGCGGCTGGGCTTTTCCGATCGGCAGATGGCCGCGCTGCTGCGCGCGGCGGGCTTTTCCGCCCCGGCACCGATCGCGCTCGCCGGAGCAAGCCTGGTGGTCAAGATCTGGGTTGCCCGCCGCCGCCCCGGCACCTCGGCTGCTGCCGCGGCGGCTGCCACCCCCGCTCTGGAACCTGCCCCATGACCCCGACGCTTTCCCAGCTGCACGAATACCGCACCGCCACCGATGCCCCGCTGTTTTCGGGCCTGCCGGGCGACGTGGCGGTGAGTTTCGAGTTCTTCCCGCCCAAGAGCGAGGCGATGGAGCGCCAGCTGTGGGATGCGGTGACGCAATTGAAGCCGCTTGAGCCGGCCTTCGTCTCGGTCACCTATGGCGCGGGCGGATCGACCCGCGAGCGCACCCATGCCACGGTGGCGCGGATCATTGCCGAGGCGCGGCTTCCGGCCGCGGCGCACCTTACCTGCGTGGCCGCGAGCAAGGACGAGATCCGCGCCGTGGCCGAACGCTATTGGGAGGCCGGGGTGCGCCACATCGTCGCCCTGCGCGGCGATGCCGGAGAGCCGGGCGCGCCCTTCACCCCGCACCCCGATGGCTATGCCAATGCCGCCGAGCTGGTGGCGGGGCTCAAGGCGATCGCCCCCTTCGACATCTCGGTTGCCGCCTATCCCGAAACCCACCCCGATGCCGCCAGCCCCGAGGCCGATATCGACAACCTCAAGCGCAAGCTCGATGCCGGAGCGAGCCGGGCGATCACCCAGTTCTTCTTTTCGGCCGAAACCTTCTTCCGCTTCCGCGATGCCTGCGCCGCGGCGGGGATTGCCGCCCCGATCCTGCCCGGCATCCTGCCGGTCACCAATGTTGCCCAGGCGCGCAAGTTTGCTTCGGCCTGCGGCGCGGCGATCCCGGCGTGGATGGATGGCCTGTTTGAAGGGCTTGATGAAAAGCCCGCCGCGCGCCAGCTGGTCGCCGCCACCATCGCGGCCGAGCTGTGCCGCCGCCTCTATGCCGGGGGCGTGCGCGATTTCCACTTCTACACGCTCAACCGGCCAGAGCTGGCCTATGCCATCTGCCATCTGCTCGGCAAGCGCCCTCAGAACAGCGACAAAGCCACGGAGACCCCTGCATGAACGCCCGCCAACGCCTGCTTGCCGAAGCTGCCGAGCGCGTGCTGATCTTCGATGGCGCCTTCGGCACCCAGATCCAGCTGCGCAAGCTCACCGAGGCCGATTATGCCGGCGAGCTTGGCCTTGCCGCCGACCAGAAGGGCAACAATGATATCCTCGCGCTCACCCGCCCCGATGTGATCGCCGATATCACCCGCGCCTATCTCGAGGCCGGATCGGATGTGGTCTCGACCAACACCTTCTCGGCTAACCGCATCAGCCAGGCCGATTATCGCGCCGAGCACCTGGTGGGCGAGATCAACCGGGCGAGCGCGCGGATCGCGCGCGGCCTTGCCGATGAATATGCCGCGCGCGATGGCCGCCCCCGCTTTGTCGCCGGCGCGATCGGCCCGACCAACAAGACCTTGTCCTTGAGCCCCGATGTCGAAGACCCGGGCTTTCGCGAGATCGACTTTGATCACCTGGTCGAGGTCTATCACGAACAGGCCGCCGCGCTGGTTGAAGGGGGGGTGGATTTCATCCTCATCGAGACCGTGTTTGATACCTTGAACGCCAAGGCCGGGATCATGGCCGTGCGGCGCCTCGAACGCGCGCTCGGGCGCGAGATTCCGCTGATGATCTCGATGACCCTCACTGACCTTTCGGGCCGCAATCTTTCGGGCCACACGGTCGAGGCCTTCTGGTATGCGGTGCGCCACGCCCGCCCGCTCACCATCGGTCTCAATTGCAGCTTTGGCGCGGCGCAGCTGCGCCCGCACGTCAAGACCCTCGCCCAGATCGCCGATGCGCTGCTGCTGGTCTATCCCAATGCCGGGCTGCCCAATGAACTGGGCGAATATGACGAGGCGCCCGAGACCACCGCGGCGCTGGTGGCCGATTGGGCGGCGGATGGCCAGGTCAACATGCTGGGCGGCTGTTGCGGTTCGACCCCTCAGCACATCGCCGCGATCGCCCGCGCCGTTGCCGGTGCCCGCCCCCGCGCCATCCCCACGCTCACGCCGGCGATGCGGCTTGCCGGGCTTGAAGCCTTCGTTGCCGCCTGACCATCCCCGAAAGCACCACCGTGACCCTCTCCTCCTCGCGTTTCATCAATATCGGCGAGCGCACCAACGTCACCGGCAGCGCCGCCTTCAAGAAGCTGATCCTCGCGGGCGATTATGCCGCCGCGGTCGAGGTTGCGCGCCAGCAGGTCGAGAACGGCGCGCAGATCATCGATGTCAACATGGACGAAGGCCTGCTCGATGCCGTCCATGCCATGACCACTTTCCTGAAGCTGATCGCCGCCGAGCCCGACATTGCCCGGGTGCCGGTGATGATCGACAGTTCCAAGTGGGAGGTGATCGAGGCCGGGCTCAAATGCGTCAGCGGCAAGCCGATCGTCAATTCGATCAGCCTGAAGGAAGGCGAGGAGACCTTCCTTGCCCAGGCGCGCGCCTGCATGGATTATGGCGCGGCGGTGGTGGTGATGGCCTTCGACGAGCAGGGCCAGGCCGACACCAAGGCGCGCAAGGTGGAGATCTGCAAGCGCGCCTATGACCTCTTGGTCGCCGAGGGCTTCCCGCCCGAGGACATCATCTTCGATCCCAACATCTTTGCCGTGGCCACCGGGATCGAGGAGCACAATTCCTATGCCGTCGATTTCATCGAGGCGGTGCGGACCTTGCGCCAGCTGTGCCCGCACGCGCATTTTTCCGGGGGGCTGTCGAACCTCTCCTTCTCCTTCCGCGGCAACGAGCCGGTGCGCCGGGCGATGCACTCGGTGTTCCTCTATCACGCCATTCCCGCCGGGCTCGACATGGCGATCGTCAACGCCGGGCAGCTTGATGTCTATGACCAGATCGACCCGGTCTTGCGCGAGGCCTGCGAGGACGTGATCCTCAACCGCGATGCGCAAGCGACCGAACGGCTGATCGCGCTGGCCGAAAGCTACAAGGGCAAGAGCGCAGCCGATGACAAGGCCGCGGCCGAATGGCGCGGCTGGCCGGTGGCAAAGCGGCTCGAACATGCGCTCGTCAAGGGCATCGATGCCCATATCATCGAGGACACCGAGGAAGCCCGCCAGCAGGCCGCGCGCCCGATCGAGGTGATCGAAGGCCCGTTGATGGACGGGATGAACGTGGTTGGCGACCTGTTTGGCTCGGGCAAGATGTTCCTGCCGCAGGTGGTCAAATCCGCCCGGGTGATGAAGAAGGCGGTGGCCCATCTCATCCCCTATATCGAGGCGGAAAAGGAGCTGCTGGCGCCAGAGGAGCGCCGCGCCAAGGGCCGGATCGTGATGGCCACGGTCAAGGGCGATGTTCACGATATCGGCAAGAACATCGTCGGCGTGGTGCTGCAATGCAACGGCTATGAGGTGATCGACCTCGGGGTGATGGTGCCCTGGAGCGAGATCCTCAAGGCCGCCAACGACAACCAGGCCGACATGATCGGGCTTTCGGGCCTCATCACCCCCTCGCTCGACGAGATGGTGACCGTGGCCGAGGAGATGCAACGCGCCGGCATGACCATGCCGCTGCTGATCGGCGGGGCAACCACCAGCAAGGTGCACACCGCCCTCAAGATCGATCCCGCCTATGATGGCCCGGTGATCCACGTGCTCGATGCCAGCCGCGCGGTGGGGGTGGCTGCGCGGCTGCTCTCCGATACCCAGCGCGAGGCCTATGTCGCCGAAGTGGCGGGCGAATATGCCGCGCTGCGCGAGGCGCGCAGCGCCAAGGGGCAAAGCGAGCTGCTGCCGCTCGCCGAGGCGCGCGCGCGCGCCTTTGTCATCGATCCGGCCGAAAAGCCCCCGGCCCCGGCGAGGCCCGGTCTGCACGTGTTTCGCGATTGGGACCTGGCGCAGCTGCGCGGCTTTATCGACTGGACCCCGTTCTTCCGCGCCTGGGAGCTGCACGGCACTTATCCTGCGATCCTCACCGATCCGGTGGTGGGCGAGACCGCAAGCCAGCTCTTTGCCGATGCCAATGCCATGCTCGATCGGATCATTGCCGAAAGGTGGCTCACCGCGCGCGGGGTTGCCGGGCTGTGGCCGTGCCGGCGCGAGGGCGATGACGTGGTGCTCGACAATGGCACGCGCCTTCCCTTCCTGCGCCAGCAGGTGAAAAAATCGCGCGAGCGGGCCAATATGTGCCTTGCCGATTTCATCGATCCGGCAGGCGACTGGATCGGCGGCTTTGCCGTGGCGATCCACGGGATCGAGCCGCACATTGCCCGCTTCCAGGCGGAAAGGGACGATTTTTCCGACATTCTCCTGAAGGCACTGGCTGACCGCTTGGCCGAGGCCTTTGCCGAGGCGCTGCACCAGCACGTGCGCACCACCTTGTGGGCCTATGCCCCGGGCGAACAGCTCACCAACGAGGCGCTGATCCGCGAGGAATATCGCGGCATCCGCCCGGCGCCGGGCTATCCGGCCTGCCCCGATCATTCGTTGAAGCCGATCCTGTTCGATCTGCTCGATGCGCCCGCCAATGCCGGCCTTGCGCTGACCGAGAGCTTTGCCATGCTGCCCACCGCCGCGGTCTCGGGCTTCTATTTCGGTCACCCAGAGTCCGAGTATTTCGGCGTCGCCCGCATCGGGCGCGACCAGCTCGAGGACTATGCCAAGCGCCGCGGGGTGAGCGTCGAGCAGGCGGAACGCTGGCTGAGGCCGAATCTCGATTGACGCGAGGGCTGGTGCGGCGATGATGCGGGCCATGATCCGCCGTCTCGCCGCTGCCCTCGCCTTGATCGCCGCCCCTGCCGCCGCTGAGGTCCACACCCCGTCGCCGCCCGCCACGGTCGTTGTCGCCTTTGACCGCGAGAGCATCCGTCCGCTGATCGTCGAGGGGCTGGCGAACCTTGAAACCGAGCGCCCGGTCGAGGCCAATGATCCGGTGCGGATCGCGAGCATATCCAAGCTGATCATGGCGCTCGCCGCGCTGCGGCTGGTGGACGAGGGCAAGGTCGATCTTGACCGCGATGTTTCGGACTATCTCGGGTGGAAGGTGCGTTCTCCCTTCCACCCCGATGCGCCGGTGACACTCGCGCACCTGCTGTCGCACCGCGCGGGGCTGTCCGACAAGGCCGGTTACAGCATTCCGCTGGGCGAGAGCTTGCAGGCCAAATTCGCTGATCGGGCGGCGTGGCGCGATACGGGCAAGCCGGGGGAGGCGGCGTTCGAATATGCCAATCTCGGATCACCGCTGGTGGCGACGGTGCTAGAGGCGGCCTCGGGCGAACGCTATGATCGCCTCGTCGAGCGGCTGGTGTTCAAGCCTCTGGGCGTGAAGGCCTGCCTCAACTGGATCGGCTGCGGGCCCGAGCTGGAGGCCCGCGCGGTGACGCTCTACCGCCATACCGGCGAGGTTGCCGCCGATGCGCCCGAGCGCCTGCCGCCGGCCTGCACCATCCCCGTGGCCGAAAGAAAGCGTTGCGATCTTGATGCTTACGTCCCCGGCACCAATGCCTCGATCTTCTCGCCCCAGGGCGGGGTGAGGATCGGCATGGTGGACCTCGCGAAGATCGGCCGCGAAGTCATGCGGGGCGGGGATTCCGATTTCCTTCAGCCGCGCGCGCTGGAAAGGCTGGTTCTTTCGCCCGTGCAGGGGCGGACCGGCGCGGCGCAGTTGTTCTGCCATTACGGTCTGGGACTCCAGTTGATCGAATGGTTCGATGATCCCTGCGACGACACGCTGTTCAGCATCGGCAGGCCATGGCTTGGCCACCCCGGAGAGGCCTATGGCCTGCTCTCTGGGCTTTGGTATGAGCCGCGACGCGGGATCGGTTTCGTCTATTTCACCACCCAGAACCCGCCTCCCGAAGGCGGCGAGGACACTGGGAACTTCACCGTGCGCGAAAAGGAATTGATGGCGCGCGCGCTGGAGCTGACGGGCAAGTAGCGGCCACAAATCCCTCCCCATCCTTGCAGGATGGGTAGGGACTCTAGGGGCCGGTTGTTGGAACCTCGGGCCTGCCAAGGCGGCGGGGGCGGCGAGAATTCCGCTCCTGGACAGTGTCTCATGTGTCTCCAACAGGGTGCGGCTTACGCCTCGGCCTTCACCCGTGCGCCGAGCTTCGCGATCAAGGGGCTCGCAAAGGGCTTGGTCAGCATCGTGCTTGCCACCGCCATCAGCAGCAGGGCGGTGAAGGTCGTTGGCGTGATCACCTGCTTATCCAGCAGGATATTGGCAAAGATGATCATGATCAGCGCCTTGGTCTGGAGCAGCCAGCCAATGAGGCGCGCCTCGGCCCGGCTCCAGCCGAGCAGGCGTCCGGCGATGTGAACGCCCAGGAGCTTGCCCCCCACCGCCGCGGCGAGCAGCAGCCCGGCCACGGCAAACACGATGAGCCCGCCGCCTTCCCACTGGGTGCGAAGGCCGGTGGAAAGGAAGAACACCGGCATGATGGTGAGCAGCACCACGTCGCGGAAACGGTCCATCGCCTCGTGGCCGAACCACCTGGCATCGAGCACCACGCCAGCCAGGAAAGCACCGACCATGAAGTGCAGCCCCGCCCAGTCGCCGGCAAAGCCGCACATCGCCAGCCAGATGAGGCCTACTGCCCAGCGATCCGCTGCGCCGATGCGCGCCATCACCCACCGCATCGCCCAGGCGGCAAAGGCAAAGCCGAGGATGAACAACGCCTGGCGCGCCAGCCGGTCGAAATCCAGCAGGATCAACGCCAGAACGCCCCAGATGGCGATGTCATCGAGGCTGGCATAGCGCAGGATGCGCTGGCCAAGCTGTTCGCGCAGGATGCCGAGCTTGTCCATCAGCAGCACGAGGATCGGCAGCGCTGTCACCGCACAGGACATGCCGATGCCGAGCAGCGCCTGCCAATATTCCCCCTTGGGCCCGCGCCAGCCGGGAAATTGCAGGATTATCGCAGCCGCCGCAGTGCCGGCCAGCAGCGGCACGCCCAATGCAAGGCCCGCGGTCAGCCCGGTCTCGCGCCGGTGCTGCCAGGCCTGGCTGAGATCGAGTTCGATTCCTGCGATCCACACGAACAGCATCACCGCCCACCAGGCCACCCCATTCAAGGCCATGATCACGTCCGGGCGGAACACGAAGGCATAGTAATCGGGAAATGCCGCCCCCAGCACCCCCGGGCCGAGCAGGATGCCGCCGACGATCTGCACCACCACCAGCGGCGCCCAGTGATCGGTGCGCCCGAGGCGCCAGACGAGCCAGGGCACCGCGAAGACGATGGCGAGCGCGATCAGGTAGATTTCGGTGATGTTCATCGCCGCGCGGTCTTATTGTCCTTGAAAGCTGTGCGCAAACGGCTTTGCCCCGCGCATCGCGCAGGTGCAGGCGATTGACGCGGTGCAGCGTTTGGCGCATCGGGTGGCGGTCTTCCGCAGCGGGTGCGAATCTGCTGCGGGCGGCCGCGCGGGAGAGCCCGTCGGCACCCCTTGGGGTGCTGCGGCGCCGAAGGAGCAACCGCCCCGGAAACTCTCAGGCCACCGGACCGCCCGGCCGCATGACACTCTGGAAAGCGCCCGTGGCAGGTGCCGCGGGCCACCGAAGGGGAGGCAAGGCGCGCTTCGCGTCCCTGCCGAAGCTCTCAGGTCACCCGACAGAGGGGGCAGCGTCATCGCGGGGCCGCGTGGCTCCGTTTGCCTGCCTTCTGATGCCCGGGGGAAGACCTGATCGTGAGCGATCAAGAGACCGACGAGACGCTCGAGGAACTGCCGCTCGCCGCGCTGCCGCTCGATGCCTGGCACCGCGCCCGGGGCGCGCGCATGGTGCCCTTTGCCGGCTATGAGATGCCGATCCAGTACGAAGGCATCATCGCCGAACATCACTGGACACGCAGCCATGCGGGCCTATTTGATGTCTCGCACATGGGCCAGCTGGTGCTTTCGGGCGAGGGGCTCGACGCTGCACTCGAGGCGGTGCTGCCGATCGACCTTTCGACCTTGAAGGCGGGCGCCCAGCGCTATTCGCTGCTGCTCGACGCGGCGGGCGGGGTGCTCGATGATCTGATGGTCTCGCGCCTTGCGGACGGTTCGCTCTACCTCGTGGTCAACGGCGCGACCAAGTGGGACGATATCGCGCTGCTGCGCGAGGACCTGCCCGATGCGATCACGCTCAACCATCTCGATGACCAGGCGCTGCTGGCGCTCCAGGGGCCCGAGGCCGCCGCGGTGCTCGCCCGCCACGTGCCCGAAGTGGCGGGCCTGACCTTCATGCGCTTTGGTCGCTTCGCGCTTGCCGGGCACCCGGTGCAGATCGCCCGGGCGGGCTATACCGGCGAAGATGGCTTCGAGATTTCGCTCCCTGCCGCCGCCGCCGCCGAGATTGCCGACCTGCTCTGCGGCGAACCCGAAGTGAAGCCCATCGGGCTTGGCGCCCGCGATTCGCTCCGGCTCGAGGCCGGACTGCCGCTCTATGGCCATGACCTCTCCCCCGAGACCAGCCCGATCGAGGCGGGGCTTACCTTCGGCATCAACAAGCGCCGCCGCAGCACCGGCGGCTTTCCGGGCGCCGAACGGATCATCCGCGAGATCAATCAAGGCACGCAGCGCAAGTGGGTCGGCCTCCGGCTCGAAGGGCGCCTGCCCGCGCGCGAGGGCGTGCAGGTCTTTGCGGGAGCCGCCCAGATCGGCACCGTCACCAGCGGCGGCTTTTCGCCCACACTCGGTGTGCCGATCGCCATGGCCTATGTCGCCAGCGCTCATGCCGCCCCCGGCACCGCGCTCGAGGTGGAAGTGCGGGGCAAGCGCCTTGCCGCCACCGTGGTTGCCACCCCCTTTGTCCCGCACCGCTACCATCGAGGGAGCTGATCACATGCCGCGCTACTACACCGACGAACACGAGTGGATCGAGGTCGAGGACGATGTCGCCACCGTCGGCATCACCGATTATGCCCAGGGCCAATTGGGCGATATCGTCTATGTCGAACTGCCCGAAGTCGGGGCGCTGATCGAACGGGGCAAGGATGCCGCGGTGGTCGAGAGCGTCAAGGCCGCCTCGGATGTCTATGCCCCGATCACCGGCGAGATCACCGAGATCAACCCGGCGCTTGAGGACAACCCGGCGCTGGTCAATTCCAGCCCCGAGGACGAGGGCTGGTTCTTCCGCATGACCATCGCCGATGCGGGCGAGCTTGACGCGCTGATGGACGAGGAGGGCTACAAGGCCTTCATCGACAGCCTTTGAGCCGCACCCGCCCGTGAGCGCCGCCCCCGCCCCCCAAGCTGCCAGCCTGATGGTTGCCACCCCGCTCTATACCGGGGCCGCGGCGGACTATCTGCGCAGCATCATCGGCCTGGTGGGCGCGGCCGAGCGAGCGGGGCTGGGCTGCCGTTTTGCCTGGCTGAGCAACAATCCGCTGATCGACCGGGCAAGAAACGCGCTGGTCGCTGCCTTCCTGCAGAGCGAGGCGCGCTATCTCGTCTTCGTCGACGGCGATATCGGCTTTGATCCCGATCAGCTCATCGGCCTCATCGCGCGGATGGAGGCCGATCCCGCGCTGGCGGTGGTGGGCGCGCCCTGCCCAAAGCGGCGGATCAACTGGAACCTCGTTGCCGCCGCCGCGGAACGTGGCCTTGCCGCTGGCAATCCGGCCGCGCTCGAGCGCTTCTCCGGGGTGTTCGCGCTCGATCTGGTCGATCCCAAGGGGCAGTTCCGCCTCGATCAGCCGATCGAGCTGTCCCGCATCGGCACCGGGCTGATGGCGATCCGCCGGGAGGTGATCGCCGGCCTCATCGCGCGCCACCCCGAGCTGCGCTATGCCCCCGACCAGCTTGATCGTGACAGCGGGCTGGTGGGCGATCATCTCCACGCGTTGTTCCAGCCGCTGATCGATCCCGATACCGGGCACCTGCTTTCCGACGATTACGCCTTCTGTCACCGGGTGCGTGCGGCGGGCTTTCGCATCTGGCTCGCCCCGTGGATGCGCACCAGCCACACCGGCCCGGCGCGCTTTGCCGGGGCGCTGGCCGATCTTGCCGCGCTTGGCACTGCAC
>Ga0075012_10006070_pt1 | contig 10984 bp, 3 predicted proteins | sample All_14_2_FD_71474 | JGI IMG/M metagenome (GOLD analysis project Ga0075012, IMG submission 71474) | Freshwater microbial communities in response to fracking from Pennsylvania, USA - Allegheny Zone_MetaG_DW_15 | ecosystem: Environmental > Aquatic > Deep subsurface > Groundwater > Drilled...
GACCCTTCGCTTCGCTCTGGGCGACACGTTTGGACTGCGGTGTGGGTTGAGAGACAGCCCTTCACTCTGATACTCAAGCGTGTCGCCCAGAGCGGAGCGAAGGGTCTCCTTACGTTCCCTGGAACCGAAATTTTTCCCTTAGCCTGACGGCCATGGGCCAGGGCTGCAACCTGCGCCCCACGTTAACCCAGGCCACATTTCCGCGCAGCAAAACGCAAATGGAATATTTTTACACATTATGTTATAATTCAAGCAAATTTTAAGCCATTGAGAAGCCTATGCCTACCCCTTTGTTCCCGATAGCCGCCGAACCCTTGATGATAGTTCAGGGAGGAACAGGAAATTGTTATTTGCTCGCAATTCTGGACTGTATTTATAACCTTGATGAGCAAACCCGCAGCCACGTGCAATCACGATTCGAAGCGATAATGAACGGCGAAGAGTTTGAGTCGATCAGTTTCCGTGTTAAACAAACCGGAAAACGCAAACCCGTACAAACCAAAAACATAAAAGAAAAATACACCTACGTGCACAATAAAGATACAGACGAAGATATTTTTACCCTGTCAGCCGAACGTAGCAGATTCATAGATACTGACAGTGAAGTGAAAAGCAATTCGTTAGCAATCAAAATTCTTGAACGAATCAGCGCTTATTATTTCGACACGGCATGGGGAGAGGGAGCAACGGCAGCCGTTGTTTACCAGGAAAGCAAGGAAGCGCATAAAGCAGCGTTTCGTTTTAAAGATCCTTCAGCTGAATTTGTGGCTAACTTAATGGGGGTAGTGGCTAGCGATAATCTGGCCTTGACTGGCGCCATCAAGTTTAAAAAAATAAATCCGGCGGAGCCTGTCTACATAGAACTACAATATGGAAAAAAAGATGACAAAGGCACCATGCATGCCCGACATGCGCTGCGAATAGACAGGATTGAAGAGCGTCCTGATGGCAATCATTTGTTTATTCTGAGAAACCCCTGGAACAACCTGGCAACTGAATCCTTCACCTTGCAGGAATTGGAAGCAAGAGCGCCTGCTTTGAGTATGTTCAGTCCCAATCCTCAACAAGCTGAATTGAAAAAAAGATTGTTACAAATGGATGAAGAATTTGGAGTTTATCTATACCAACATCCAGCTTTACTGCCCATTGTTGCCGATATTACGGACAATCAGACGCCTGATGTTGTTCATAATTTGATTCTATGGTGTGTTCGTCTGCATCAAAAAGCCCCTGAGCTGTTTAAGCAGTTTCAACATTTATCTAAAGAAGACATGGCAATTGTGGCGTCTGCCTTGAAGTATTATGGCGATGACCCGGGCGCGTTGATCCCGCATTTTAACACGCATATTCCGCACATAAACTGGTCTAATCTTCCTGGATATACCGATACCAAACCCGATGTTTATGAGCGAATGTACAAAAAAATTATCGCGGTGGTTCCTGAGGAATTTCACGAGGATTGTAATCGCGTTCTTGTCCTGATGAAAGAGACAGGTGTCTCGGTGGATGACGCCATAACGCAAGTCACTCAGGTGGGTGGTTCTCATGAATTGGAAGGCAAGGTAAAGGCCTTGAATACCCTGAAAGATATGATAAAAAATGATGAAACATTTCATCGAGTTCGATCACTTGATTTACTCATCACTACGCTCAGCAATTTAACGGCAAACAGTCCGGAAGAAACCGCTGCCAAAGAAGCCGCCATTCAGGCTGTTCAGACTATGTATAACCATACATTCCAAACGCTTGAACAAACCATAAATACCCTCCCGGAGGCGATGAGACAGGACATAAGAACCCTGTTTAGACACGTCAGCGCGGCCGCAATTATTGGTGAAATAACATGGGGAGCTTGTGGCTTTTCTTTGCGCAACAATAAACAAAAAAATCTCGAGACCATGTTGGATGAAGCGCCGGTTTTGCTGAATACCAGACACGAAAAATCTGGACATAGCTTGCTTATGTACGCAGCCAGCGGGATGGATTTGAACACCATTGGGCTGTTGATCGCTCGTGGAGCGGACCTGAATATCAAATCCAATGTCTTGCCGCTGCGCGGATATGACGTACAGCAAACCGCCTTGCATTTGTATATGGCTGCGTTCAGAACAAGGCTTAAAAGTTTATCAGTGAATCAAATAAATCAAGGTGTGGCCACGCTGGATTTATTGGCCAATCATCCACAACGCGTGCATATTAATAAACTTGAACGATCCTTGACGCTCTTTCGGGAGAAAATAGCAGAGACGATACAAGGTAAAAGTATGTTGGAGGCAGCGCAACCTGTTGATAAAGCGATTGTAATCGCCGAACCGTCAACCCCTGTTGTGCCAGATGCGCGCATCCCCCTTGCCACGCAATTATTTGAGGCAATTGAGTCTACTCGTGACGATATCGTTCAGACCTTGATTGAGCAGAAACACGTTGATGTGAATCATCGACTGTCAGGGAGCGCGCAAGTACCGGAAGGGTCTACGCCTTTAATTGCGGCGGTTATCAAGTTCGCTGACATTTACGGTCCTGAATGTGTTCGAACAAGCAATATCATCAAAATGTTAATTCAGCATGGCGCGGATCCTTCTTTGAAAAATGCCGAGGGTAAATCGGCTAAAGATTATTTTGCAGAAAAATTCACCTATGATCGAGATGCAATTACTCGGGATATTGGGGAATTATTAGGCGTCAGGCTGATAGCGCTTGATTTAAGAGATGCCAGTCAATTGAGGGCAGAAGCAAAGGCCAAAGCTCAAGCGGAAGCAGCAGAAAAAGCTCGAGCGCAAGACGCAATCATGAAGGCTCGTGCAGAATTAGACAGGATTTTGGCCGTTAACGTTGAAATTAATGCACGACCAATTGTGGAAAAACCCACACAGGACAACGCGAGTTTACCTGTTCAGCCGCCGCATTCTGCGGAACATGAGATGGAGCCATTGCTAGCGCTTGTTAATGACCGGCGCTGGGATAATAAAGGACAAGCCTTTTTCTCGATTTTTACCAAAGTGCCGCATCATCTGGCGCGATTGCGTACTACAAATGAGTTTCCCGTTATGCAGCGCATTGCACAGGAAGCGCTGAATAACCCGCCCTTTTTCGGCAAACGCGATCCGCAGATTGCGCACTTATACCGATGCATTGTTAATGCACAAACACCAGCCGCGGCGGTCAGGGCATTCAATAGCGACCAGCCAGGCCCAGGTCACAACCCAAATTAACGCCTTCCCGGTAACGATCGTCCGGTGTAAACCCATGTTGGGCCAGGGCCGTCAGGCTAAGGGAAAAATTTCGGTGCCAGGCGAGCGTACGGAGACCCTTCGCTTCGCTCTGGGCGACACGTTTGGATTGCGTTGTGGGTTGCGAGACCGCCCTTCACTCTGATGCTCAAGCGTGTCGCCCAGAGCGAAGCGAAGGGTCTCCTGATTGTGGCACGGTGCCACCTGATAAACCGAAGCTTTTCCCTTAACCTGACGGCTATGCGGCCCTGGCCCAACCACGATCTTCCGATACAGTTCACGCTAACTTAATAGTGTCCTCACCGGTTCTGTGGGAGCGGGCGGCTGGATTGAGGTGGGTTGGCCCATAAACAATGGCGCATGAATATCCGGTTCTTCGTTATATTCAACTCGCGGCTTACGGCCCCCCAGCTCTAACATCTGCCCCAATTGACGATACGATTGCTGATAGTCTACCTGCCGGTTCAATTGCTCAAACGGCATATCGTCAGCAGCCTTGCGTTTTCGATCGACCAGCTCGCCAAACGCCGCCCCCATCAGTGCGCCGACGACTGCCGCGATCCACTTTGGTGCTTTACGCTCCAGACCCGCCGTCGCCAAAGCAAGCCCCGGTATCGAAACCAGTTTCGCCAGAATGAACGGTGTTCGTGTTGGTTTTGCGAAGCGGAAATTGTCTCCCAATACCTGGGGTAATCGCGTTTGCAAAATCAATTGACCGCTGTTCAGCAAGTCATCGCCGGTCTGAACAGCACTTAACGCAGCCCAGGTTGTTTCCCATTTGTTTTGAATCAAGCGCAACAACGCCGGCGACAAGGTCGGGCCGAACAGGTGTTCGCAGCAGGTCAGCACCCGCTCAAGATTTTCGATTGGATCGAGGTCTATCCGGATTTTGTCCAGCAGACAGGTCAGAAGCCCTTCCCCATCGTCGGGAAAGGAATAATGTCGCGGCTCAAATTCGCATATCACAGGCAACAAATCTACTATACGTCCTTTGTCTCTCAGAAAGAGCGTCACCGCCAGCATCGCCACCTGCGGTTTCAATGCTTCGCTTACGCCGCCCATTCGATTGACCAGGTACAGACAACCGGCAAGCGTGCTATAAAAACGGAAAGTCAGCAGTTCGCTGACAATCAGGGCATTCAGTTTGCCCTCATGCAGCGCGTGCAGGGAGTCCGTCAATTGCATCTGATCAACGAAATACCAGATCAAAAACAACTCTCTGATATCAGTGACCGGTTCATAAGCCGCAATCGCAAACTCGCGAGCCTGTGCCTGCAAGGTGTCGACCAGGCGCTGACTTTGAAAACAGGGTTCTTCGGGGCTGTTATCTGCTTTGAACTGTCGCTTGCCGCTGACATATTCCTCAATTGTCTTGTCTTCAAAATCTCGAATCGCCTGCTCCAAATCCTCCGCCAGCGCCGCATCTATCCGCTGTTTCAAGGCATCCGAATAATACTGATCGGCCGGATAACATACCTTCAATTTGGGTAGATTTTTTTTGTTGAGCGACTCGATCGCCGTATTAATCAACTCGCAGGTCTCAAAATCGGCTTCCTGTCTGGGGGTCGCCAGCATTCGGGATTTTAAAGCGCGAAATTGCGCTGCTTTTTCGTCAGGAATGGGCAGCGCCCGAGCATTGATATCCATCGCACTCACCCTGTTCGGCACATAAAAAAACTGATCTTTATATAAAACGAGAGCGCGACGATTCCTTAAGATTCGCGCCAAAAACTGATTCGGACTGAGAAGCGGATCCCTGTCCACGACCAACAGCAAGCAAGCATCGCCATGGTACTTATCATCCATACAACTGATTTTTCTTGAGGCAATAGACTCGGTACGCATCACGAGATCAAGATGATCTCCGTTATTCAATTGACTCTGCGTGTACGCGTTATGCATTTTTCGCCATTGTGCCAGCAAATAATCGTCTGATAATTCAGCATCCGGCGCTTGACGGATCCGATTATTCAAGCCTGAAAATTCAAACAGGGGCAACGTTTTTTGCTCGCCAAAATGGCTGATAAACAGGCCCAGACCGCTGTCGCCGAAGTATGCAATATAGCCCTGCTTGACCTGCTCATACACCTGCTCGTAGACCTGCTGACAATACACGGCCTTGAGAAAGGGTGCGGAGGTTTGGGCTTTGTTTATGGATGGATTGCAAAAATCGGGATCATTGGAAAAATAAACTACGGCATAACGCGTGATGTTATACAACAGTTCGGTATGGGTCGCGATGGTATCGTCCCAGATGACGGAATCACCGCCCAGGCGCAGCTTCTGATGCACCGCCGCCAATTGCGCTTTTATTTCCGCCAGCGACGGTCTGTTTTCCCTGTCGAGATGCGCTTTTTTACCTATCCCGCTCCCCACATCGAAACCGGCCACCTGGCTGACGGCAGCCAGATCAAGACCCACAATAAAAAAGCCTACTTCGGAGAACAAACCCGCGACGTATCCGGTGAGCGATATCGAGCGCAGCGGATTGCCGTTTTTGTTCATCCGGTCGGCTTTGGAGCTGGGCGTGGGAAACCCTGGCCGGCGAAATACTTTGCCCAGTTCAAACGACACATTGCTGGCGTCTGGTTTGATCCGCAGCGTTGGGGTAAAAATACCTCGTGCGTAAAGCTGGGTGGCGGCCATGGCGCGCCGCAGGTTGTCTTCTGTCAGGGGCGCGTCTGGATCGTACGCTTGTATATCAATTAAATTCTCCAGTTCCGCAACAGGAAGACAGGGTGTCCGCAATTGCGACAACAGCGGCAAATCCTGGCTGTTAAGTATCGACGTCAAGGCCTCTAAAGCGTCTCGCTGCTCGTATTGTTTTTTTGTTGTCGCCGAGGTTCTGCCGTGTTGATCCCCTCGTTTGAAGATGAAGGTGCGCGTCTCGCAAATCAGGCGCGCCAGCTCTTCCAGTGCCTGCGCCCTGTCTTCAACGGACAAACGCGTTTCAATCTGTTGATAAAAATCCAGATACGGGGCTTCAAAATGTGCTCTGGCGCGGATAATTTCCAGGCAATCCGCTTCGTGGATCAGGATTTGCGCCAGCGTTTTGAGAAAGCTTTGCTCGTTAATCGACTGATCAAATCCCCAACTTATCTGGCCGTTTTGATCTTCGTTAATATAAAAATAGCCCTTTTTCCGTTCCCGGCCTGACAGGAGCGAGCGGATGGCATCCAACTCGGCTGGATTGGCTTTTTTCCAGGTGTCGCTAAAACTTGCGTTCAGATCTCCGGGATTAGCGTCAATTTGTTCCAGCGTTTTACTGTCGTAATCGGCAAAAAACAACTTCTCCTGATATACCATTATCGCATTGTTGTGCTGCAAAGATCCTGCTATCTGTTCAAACAAGGTTGGCCGTTTGCAGGCCTCGCAAATCAAGGCCAGTTCAGCCTGATCCGCCAATCGATAAGTACCTGTGATTGTCGGCCGCAGACGGGCAAGTGCGGCGCGCATCTGAGGATTAGTGGCAAAAATCTCTTTAATCGTCCCCGTTTTGTACGTGACATAATACAGGCGTTTATTATCCATAATGAGAGCGTCTCTGCCCTGCAAGGCAGGTCTCAGTTCATCAAAATCGATGCCAAAAAAACGGACACCGATCATTTTTCCCGGCATCTCCAACAGCCCGCAGTCTTCGTACAAACCAGGATCTTTCGTCATGGTCATCAAAGCACAGCCATCAGCAAGATCCTTGTTGGCAACGGCTTGGGCCAGTGCTTTGGCTTTTTGAGGGCTAACTTGCAAAACACGGCGTAGATAATAATAGAGCATCAGTGCGCTTTCATGATCCCAACGATCTTCGTCTTCATCCTCACGCGCGGCATCATGAAACAAAACCGCGACCGACAAGGCATGGATATCGCCAGGGGAAAGCGTTTCAGCGCCGGTAAGACCCCATTTGCGGAATACATTTTCCAATACCGGAACCAGCATGGCCGCACCGCTCACGTGGGTGATGCCGTGAATATAACGCGTAATACCCACATGGTAGCCCGGCGGCAGAGCGTGGCGTTTATCAACGGTATGGGCATGCCCAGTCAAGGCGCGAATGAGCGGCTGCGCATCGTCTTCAAAGTGATATGCATGGGTGGACTCAGACGTGTAGCGTCTACCTTTGCCACTGCGTATCTTTTCCTCACACAGGCTTTTCAATGGCTCATATTCCGGCCCGGCCAGTTTTATGACGCTTTTTTCCCAGGCATTAAAATAATACAAATCCTCTTTGTAGAGCACGATGGCATAGCGGGTGTCTTTGAGCAGCTCGGCCTCCAGAAAGTGGAAGGAGCAATTTTTCACCGTGTCTTTGACGAACAAAAACTGGCAGCCTTCAACATAAGCGACCTTGTAAATATGATCGAAAGCCCAGCGCACGTGGTCTTCCAACGGGCTATCGAGTGTCAGTTCAGCGGATTGCTGCTGAAAAGCGGCTGGATCGATGTTTTTGGACCGCAGTAAATCGTAAAACGCTGTGTCGGAGGAGAAAGAGGATGGACTGGCGCTCATAAATGACTCTCAATGGACAACATGAACGAATATTGTACATTATTTGAGATTGGAATTCAATTAACGAGCATCATTGCGTGTGATTCAGGAGATCCTTCGCTTCGCTCTGGATGACATGCCCAGGAAACAACAAAAAGAAAAACATCATAATATAGGTTACACTATTATTATGAACGCAGGAGGCCTCGTGTACGTATCAGCCACAAACAAGAAAAATATCATACTGTGCTCTGTGATGCTTGCGCTGTCGATGATGTCCCTTGTGCTTGGCAGAACCCTGTCCAATACCTTGCTGTTGACCCAATATTCACTGAGTATGCTGCCCTGGTTTTATCTCGCGCAATCCGTTCTGTTGATTTTGATTTCGCTTGTTACCGGTGTTTATCAAAGTAAATATCCAAAACAATTCTCCATCATTTATAAGGTGGTGGTCGTGCTTGCGCTTGCTCTGTTCGTGCTTAGCCTGCATTACACGTTCAGCGGATCAGCTTTTATCATCGCCACCCTGCTCTGGACATTTACCGGCATTGGTCCAATCATTGCGCTCGATTTTACATCCGACTGTTTTGATGTTCAGGAATTCAAGCAGTTTAACTGGATATTGCAGGTTGCAGGTACCCTGGGCGCGGTATTGATTGGTCTGATCGTGGCGAATATTCCGCAGCATTATGATAAAACCGGCATTCTCGGGCTGATGATTCTGGTCGAGTTTCTCAGTATCTTTTGCATTTTCCCCATGACCATGCAACAACAAAGCATCCAGAAAGGCAGTAAAAATTCACCCGGCCTGCTGAGTGCTGTCAGTCAAAATACTTTGTTCAAATATCTTGCGCTAACCGTGATCGCTTCGGCCTTTGTGAACGCCATCATCGACTATAATTTTAAATTTGCCCTGACCACCGACATTGACGAAAAAAGCATCACCAATGCGGTCAATATAATTTATGTGATCAGCATCGTGTGTACGCTGGTCGTTCAGGTGTTTTTTCTGGATCGTCTGCTGCAAAAAATGGGCAGTAAAAAGATGATTCTGATTTTCCCTCTGTTGATGCTGGCCTGCGCCTTGCTTGCAGTCTCCTATCCGGACTTTACCATCATTGCGGCTCTGTTTATCTGCAATCAAGTCGCCAACAATTCAACCTTCGCGCTGTCAAAAAGCTTGTGCACCAATATTTTTCCGCAAGGCATTCGCAGTCTGGCACGCATTTATCTTGACGGCGGCATCGAGCCGATTGGCACCATGCTGGCGGCGCTGGCGGTTTTTGGACTGAGCCTTGCCCACAATACGCGCATCGATTTGACCCTGATTATTCTTGCCAGTTTGTATACGCTTTACTTATGCCGGCATGCCATTAAAACTTACACCACCCAGCTCACCGAATCGGTGTATTTGCGGCGCTTTAATCCCGAATTAATCAACATCACTGACCGGGATGACAAGGAAATTGAAGATATCGTCAGCCAGTCGCTGCAAGATCAAAACCCCGATACCCGCTTCTTCGCCCTGCAATTGCTCAGTTATTACAAACTCAACCGCTTGCCCGCGTCCATCGCAACCCTGCTGGTCAATTCCAATCCCGACATTCAGAAAGAAACGGCCCGTCTGCTGGCGGTTCATCGCGATCAACGGGAATTTGAAAACAGCGCCCGCGAGGTTTTCATCAGCTCGGAAAACGACAGCGTGCGTTGGTATCTGTGTCTGTATTTGCTCAGCAGCCGACCCGATTTTCTAATACAATACGTGGCCAGGACCAAACACAGGGAAACGCTGGCCTACACCTGCATCCGTGCCTTGATTTATTTAAAACTGGGTGATATTCAGCAACATATCACCGCCCTGCAACAGACGCTGGATCTGTATAAGGCCGATGAGTACGCCGGGAAAAAATGGTTTCTGCGGCTGTTGCAGGAGGTACCGGATATACATGACGATGAATACCTGGTCAAAATCATCAATGAAGGCGCACTGCCGCTTAAAATGCTGGCAATACAGCAAATCGGGTCGGCACCCAGCCCGGCTCTGCTTGCTTGCCTGATTGAACACATCGGCACCCCCGGACTGCGCTATACGCTGAACGATTGCCTGATTCGCCTCGGCGATACGGTTACCCATCAGGTCGTCAACCGACTGCATCAAAGCGATTCGTATTCCGTCAAAACAGGATGTTTACTGATTTTAAGCAACATCAAGAGTGAAGAATCGGAGCGCTGTCTGCTGGATACACTGCGCAAAACGCCAGACATGCTGGTTAAAACCATCACGGCCAAATACCTCGCTTATCAAGGTGTGAAACAACCCGTCAGCAAGCAGGTGAGCGCCTTTTTGACCCAGGCAATCAAAGACGAAATATCTCTGTATCAACGTCTTTGTGCCTGGCGTCCAGTCAATAATATCAAAGACACTGGTAACGAAATCAATGCCCGTTTATTTTTGCTGAAAAAACGTGTCATGTATTATTTCACAGCCATCAGCGGCTCGGTGGATATTTTGAACAGCACGCCCTTGCTGACCAACCCGCTAACCAGTAAAGATCAAAAGGCCGTTGCGCTGGAATTGATTGACAGCAACATGGAAGATCGCATGATCGCGTCCTGGTTGCTCATCCTGTTTACTGATCAACAAATATCAACCATTAACGAAACGCCTGTCTTTCCGGAAGATCCCCTGCTGGAAACCTGTTTACGCAATATAGAGAGTCATAATATGGAATCCTTTTATCTGCTGATCAAATTACGTAAATTGGATTTATTCAAAAATCTGTCGGCTGAAACCTTGCTCAGCCTGGCCAAATGCTGCGTCAGTATCGACATGATCAAAGATGAGATCATTTTCAAAGAAGGCGAGGCCGGCGATGGCTTGTATCTGATTGACTCGGGCAACGTGGATGTCAGCAAACAAGGCCATGTCATTGCCCATTTGACCGAAGGCGATTACTTCGGCGAAATGGCCCTGCTGGTCGACACCCCCCGCTACGCCACGATTACCGCGACCTCGGAAGGCGCTTTGATTTTCATCGGCAAACAGGATTTTGACCGTATCACCGATGAAGTGCCGGAGATTATGAAAAGTATTGTCAAACAAGTGATTCATTATTTGACGGATGCGAAGCAGGCTTGAGGGAGATGAGACGTAGCACAAATCTTCGCCGTACCGCGGTACGGCGGCGGTCAGGCCACGGCGATTGCATTTAAACGCCCTAACCCAGCTTCCTATCCAATGGCACATTAATTTGTATTTGCGCCTGTAT